>Ga0172381_10006528_pt1 | contig 11662 bp, 7 predicted proteins | sample Leawel6488metaG_FD_119754 | JGI IMG/M metagenome (GOLD analysis project Ga0172381, IMG submission 119754) | Leachate microbial communities from a municipal landfill in Southern Ontario, Canada - Leachate well 64-88 metaG | ecosystem: Engineered > Solid waste > Landfill > Unclassified | place... | reverse complement strand
TCGCTATTGTTTGGCCAGCCCAGCGTGCTGAATGTCCAAAGTCCGGAAGAAAACCAAGTATCCAAAGTATCCTCATCTTGGACCCAGCCTTCGTCTTTAGGCTCTTCCGCCCCGACACAGATTTCTTTATCTTTATACCAGACCGGTATCCGATGCCCCCACCAAATCTGGCGAGAGATGCACCAGTCGCGTAAATTATCTATCCAATGCAAATATATTTTTTCAAATCTTTCCGGTGTTATTTTTATTTTTTGCCCCTGATCATTATTATGCCCTTGTGTTACCGCTTGGCGCATCAAATCTTTCAAGCTTTTATCTTTACCTTGAATCTTTTTATTAACGTCAATAAACCATTGCGTCATTGGCAGAACTTCAATCGCGTCGCCGAAACGATCGGACGTACCGACATTTTGCGTAATATCTTCTTCTTTTTCCAGTAATTTTTCTTTTTTAAGCCAACTGATAAATTTTTCCCGCGCCTCTAAAACCGTTAAGCCTGCATATTGTTTCCCCGCAGCTTCGCTCATTTTGCCATTTTGATCAATCACCTGTATCAAACCGATACCATTGTTTTTGGCTTTTTGTTTTTCGTACATTTCAAAATCCACCATACTATGCGCCGGAGTAACTCCAACCGCGCCTGTGCCAAAATTTTGATCAACATTTTCATCAGCAATAACTTTTATATCAAGCGGCTTAGCCGCGCCCACTTCAACCGTAAAAATTTGCCCGATGTATTTTTTATAGCGTTTATCTTTGGGGTTTACCGCCACGGCCGTATCTCCAAGTTTTGTTTCCGGCCGAGTAGTGGCTACTGCTATTGGAAAATCCTTAGAATATTTAAAAGTATAGAGCTTAGTCGGCCTTTCAACGTGCACCAATTCATCATCAGAACAAGTTGATTGCCCTTTAACCGACCAATTAACCACCCGGTTGCCTCTATATATTAGCCCATCATGATACATTTTTATAAATACCTCGCTAACCGCCCGGCAACGAGCCTCGTCAAAAGTATAGGCTAAGCGCGACCAATCGCAGCTAGTACCCATTTTTCTAATTTGCTTTAAAATTGTGGCCTTTGATTCTTCAGCATACTCCCGAATTTTTTCTAAAAGTTTTTCACGCCCCAATTCTTGACGAGGATTTTTTATGCCTTGTTCTACTAATATTTTTTCCACCTTAGCTTGCGTGGCCACGGCCGCGTGATCCGTGCCCGGCAAAAGCAATACTTTTTTGCCGTTCATTCTCTGGTAGCGCGCCATAATATCCATTAGAGAATTTTCCAAGGCATGCCCAAGATGAAGTACGCCGGTAACGTTCGGCGGAGGCATCATAATAGAATACGGATCACCGTCTAAATTATCAGGATTAAAAAAACCGCTGCGCTCCCAGCGTTCATAAATTTTATCTTCATATTCTGCCGGATTATATGTCTTGGGCAATTCTTTCTTTATCATAATAAAATTTGCTCGAAATTTATGCTAAATTTCCAGTGTTTCCACACTTTTACCTTACCAGAATTGCCCTTATTTTGCAAGAAAAACAAGCTCATTTATGCTACTTGACACCCTCTTTAATATAAGATATATTAATTTACTGTCCCATACGCTCCTCATGCCATAAACACTCTATAATAAAATGCTAACTCAAGAACAGCAAATTTTTGAACAAATCAATAAAGCTTCCAATATTCTGATTACCTTTAAAAAAACTTGGAACGGCGACGCAGTGGCTTCAGCCCTGGCGCTTTTTTTGTTTTTAAAAAAAATGGGCAAAACCGTGGACGTGGTCGCGGAAAAATTCAGCTTGGATAAACTATATTCATTCCTACCCGGCTATGCGGAAATAAAAAACGAGTTGAACAGCCTGCGCAAATTTATTATCTCTTTGGACACAACCAATGCTAAAGTCAGCCAGATTAAGTATAAACAGGAAGAAAACAAATTAAATTTTATCGTCTCGCCGGAAGCCGGCTTTTTTACCAGCTCTGATATCTCTTGCGGCGCCAGCGGCTTTAAGCATGATTTAATCATAACAGTGGATACGCCCGACCTTGAATCACTGGGGAAAGTTTACGACAATGATACTGAGTTTTTTTATCAAACGCCGATTATCAATATTGACCATAATTCCACCAATGAAGAATATGGCCAAATTAATTTTATTGAATTAACGGCCGTGTCCACTTCGGAAATAATTTTTTCCCTGTTTGAAAGTTTCAGCCGCGATTTATTGGACGAGGATATAGCCACCTGCCTTTTAACCGGCATGATCGCGGAAACCAAAAGTTTTAAAACTAACAACATAACGCCACGTTCACTCTTAACTGCCTCGCAGCTCATGTCTTCGGGCGCACGGCGCGAAGATATTGTTAACCATCTTTACCGCTCAAAAAGCATTAATGTTCTAAAACTTTGGGGTCGGGTTTTAGCCAGATTATCAAGCGGCCTGGATAACACGCTGGTCTGGTCTACTTTATCGGCCGCCGACTTTATTAAAACTAATTCTACGGAAAAAGATTTAACTGACGTAATTGACGAGCTGATCGTAAGCATTCCTCAAGCCAAAATTATTACTATTATTTATGAAGGTGAAACTGCCGGCGCTGAGCCAAACCAAACTAAAAACACCAACCTTCTGCTATATACTATGAAAAATATAGACGCTCTAGCATTGCTTAAAGAGTGGAGCCCGATCGGCACGAAGAGTCTATCTCGAGCCGTAGTAAATCTACCCATCGCCGAGGCCGAACAAACCGTAATCAGCGCTATTCAGGAAAAGTTAAGCAAGCTGCCGCTGTAAACTTGAAAAAATATTAGCTTAATGTTAGATTATTAAAAAGGATTGACTCCTTTTTTGTTTTGGCTTTGGGCGTGTAGCTCAGCCGGTTAGAGCAACGGTCTTATAAGCCGTAGGTCGATGGTTCGAGTCCATCCACGCCCACAAAATATTTAATGGACAATTAGCTCAGTTGGTTAGAGCGCCACGTTGACATCGTGGAGGCCAGAGGTTCAAGTCCTCTATTGTCCACAATAAAACCTTTTTCCTCTTGTTTAATGTTTTAATAAATATTATAATATTATTATAAATTACTTAAAGCAATATTATGGCCAATATTTTTAAAACACTTTCCGGACTGTCCGGATCGGACGACAAGATAACTATTAATAATAACAACGAGGAAAGTGAAAACTCGGAAGAGCAAAATCCACAAACCGAAGAATGGCTGGGCGGCGATTATGATGAGGGCCAGCTGTCAATCGACGTTTATCAAACAGCAAATAGCTTGGTCGTAAAATCAACCATTGCCGGGGTAAAAGCGGATGATATTGATATCTCCATTAATAACGATATGCTAACCATTCGCGGCAAACGCGAACTATCCGATAAAATCACGGATGATAATTATTTAATCAAAGAATGCTATTGGGGCGGTTTTTCCCGTTCTATCATTCTGCCCATAGAAATTGAAGCCGAGAAAGTTGAAGCTTCATTGGATAACGGCGTTTTAACCGTGGTCCTGCCAAAAGCCAAAAACGCCAAACAAGTTTCCATAAAAGTAAAAGGAAATAAATGATCATAGAATTAACCATTGACCGCCTTGAGGGAGATAAGGCTGTTTTAATTACTGCCGACGGCGTGTCTCTCGTCTGGCCGAAAGATAAATTGCCAGATGGCATTCATGAAGGCTCAGCCTTAAATTTTGAAATAATGAAAAACGAGGAGCGGGAAAAACGCGATAAGCAGACTGCCAAAGATATTTTAAACGAAATAATTAACTAGATCAGATGCAGGTAATATTTTCTAACCCAACTTCCCAAAAAAGATTGAGATGGTTGCTCCTACCGGCAATCATTTTTTTTATTTTGCTGGCAATCGCCGCAACCGGCCTATTTGCTTTTGAAAAAATTTATCAGGATAAAATTTATCCCAACATTTTCGTAGGTGATTTAAATCTGGGCGGACTAACGGCCGAGCAGGCTGAAAACCTGCTCAATAAACAAGTAGATAAAATTAATCAAAACGGCATAACCTTTTCCTATAAAGGAAACCAAACCACAATTATGCCCGTGCTGTCCTCGGCCGACGCCGACTTGGCCATTAAAATTATTAACTTCAATGTTGATAAAACCGTGGCCATAGCCTTCAATTACGGTCGTAATCGCGGTTTTTTCATAAATTTAGAAAGCAAGCTTGCTTTGCTTTTCAAACAACAATTGCCCTTGGATTTATCCATAAATCAAGAACAAATAAATAAAATACTGGCTGATAATTTTATAAAGAATTTAGCGCCGTCCCAAGATGCTAGCCTAATCGTCAAACCGGCTTATGGTGACAGCTATGATTTTGCGGTTTCGCCAGAAAAACTTGGTAAGGCCATAGATTATGAAGACGCTATCAGCCAAATGATAAATAATTTATCTAAGCTCAACAGCCAAGCAATTGAACTCATAACCGTAACCCGGTACCCAAAAATTTTAGCCAAAGACAGTTTAAACATAGAAAATAAAGCGCTCAAAATTTTAAACTACGCTCCTTTAACTTTAACTTATGGCGGTAATGACTGGATAATTAACCGTAGCCAGCTGGCCGAGATGCTTACTTTAAAGCCAAATAATTCGGTCGAAGACAAGGTCAAGGTTGGACTTAATGACGAAAAAATAAAAACATATTTAGCGGAGCAAATTGCCCCAAAAATAAATATAATACCGCAGGAGGCTAAATTTACTATTGCCAACGGCAAGGTTAGTGAATTTCAAAATGGCCAAAATGGCTTGGAACTTGATCTAGACAGCACTATTACCAAAATTGAAAATGAAATTATGTCCGGCTCTAAAATAGAACTGGCGGTAAAAGTTCAACCCGTGCTGGTAAACGCGGGCAATATTAATGATTTCGGCATAAAAGAAATTATCGGCGTGGGTAGTTCTAATTTTGCCGGTTCGCCGGCCAATCGGCGCCATAATATAAAAGTAGGCGCCGACGCAGTTAACGGTACGCTCATAAAACCCGGTGAAGAATTTTCCCTTTTAAAAATTTTAGGCGAAGTTTCCGGCGCCACCGGCTATTTAACCGAGCTGGTTATTAAAGAAGGTAAAACTATCCCTGAATATGGCGGCGGCTTATGCCAAATCGGCACAACCGTCTTTCGCGCCACGATAAATAGCGGCCTACCCGTAACTTTAAGACGCAACCACTCCTACCGCGTTAGCTACTATGAACCGGCCGGAACCGATGCCACAATTTACGATCCTTGGCCTGATTACCGTTTTATAAATGACACGCCAACTTACATTTTAATTCAAGCAAAATTTTCCGGCGATATTTTATCGTTTGAATTTTGGGGCACACGCGACGGGCGAGTCACGGAAAATACTAAACCAATAATTTATAACATAGTTAAGCCGGAGTCGACTCAAATTATTGAAACTTTGGATTTAAAACCGGGCGTAAAAAAATGCACCGAACACGCCCATAACGGCGCCGATGCTTATTTCGACTATAAAGTAACTTACGCCGACGGACAAATCAAGCAAAAAAGATTTTCTTCCCACTATGTGCCTTGGCGCGAAGTTTGTCTTTTGGGCGTTGAAAAATTATCCGCGCCCCCGCGTATCGCTACTTCCACACCGCCGGTTGCCGCAAACTAAAAAACTGCTTCCAAATAAGGGGGCAGTTTTTGACAAAACAAAAAGACCGACTTGAGCGGGCAGGCAAGAAAATTTCTGCTAGGCGAAACGCAGTTAAAAACCGTGTTGTGCCTTGCAAGAAGATCCCCATGCTTGTCGTGCCTGACCCGCTTAAATCGGCCTTGATTCAAAGTATTTAATTTGACTTTTTAGTCTATCATAACTAGAGAATCTTGTCAAGTCTTTTTTAAAATTTACTAATTTTACCAAAAAGGCATTAAAATTATATTAACATAAATGCTTGATAAAGATGAGTAAAAAGACTAATATATATTCATGAAATTTAAACTGGTTTCTAAATTTAAACCCACCGGCGATCAGCCTCAAGCTATCGCTAAATTAACTGACGGCCTGAATAAAGGCTTCCGCGACCAAACATTGCTCGGAGTTACCGGTTCGGGCAAAACTTTTACCATGGCCGGCGTCATAGAAAAAATTCAAAAACCCACATTAATAATTTCCCATAACAAAACTCTAGCCGCGCAATTATATGGCGAGTTTCGCCAATTTTTCCCTAACAATGCCGTGCATTATTTTGTTTCTTATTACGATTACTATCAACCCGAAGCCTATCTTCCGCAAACCGATACCTATATAGAAAAAGAGGCGACTATTAATGAAGAAATTGACCGTTTGCGCCATGCCGCTACCCAATCTCTTTTAAACCGCCAAGACGTTTTAATCGTGGCCAGCGTTTCCTGCATCTACGGCTTGGGCGAACGCGCCGATTACGAAGCCATGGGCCGGCAATTTTCCGTCGGACAAGCAATCAAGCGCAACCAACTGTTGCGCGAGCTGGTGGCTATCCAATATAACCGCGATGAAACCGAATTTAAGCGCGGCAGCTTTCAGGCTAAGGGCGATACTATTAGCATCCATCTAGCTACGGGTGAAGCCGTAGTTAAAATTATAATGATCGGCAACTTGATTGAAAAAATTTCTCTTTTATCCGGCCGCTTAATAAAAGGAAAGCCTGTTGTGCCTTTGGTGAGGGGCGGCGATGCGGAAATGAAATCTATTAAAATTTTGCCAGCCAAGCATTTTATGACCCCGGAAAGCAGAATGATTCTGGCTTTAAAAAATATCCGCGCCGAGCTGGACAATAGATTAAAAAAACTGAAAAAACAAGGCAAGATAATCGAGGCTTATCGCCTTGAGAAAAAAACCAATTACGACTTGGAAATGATGGAAGAGGTGGGTTACTGCAACGGCATTGAAAATTATTCGCGGCACTTATCCGGTCGCGCGCCGGGCCGGCCGCCGGCAACTTTAATTGATTTTTTCCCAAAAAATTTTTTAATGTTTATTGACGAGTCGCACGTTAGTCTGCCGCAAATCCGCGGCATGTACGCCGGCGACCAATCGCGCAAACAAACTTTAGTGGACTTCGGTTTCCGCCTGCCTTCGGCGCGAGATAACCGGCCGCTTAATTTTGAAGAGTTTAATGAAAAAATAAAACAAGTTATTTATGTTGGCGCTACGCCAACTGAATATGAAATAAAAAATTCGCGGCAAGTGGTTGAGCAATTAATCCGCCCAACCGGCCTTTTAGATCCGGAAATTGAAGTTCGGCCGAGCCAGGGCCAGATTCAAAATTTAATAAAAGAAATAAAAATCAGATCGGAAAAAGGCCAACGGACTTTGGTTACGACTTTAACCAAACGCATGGCCGAAGAACTATCAAATTATTTGGCCGAACAACGGATTAAGGTGCAATATCTGCATAGCGATGTGGAAACCTTGGAACGCGTAGACATTTTGCGCGACCTGCGCCTAGGTAAATATGATGTTTTGGTCGGCATAAACTTGTTGCGCGAAGGTTTGGATTTACCGGAGGTTTCGCTCGTCGTTATCTTGGACGCGGATATGGCCGGCTTTTTACGCACCGAAACTTCGCTCATCCAAACTATGGGTCGCGCCGCCAGGCATCTTGAAGGCCGAGTAATTATGTACGCTGATAAAATCACGCCGGCCATGCGCTATGCTATTAACGAAACAAAACGCCGGCGTCAGACTCAAGAACTCTACAACAAAAAACACGGCATTACGCCGCGCCAAATTACCGCCGAATTTCATGAAACAATTTAATCAAACTCCGCCCGACTTCTTAACTGCCGGTGATAGCCGATAGCGAAACGATGCGCTTCATCTCGCACGCGCTTTATTAGATGCAAAGCCGGCGAAGCTAAGGGCAATTCCAACGGCTGTTTTTGCCCGGGGAAAAACAGTTTATCCGGAGCAACGGCCGAACGCAAACCTAAACCCTTAGAAATAGCGACCACGGGAATATTAAACTCAAGCTTTTTTAAAATTCTGCTAATCATATTCAGTTGCGCTTTGCCCCCATCAACCACAATTAAATCCGGCAACGGCCAATCATTATTAAATCTTCTTTCCAAAACTTCTTTTAACATACCGACGTCATTAGCCATTCCCTGCCCGATTTTTATTTTAAATTTCCGATATTCATTTTTATCCGGTTCGCCGCCGCTAAAAACCACCATTGACCCAGTCGCATCTTTCCCAAAAATATTTGAAATATCATAACCTTCAATCCGCCCTGGCACGCGCGGCAAATTTAAAAGTTTACCCAATTCCACCACATCATTGGCGTATTTTTCATGCACGCTTATTACCCGAGAACTGGCCAAAATCTGTTTCATATTTACTAACTCATATTTTAATCTTAGCAACTCCTCGTTCTCGGCACCCGCATTATTTTTTTTCAGCTTCTTAATTCTAGCTTCCAGCTTCTTAACTATGATTTTTTTCTTGCCCCCCAAAAACAATTCTAGAGGATTAATCGCCCGCTTCATATATTCGGCTCGACTAATTTTATCGGCGCAAATTCCTAAACAGCGGCCGAGATGGTAATAAAAACATGGTTTATCTTTTCTTTTTCTCTCGGTGCAGTAAGGCCAAATTTTTCTAATTACCCTAACAGTTTCGCGCGCGGCTAAAGTACTAATAAACGGCCCGAAGTATTTCCCGCTTTTATCAATTTTTCTGGTTATAAACACGCCGGGAATTTCGTCTTCGGTTGATATTTTAATATAAGAGAAACGCTTGTCGTCGCGCAGCATGATATTATATTTCGGCTGATATTTTTTTATCAAATTTGATTCCAAGAGGAAAGCTTCAATTTCACTGTCAGTGGCAATCCATTTTATTTTCGCTATTTCCGAGAGCATTTTATTTTTAATCGGCGTATGATTTGCGCTTTTTTGCCAATAGGACAAAACTCGGCTTTTCAAGTTCGCCGCTTTGCCGATATAGATGACTTCGCCTTGCGTGTTATAAAACTGGTAACTGCCAGAACCGATCGGAATATTCAATTTTTTTATTTGGTTAATATCCATATTTTACATTTTGCATTAATGTTAAAACTTTTTCCATATAAAAACAACCCGCCTTGAAGCGAGCTGTTTTTATAATTCATTATTTAATCTCTATCGCTTGTGTCGGACAGCTTTCAACCGCGTTTTTGGTGCAGGCTATGTTATCTTGGCTTATAACCTCGGCTTTAACCTCGGCATTAAGCTTAAACGCCGCCGGGCACAAAACTTCACAACTGCCGCAACCGATACAAAGTTCTTTATTGACTTTAATACTCATATTATTAATATAAAAATTACGCGTTTAGTGGAAATTATTTTCCCTGCTTAGATGAAATTTGGGCATTTTTTACAAAAATTATCTTAATAATTTTTGTAAAAAATTTATACAATTTTATATGCGCATTAAAAATAATTTCCCCTAAACGCATTTTATACCCAAGTCACGCAAGCCACTTTGTCCGATGCCTCTTTAAAGCGCATTAGCCTTACGCCTTGCGTGTCGCGGCCCAGCTGATTAACCGCTTTAAACGGCAAACGTATGACTTGACCTTTTTCCGAAATAATTATTAAATCTTTATCCGCCATGGTTTCGGCATTAACCACAAAAGCGTTGATTATTTTTCCGGTCTTAGCCGTTACTTTGGCGGTCTTAATGCCAGAACCGCCTCGGCCCTGCGTTTTGTATAAATTAATCGGCGTGCGCTTGCCAAAGCCGTTGGCCGAAATAGCTAATAGCTGATATTTTTTAATTTTTTCCTTGTCATTTTTGATTATGCCCATGCCCACGACTGCGTCGTCTTTCTTTTTTAGCCTTATGCCTCTTACTCCGGCGGCATTACGCCCCATGTCGCGCACACCGGTTTCCTTAAACCTAATAGCTTGACCTTCGGCCGTAATCAACTCAATATGATCGTCACCGACCGTCGGCTTAGTCCAAATTAATTTATCATCGTCTTTGATTTTAATGGCGATCAAGCCTGAACGCCTGACATTATCAAAAGCGCTGATTTCAACTTTTTTTACCAAGCCTTTTTCCGTGGCGAAAAATAAATATTTGCTCTTGGCCAGTTTATCCAAAGGCAAAACTGAAGTGATTGCCTCACCGCCGGCTAGCTGTAAAAAATTTACAATCGGCGTACCCTTGGCAGTTCTGGCCGCTTGCGGAATTTCATAAGCCTTAAGCTGAAACACTCTGCCCTTAGTGGTAAAAAACAATAAATCATTATGAGTCAAAGTAGTAAACATGAATTCCACCATGTCTTCCTCTTTAGTGGTTAAGCCGATAACGCCTTTGCCGCCACGGCCTTGCACCTTAAAAGTATCGGGCGGAGTGCGTTTGATATACCCGTCGCGGGTCATAACCACCACTGCTTCTTCGTTTGGCACTAGATCTTCCACGGAAAATTCCTTAACGCCGTGCGCTACGACTCTAGTCCGTCGCTCATCGCCGAATTTTTCCGACAAATCGCTAATTTCTTTTTTTATAATGCTTTTAATTTTAACCGCTGATTTTAAAATTGATTCCAGGTCTTTAATTAAACCTCGCTTTTCTTTTAATTCATTTTCAATTTTTAATCTTTCCAAATTTGCCAAAGTGGACAGTTTCATATCCAGAATGGCTATAGCCTGCCGTTCACTTAATTTAAATCTTTTTATTAAATTAACTTTAGCCACTTCTTTATCCTTTGAAGCTTTAATCACTTTTATCACTGCGTCAATATTATTCAAAGCAATCATCAAGCCTTCTAAAATGTGTGCTCGCTCGCGCGCCTTATCAAGATCATACTGAGTACGGCGCCTAACTACTTCTATCCGGTGTTTAATATATTCCTCTAAAACCATTTTAAGCGTAAGCACTTTAGGCTGGATACCATCCACCAAAGCCAGCATATTCACATGAAAAGTCTCCTGCAGCTGCGTCATTTTATATAAACTGTTTAAAATCTTTTTGGGATAAGCGTCTTTTTTCAAATCCACAACCACGCGCACGCCGTCTTTATCAGACTCGTCGCGCAAATCCTTAATGCCGTCCAATTTTTTTTCTTTAACCAGATCGGCGATTTTTTCCACTAATGTAGCCTTGTTAACTTGATAAGGAATCTCGCTGATAACAATCTGAAACATGCCGTTCTTATTTTCCACTACTTCGGCCACGCCGCGCATAACAATACCGCCCTTGCCCGTAGCATAAGCTTGCAAAATATCTTTCTGATTATAAATTACGCCGCCGGTCGGAAAATCAGGTCCTTTAACGAACTGCATTAACTCTTCAACTGTGGCTTCCGGATTTTCAATCAAATGATTAATGGCATCTACTAATTCTTTTAAATTGTGCGGCGGAATATTGGTAGCCATACCCACGGCAATACCCATAGTACCGTTAAGCAATAGATTCGGCAGTTTAGCCGGCATAACACGCGGCTCTTGATGCGAACCGTCAAAATTGGGTATAAAATCAACCGTGTTTTTTTCAATATCAAACAGCAATTCTTCGGATATGGCTGATAATTTGGCCTCCGTATAACGCATGGCTGCGGCTCTGTCGCCATCCATAGAGCCGAAGTTGCCTTGTCCGCGCACTAACATATAGCGCATAGAAAAATCCTGCGCCATTCTGACCATAGAATCATAAAC
>Ga0172381_10006527_pt1 | contig 11663 bp, 9 predicted proteins | sample Leawel6488metaG_FD_119754 | JGI IMG/M metagenome (GOLD analysis project Ga0172381, IMG submission 119754) | Leachate microbial communities from a municipal landfill in Southern Ontario, Canada - Leachate well 64-88 metaG | ecosystem: Engineered > Solid waste > Landfill > Unclassified | place... | reverse complement strand
TATTCCTGATGAGAAGGTGGATTATTCTGGTCTCAAATGGGATGTAAAGGATTTTCATGAGGATATTGAAGCCCTCGCTTTCGAGGTTCGTAAAAAGTGGAACCTCGGTCTGGATCCGATCGACAATCTGATGTCTACTGCGGAGGATAACGGGTTTAAGATCATGCTCGTGGATGGGCCGGATAATTTCGAAGCAGCGACCTTTCCAGAGGAAAGTGTAGGTCCGGTAATCGTGTTGAGTAAGACTGCGCCAAAGGAGCGTCAGCGGTTTTCTCTGGCACACGAACTCGGGCATTATTTTATTAATGACGGATGGTTCGATCCCGAGGCGGCGGCAAACAGGTTTGCTGCTGCTTTGCTGGCTCCAAAGGAGATGCTGATGAAGGATACCGGGGATCACCGGACGGATTTCACGAAGGAGGAGCTGCTTTTGCTTCGGGAGAAGTACGGGATGAGTGTTTTCGCTCTTCTGGTCCGGATGGAGTCGCTCAAGATCATTGATGAGAAGACGAAGAAGAAACTCCAGAAGGCTGACAGGGAGAAGAGATGGAGTGTCCGTTCGAACGGTGGGGCGTATGTGTCGAAGGAGGAGCCGAAAAGGATGGAGCTTCTGGTTCGCCGGGCAGTTTCCGAGGGGATTATTTCGGCAAGTAAGGGGCGTGAGCTTCTTGGGGAAAAGATCTCCTTTACGAGTCTGTCCGGGGAGGCTGCATGAGTCTGTTCAATCAGGTTTTGCTTGATATGAACGCACTCACATACTTTTTGGAGCTTTCGCTCCAAGAGGAATTTTTCGGGAATGTGGGGGAGTCCTTTACGCTTGATTTAATCAAGGTGGCTGAAATGAAGCGGCCGTCATGGGAGGAAATGACCCGTTACGGTCTACAGACGATGGAGTTATCTGGCACGCAGATGTCGGATGCGATTTCCCTGATGACAAAACGAAAGGGTCTGAGTATCTGTGATGCGGGTATGCTGATTCTCTGCAGGGATACGGGCATCCCTCTTATTACGGAGGATAAGAAGATGATTTCGGAGATGGAGCGGGAGGGCTGGCAGCGTGTTTCGATTCCGGATGTTGTCGGTATGATGATGCAGGAGGGCATAATTTCTCACGAGAGGGCCTGCCGTATTTTTGATCAGCTTGATTCGAAATTGTTGAAGAAACGGTATAACCGCAATGAATATTTGGAAAAGTATTCTCAGAAGTCAGCGGAGGATGTGGTTTTGGCGGAGAGTCCTGTGTATGCCACATGTTCAAGCGTAGTGTCCGAGGTTGAAGAGATCGTTGTTATGGTTCGTCCGGAGGAGAGACCGGAATATTCCGGGATGTGAAATGGGAATGAATTCAGATTTTGATACAACCATCCAGCGGATCAGAAAGCATATTTCGAGGACGGAAACTTATAATCTCATTTATCAAAAGAAATACAACTGGAACATGCTCTGTGTTTCTCTGGATACTTTAGAGCATACTGAGGAGATGATACGGTATTTCCGAGAAAGCGATTTTCCGGAGGATATGAGAGGAAAGTTTCTCGCCATTTATGGGCTATTACAAGCATTATTTGTTCAGCAGGATGCTTTAGTGAATGCCAACGCCGCATTGGAATTGCCAGAAATAAAAATCTCTACCGATTTTCCAGATTTGCACTCAATTCGCGAGATAAGAAATGACGTGGCGGGACATCCTACAAATAGAGGTGATAGGAAAAAACCTGAAAGGTGCACGTACATTCAACTTGCACGTGAAGGTTTGTCTAAGTTCTCTTTTAAGTATGTGGTATGGAACAATGAAATAAAGATGGAAATGATGGATGTTGATATTATGAAGAATCTGGATAACCAACACGAAGCGGTAACAAAAGCTTTGAATAACATTTCAGAGGCATTGGATGGAAAATTTAAAGAATATATTGACGCTCATCGGGAGAGAAAAATGATCGATATTTTTGCACAGTATGGATATGTCAGAGAAAAGTTACTCAGCGAACCCCTGGACGGATCACGTAGTGTCTGGGATGCAAGTCTCTTTGCGGTTGAAGAGATTATTGAAAAAATTAAGTCAGAATTGGATCAAAGATACGGGTCTTGGGAAAAATTTGAGCCATACACTTATACCCTCAGGGAAGCTGACGAACTCTATCTACTTCTTTCCACAAGAGAAACAGATCTTCCAGAAGATATTCGCTATCGGCTGATGAGATGTGCGGCAGAATCACTTTGCCAGAGATTGGACACGCTTAAGGAATACAGCATTGAAACAGACAACTACTTTGAGACCTATGATGATCTGTTTACCTCTCCGATTGGTGAAGAACCCACAGAGCCTATCGCGGTGATCATCGACGAGGAGACTATCTGCCCTGGTAAGGAATAATCTAAGGTGAACTGAAATGGCATGGTATGAAATATTCAAAGACACATTAAAACTGGCTCAGACGGTAAATAATGCTGAACTCTATGATAAAATGATGGAACTTCGCGGCATGATGTCTGAAATGCAGGATGAAATTGACAGATTGAAGGATGAAAATAGATCTTATAAAACACGGATTCAGGAATTGGAAGAGATTAATATCCTGAAAGAGGATATTGAATTCCATCAAGATCCATACATCACCCTGAAAAACGACCCTCAGCATATTAAATACTGTGCTGTATGTTGGAACAAGAATCATAAACTCATCCCTGTTGCCTTTATAATCAATCATTATAGTTGTTCAATATGCAACTCAAAATGGATGTCTTATTGATAAGAGGAAAAAAAGTTCTCTCTCGACAATTGGGAAAAATATCTTTACTGAGACTTTGAATGGGCTCATCCCGAAATATCTCTTTTATTTCTTGTAATCTGTAATAATGCACTGACAACAAACATCCCATCTCAAGATCATGCTCGAATATCCCCTGGCGGCTCTTTTCTCGCTCATAATAGAAAAATTCGATAAAAATTTCCTGGGAAAATCATCTCCTCACTCCTTGATCACCCCTCCCCTCACCAAAACCCGGGGCATTATTGCACCGCGTGGTCAGGGATTTATATTACGCTAAATCTCAGGTTGTTTACGTGTTTGAGGATACCGGGACCAGAGATAAGATATAATGAGTGATATTCCGCCCACACTGCATGATAAATTAAAGCCGCTCTTTTTTAAAAAAGACATGTATTCTGACGAGTTATGCACAAATGGAAAAGAGATCCGCAAAATCCAGCTTGAACAGATGAAGATGGATGAGGTGTCAGAGGAGGTGCAGCGCCGCTCGCAGCGTCTGATCGAGGAAACACCGATCTGACCGCGAAGCTGCGTGCCCTAGATAGAGAGATCAACGGGGTACTTACAGAGGGCGATGCTGGTGACTTAGGAGGAGGAGGGGAAATAGGTCTCCCACAATCCTTAATCCACTGTTCAGACAATACATAACATACTGCCTATCTTGAGTTAATATACATGCCTGCAATTAAGAAAAGTGAATTATATGCCCGTCTTTGGAAAAGTTGCGACGACTTACGGGGAGGGATGGATGCGTCAGAATACAAAAATTATATTCTGACCCTGCTTTTTGTAAAATATATTTCTGACAAATACAAAAATGAGCCGTACGCAGATATAGAAATTCCATCGGGTTGCAGTTTCGATGACATGTCGAAACTCAAAGGTCAGGATGGGATTGGCGAGAAGATCAATATTATTCTTGATGAACTTGGAAAAAAGAATGAGAAATTAAAGCCGATATTCGATGCAGTTAATTTTAATGACCCTGCAAAACTTGGAAATGCAAAGGAAATAAAGGATAAACTCACCGGACTTATTTCAAATTTCGAGTCAGATGATCTGGATTTCAGACATAACAGAGCAAATGATGATGATGTTTTAGGGGATGCTTATGAGTATCTCATGAGAATGTTTGCGACAGAATCCGGAAAGAGTAAAGGGCAGTTTTATACGCCGGCAGAGGTTTCAAGAGTTCTCGCTAAGGTCGTTAAAGTAAGCAATGCAAAATCCAAGAAGGAGACTCTTTATGATCCGGCGTGCGGGTCCGGCTCTCTACTTATCCGTGCAGCAGAAGAAGCTCCTAATGGAATAACGATTTACGGGCAGGAGTCTGAGATAACTACCGCAGGTCTCGCAAATCTGAATATGATCATTCACAGGTTTCCTACTGCAACAATTATGCACGGAAATACTTTGGCCGATCCAAAGTTTACAGAAAGTGACAGTAGATTGAAACTGTTCGATTATATTGTGATGAATCCGCCGTTTTCATTAAAGTCATGGATGAATGGATTTACAAATAATACAGGTAAAAAGGGTAAAAAGGAGAAGTTTGAGGATAAGTTTGGAAGATTTAAAGCAGGATTACTCCCCCCGGCAAAGAATGGTGATTATGCGTGGATGCTTCATGTTCTTCGTTCGCTGAATCAGAAAGGAAGAGCGGCGCTCATTTTTCCGCACGGTGTATTATCCAGAGGAGCAGAGGGGGAGCTACGTAAATATTTCATTGATCATGGTTTTATTGAAGGGATTATCGGTCTTCCAACAAATTTATTCTACGGAACTGGGATCGCTGCAAGTATTGTGATTCTGGATAAGGCAAATGCAGGTTCCCGGAAGGGTATTTTTATGATCAATGCGAGTCGCGGGTTTGTTAAGGATGGGAGTAAAAACAGGCTTCGTGAGCAGGACATAAGAAAGATTACCGATGCATATCTTGGAGAGTTGGAGATCACGAATTTCTCACGGTTTGTTTCAAATGATGAGATCATTGAGATGAATGAATATAATCTGAATATCTCACGGTATATGGATTCAGGCGAGACCGAGGATATCCAGGATATCGAGGGGCATCTTCACGGCGGGATCCCGGTCTCTGATGTCGATGCTCTTTCGAAGTTCTGGGATGTGTTTCCGACGCTGAAGGATTATCTATTTTCTCCGCTTCGTAAGGGATACTGTTCTTTGAATGTACCAATCGATGAGGTGGCGTTTAAGATCAGTATCTATCAGGAGTTTGAGATGCAGGCAAACGTTGTCCGTGAGGGGTATCTCGCGTGGGAAAAATTGGTCAAGTCTCGTCTTATAGATCTGAACGAGGATGATAAACCTAAGACCGTGATCTGTGATCTTGCAGATAAGATTCTGGATGAATTCAAAGACGTTGCTCTGATGGATAAGTATGATGTGTATCAGGTGCTGCTTTCGTATATGAATGAGACGATGCGCGATGATTTGTATCTAATCTGTGGAAACGGCTGGGAATCGGGCAGGGTCATTTCTTATGAATATGCAAAGGATAAGTCCGGGAAGATAACCAAGAAGGTGAAGTCTTTTGACGGCCTTCTGATTCCAAAGGATGTTCTGGCGAATGAATTTTTCCCTGATGATGTTTCGAAAATTGCAAAGATGTCGTCTGATCTGGATACATCTGTTCAGCAGATTGATGAGATTATAGCGGAGAATTCTAGTGAAGAGGGTCTTTTGTCCGAGGTTATTTCTGAAGATGGAACGGTTTCATTGAAGGATATCAGAAAACGGATGAAGGAGATCAAAGACGATAAAAACACAACGGATGAGCATAATGTTCTTGATTTATGTGCTAAGCTACTGACCCTGCAGAATTCTGGTAAGAAGGGGCTGAAAGAGGAGATGGAGAAACTTGACAAACTGATCATCACAAAGTATGCCAAACTTACCATCCCGGAAATCAAACATCTAGTGATTGAAAAGAAGTGGTTCCACTCGATTTCTTCAGGAATCGACGATCTCTTTGATTCTGTCTCACACAAGCTTGAGAGCCGTGTTGTTGAGCTTGCGAAACGCTATGAAACCACGTTGCCGGAATGTTCGCAGGAAACGGATATTCTTGAAAAGAGAGTCCGCGAAGATCTGGAGAAGATGGGATATACATGGTAACTTCGAGTGAGAGAATAACCACCAAATTATCAAACATACTTAGAGTTGGGCACGGTAAATCTCAAACGAAAATTGAAGATAATAATGGGATATATCCAATATTAGCTTCAGGAGGTGAGATTGGGAGAACTAATGAATTTATCTATGATAAACCATCTGTGTTAATTGGACGTAAAGGAACAATTGACAAGCCCCAATATATGGATACTCCCTTTTGGACAATCGACACATTATTTTATACAATTATTAACAGTGACTACTCAGAGAAATTTATTTACTATCTATTCTTGTCAATTAATTGGAAGGATTATAATGAAGCATCAGGAGTGCCAAGTTTAACTCGTCAAATTATTGAAAATATTGAAGTCACGATACCATCTACCAAAGCCGAACAAAACGCCATCGCCAACGTCCTCACGCACATTGACGAACTGATCGCCTCTCTGCAAAAACTTATCGAGAAAAAGCGGGCGGTCAAACAGGGAGCGATGCAAGAACTTTTGACGGGGAAGAAACGGTTGCCAGGGTTTAAAGGGGATTGGAATTATCATAAAATAGAAGATTTTACAGATGTTACAATAGGAGGGACACCAAACACTCAAATTTCAGAGTATTGGAATGGAAATATATTGTGGATGAGTTCAGGAGAACTTAATGAAAAAAGAATTCATAATGTTACTGGGAGAATTACTGAGCTGGGGTTAATTAATTCGAGTACGCATATGTTGCCCAAAGCATGTGTGCTTATTGGCCTTGCAGGTCAAGGAAAAACTCGCGGTACTTCAGCAATCAATTATGTGGAGCTTTGTACAAATCAGTCAATAGGAGCAATTCTCCCATCAAAAAATCACAATAGCGAATATCTCTACCAATATTTCAATACGAAATATGGGGAACTGCGAGAATTATCTGATGGAGGTGGAGGTCGAGGTTCCCTTAATAAACGTCATATTAACTTATTTGAGTGTTATCTCCCGCCAACATTAGAAGAACAAGCCGCCATCGCCGATATATTAACCAACATGGACGACGAAATAGAACAGTTAGAACAAAAACTTGCCAAATACGAAAAAATCAAAATTGGAATGATGCAAAACCTCCTCACCGGAAAAATCAGACTCCCAACACCATGACTGCAAAAATAAACGACCGGGAACGAATAACACAGAACAATCTCATCAGATACTTTCAAAAAACGCTCAAATACACCTATCTTGGGAATTGGCATTATCGTGATGACAACAAAAACGTAGAAAGCGATCTTCTCGCAGCTTGGCTTAAAAAACAGGACTGGTCGGACAACATAATTGCCCAGACTTTAACCATTGCCAAAAGAGCAGCCGAAGATATCTCTGACGATCTCTACACCAAAAACAAAGAATTCTACAACCTTCTCAGATACCCCATACAAATTATGGACGCTGATATAAGCCGGAAACATCGTGATGTCTGGCTTATCGACTGGGAAAACCCGGAAAACAATGATATCGCCATCGCCGAAGAAGTCACCGTTCACGGACAAACAACTAACCGCCCGGACATTGTCATCTACATTAACGGAATATCTGTTGGTATCATTGAACTCAAAAGAAGCAGTGTACATATCTCTGAAGGGATCAGACAAAACATCGGAAATCAGGGACCAGAATACATCCGTGACTTTTTTACAACCAATCAGATCCTGATTGCAGGAAACGAAACCGAAGGCGTCAGATACGGAGTAATCGGAACTCCCGAAAAATACTATATGAAATGGACCGAAGAAGAAGACACCTCGGATGACCTTTCAGTACAAATCAGAGATCTCAGAAGCAAAACAGACTCATTCTTAGAGCAGGACATAACCTCGCTCTGTCATAAAGAAAGACTCTTAGACATCCTGAAAAACTTCATCCTCTTCGATGCCGGAATCAAAAAGACCTGCAGACATAATCAGTATTTCGCAATAAAAAACACCCCCTCTCACATCAAAGAACATGGCGGGGGTATTATCTGGCATACCCAGGGAAGCGGAAAAAGTATTACTATGGTCTGGCTTGCCAGAATCATCGCCGACAGTGAACCGGATGCCCGAATATTAATAATAACCGATAGATCGGAACTCGACAAACAAATAAAGAATACATTCAGAGAAACCGGAGAAAACAAAATCGTTCGGGCAACAAGCGGAGCAAACCTCATAGAACTTCTAAAAGACAACTCCAAACGAATCATCTGTTCACTCATCCACAAATTCGGAAAACAAAACGAGGACTACTCGGAATACCTCAAGGAATTGCAGACGGTGGGATTTGAAAAACTCCAAGGCAAGTTCTACGTATTCATCGATGAATGTCACAGAACACAATCCGGCGAACTCCATGCAGCAATGAAAAGAATGCTGCCGAATGCAGTCATTATTGGATTTACCGGGACTCCTCTTCTGAAATCGGATCATATCAAAAGAAAAAGTATAGACATATTCGGCGGATATATTCACAAATATACATATGACCAGGGGGTCAAAGACCACGTAATCCTTGATCTTGTTTATGAAGGAAGAGATATTGACCAGAACCTTTCAAGCCCTGAAAAAGTAGATGAATGGTTCGAAAACAAAACAAAAGGACTCACCGACGAAGGAAAATATATCCTCAAAAAAAGATGGGGAACGATCCAGAAATTATACAGTTCAAAAGAACGTCTCAACAAGATTGTCGGCGACATCATATTCGATATGAACACAATACCTCGTCTTAGAAACGGGTGCGGAAATGCCATGCTGGTAGCAAGCTCAATTTATCAGGCCTGCAAATACTACAACTTATTTCAGGACACGGAACTTGCTGGAAAATGTGCGGTTCTCTCTTCATACGACCCGGATAACATAAACCTCAAACTTGAACGATCAGGCGACCGGATCTCAGAAGAAGAATACAAAGCTAAAACTCACAAAGAAATGTGGGGCAGCAAAACACCCGAACAGTTCGAAGAGGAGACTCTGAAAAAATTCTTAGATGAACCTGCCCGCATGAAGCTGTTGATTGTCGTTGACAGATTCCTAACCGGATTTGACGCCCCAAAAGCCACATACCTTTACATCGACAAACACATGCAGGACCACGGCTTGTTCCAGGCAATCTGCAGAGTAAACCGTCTTGATACCGATGACAAAGAACACGGATACATAATCGATTACAAACAGCTCTTCCAATGTCTTGCCAACTCGATCCACGACTACACATCCGGAGCTTTTGAAAACTATCTGAAAGAAGATATTGAAAATATTTTGATCGATAGACTGAAAAAGGCCCATGAAATTTTCTTGGAAAGAATAAATCAGCTTGATGAACTCTGCGAACCGTTATATCCTTCAAAAGAACTTCCAAAGTATATCAAATTCTTCTGTAACCAAAATTCAGCCGACATTGACGAACTCGAAGAAAATAAAATCAAACGCCAGACTTTATACAAACTGACATCCTCACTTGCGAGGGCCTACTCTGAAATAAGCGGATCATTCCCCGAACTCGGATATACCCATCCCGAAGAGATGGAACTCAGGAAAAAGACTGAATGGTACATTGCCCTTAGAAAAGAAATCAGCATCGCCTCAGGAGACGCGCCTGATCTCAAAATGTATGATCCCGCAATGCGTGATTTGATCGACAGATTCGTATCCGCAGATGAGAGCAGAACGATCGCCAAATTCGAAGATACTTCGATTCTTGAAATGATCGAAGCGGGAGAAGACATACTTGATCTTCTTGGCGGCAAAGATAAAAATGTCAATTCAGCTGCGGAAACAGTCATAAGAAATATTTCCCGTCATATAACAGTAAAGAAGGACGTCAACCCCAAATACTTCGAAAAAATATCCAGTCTCCTCAATGAGTTACTTCATGATATAAAAGAGAACTCAATATCTAACGAAGAGTTACTAAAGCGCCTGAAAGAAATTACATCGAAGGCTCTGCATCCAGAAAAAGATGAAACATATCCGCTGTCTGTCAGAAAAAGAGAGGGTCTTAGGGCGATCTATGATTTTGTGGAAAATGACGAGGAGCTTACCCTGAGAATCGCAAAATCTGTTGAAGAAGAAGGATTTGACGACTGGCGCGGAGATTCAATTAAAGAACGCCGTATTCAAAAAGCTCTTTATGAAATTCTCCATGATGTTCCGAAAGTGGAAGACTTATTCAAAATAATTAAACAAAATAATGAATTCTGAATTTGTCACAATAAACGGAGTCGATCTTGAACTCATCAGAAAAAACATCAAGCACATTCACCTGAGGGTCCATCCTCCAAACGGAAGAGTAAGCTTGGCGGTCCCTCTGCATACATCCGAAGAGGAAATTAGACTTCTTACAATTTCAAGAAAAAAATGGATTCAAAAAGAACAGCAAGCCTACAAAAATCAAGATCGCCAGACTGAAAGACGATATGTCAGTGGAGAAAGTGTGTATGTCTGGGGACGTCAATACAGGTTAAGAATAATTTACTCAAATATTTCCAACGATGTAAAAATACAGGGAGATAGATTACTCCTTCAGGTAAGAAAAGAAAGCACAATTCAGCAGCGTGAAAATGTTTTGAACGCATGGTATCGTGCCCAACTGAAAGAAAAGATTCCCGTCCTCATTAAAAAATGGGAGCCTGTTATTGGAGTGCATGTAAACGAGTGGGGAGTTAAAAATATGAAAACAAAATGGGGTACATGCAATCCTGAAGCCGGACGAATCTGGTTAAATCTTCAGTTGGCAAAAAAACCTTCAGAAGGGCTTGAATATATTGTTGTTCATGAGATGGTTCACCTTTTGGAGAAGAGACACAACAAAATATTTTTGGAATATATGGATAAGTTCATGCCATTTTGGAAGGAAAGAAAAGATGATCTTAACGCCTCTCTATTGGAATATATGGATGCTTAACGCAACTACATGAACACATCTAAGACTCCCGTCGGATCCATCCTTATAGAAGAAACATGGTCTGGGTCTCAAAAATGAGATATCTCCACCGCGGGCCGCTCCGCGCCGGGTCGCAAATCAGAGATTTGCTTCGCTGAGATCGTCCGCTTTCAGCGTCCGACCCGCCTCCGCTAAGGGTAAGCCTATCGGCTCACCCCGCTGTACCCACATCTTAAATAATTTCCACACCCTATGGAAACACAAAGGAACCCCTCTTCATGCAGCCAGAACTCATCCCGACCCTCCCCGGCGACAAAATCGACGACCTGATCCAAACCTACATAAAAAAGGCGGAGATCGACCCGTTCGGGACCTGGCTGCTCCTTCCCACATCCCGGTTTGCAAAAACCATCCGGAAAAAGATCATCCGGACCGGGATCCCGATCCTCACCGACCACATAACCACCATCCCCGACCTCACAAAAATACTCCTCAGGAAAACCCCCGTCCACCTGCTCGCCCCCGAAGAACAGCACCTCATCCTCCGGCACATCCTCTCCACCCTGGACGACATCTCCGCAGCATTTCCCGGCGGGACCATCACCCCCGACACCATCGAAAACCTCACCAGCCTGAAAAAACATCTCGACCGTCACACCGCCGTCCTCAGACCCGACGACCCGAAAACCGCCCTGCTCAGCGAAATATTCTCCTCCTATGACCTGATCTGCGCAGCAAACGACCTTGCCGACGAAGAACAAAGCATCCGCCTCTCGCTTTCGCACATAGCTGAACTACGCATCGGCACCCTCATCACCTACGGACTCTTCCACATCTACCCCCTCGAACAGACCCTGCT
>Ga0172381_10006526_pt1 | contig 11663 bp, 6 predicted proteins | sample Leawel6488metaG_FD_119754 | JGI IMG/M metagenome (GOLD analysis project Ga0172381, IMG submission 119754) | Leachate microbial communities from a municipal landfill in Southern Ontario, Canada - Leachate well 64-88 metaG | ecosystem: Engineered > Solid waste > Landfill > Unclassified | place... | reverse complement strand
CCCAACGGAACCCCCGGGGCGAACGACAAAGTCTGGGAAGTCAACGGTGATCAAACCAAACACTGGATTAATATGACCGCTCAACAATTCCTCACTCACGGAGGATCGGACGAAGCCATTTACTCCGTAAACCAGGGGGAGCTTGATCTCTATAAGACAGGAGTGGATGTGATGAGTTTATAAAGGAAAAAAATTGTTCAATAAAAAACAAGACAACGTGTCTTGTTTTTTAAAATTATAAAAGTTTATATCACTATACTAACTAACTTCCCCTTTACTACGATAACCTTGCGCGGCGTCTTGCCTTCTAGCCAGCGGATTACTTTTTCACTTGAGAGCGCCACGCTTCGCGCCTCTTCTTCTGATATATCGGCGCTCACTTTGATCTTATCGCGCACCTTGCCGCTCACCTGTATCACCAGTTCAATCTCTTTGTCGTGGATGAGCTTGGGGTCGAAGACGGGCCAAGTATTCAAGTGTATACTTTTCTTGTTTTCTAAATTCACCCAGATCTCTTCTGCGATATGCGGAGCGAAGGGGCAAAGGAGAGTGATAAAAATCTCGAAATGTTTCTTGGAGATTTCTTCTTGTTTTTCCAAAGCGTTGGCAAGAATCATCAATTGCGATATGCAAGTGTTGAATTTGAGGTCGTTGATATCCTCCGTGATTTTTTTAATTGTTTTATGTATTAACGGCTCTACTTCGTTGTTCTTATTATTGTCGTCCAGATAAGCCTTTAATTTGTTGACAGCTTTGGCGCGGTGGTCGTATTTGGCCTTTTCTTCCCAAACGCATTCTCCAAAAGTCTTGTTGAGTTCTTGCGCGATGAAGATGGGGTCGTAGCCAAAGCCATTCGTTCCGGTGGGCTTATCGGCGATGCGGCCTTCGCAGATGCCGTCAAATTGTCGGGTTTTATCTGTTTTTGCATTATAGAGTGTAATTACTGATTCAAAGAAAGCGGAGCGATCTTTTCCTTCCAGCTCTTTGAAAATCTTTTCATAAGCTATCGGGTAATCGCCCTTGGCAAAGCGATTGGAATATACTCCCGGCTGATTATCCATCGCTTTGATACAGAGTCCGCTGTCGTCAGCAATCGTAAGGTAACCAGTTTTCTTGGCGTAGTATTTAGCTTTCAAAAGTGAATTCTCTTCAAATGATTTACCGGTTTCTTTCGGCTCAGGGAATTTAGTTTCGAGGTCTTCCAATCCGATTATATCGAATCCTTTGAGGCTAGACTTGAGCTCTCTCAGCTTGCCCGGATTATTACTGGCGAGCAAAAGCTTTGTCTTTCCCGTGTCTTCTTTTACTTTATTTTGCAAATTCCAAACTCTCTCCAGAAAGCGGTTTACGCCGATCAGGCTGTTAGTGTTCCAGGCGATAGCTTCCGAGTAAGGGCCCATGAACATCTCATAGACACGCAAAGTATCCGCGCCGTAAGTTGCGATGATGTCATCGGGATTGACGACGTTGCCGCGGGACTTGCTCATCTTTTGTCCGTCTTCGGCAATTATCATTCCGTGAGAGCGGCGGGATTTATATGGTTCTGCGGTCCCCACGAATCCGAGGTCGTATAAGAATTTGTGCCAGAATCGGGAGTAGAGGAGATGAAGTGTCGTATGTTCCATTCCGCCGTTATATAAATCGACCGGCATCCAGTAGTCGAGCTTTTTTCGGTCGGCAAAAGCCTTATCGTTTGTAACATCGATATATCTTAAGAAATACCAGCTGGACCCAGCCCAGTTAGGCATCGTGTCTGTTTCTCTTTTTGCCGAATTGCCACAGATAGGACATTTGACTTCTACCCATGTGGAAATTCCCGCAAGAGGGGATTCTCCCGTATCTGTCGGTTCATAGTTTTTCACGTCTGGCAGTTTGAGCGGCAAGTCTTTTTCTCGGAGTGGAATCTTTTTTGTGATATTGAGAAGCTCAAACTCCCACGCTACTAGTCCGTTATTTTCTATTTTTTCCAAGTAGTTAGTTGTAAAGCTGTACTCTTTTTCCAGTTTCTTGTAATCGTGGCTGTCTTTGAAGTCTGGAAATATCTTACCCAAGATTCCTTTATCTTCGAAGAGTTCTCTTAAGCTTTCGAATTTGTAAACTTTGGTAATCTTCGCAATTTCGAAATCGTTATTTTGTTTGTCTTTGAATTTCACCAAATCGCCTACTTTGACTTTACCGAAAGATCTTTCCGGCTCTTCAGGATTGAGCGCTCGGGTTTCGATAGTTTTGCTACCGTTTTTGATAAGTCGGAAAACTTCTTCTTTGGGGAAATTTAATTCCACCTTGATATCCAGCTTGTCCACTAAACAATGTTTGCACTTTATGATCGGAATCGGCTCTCCCCAATAATGTTGGCGTGAGAACACCCAGTCTCTTAGCTTATAATTCACAGATCTTTTGCCCAGTTTATTTTTTTCGATATAGGTGACGATCTTTTTCTTGAATTCCTCAGTCGAAAGTCCGCTGTATTCGTGCGAATTGATAGCGACTCCATGCTCAACATAAGAGTCCTGCGCAATCTCCTTGTAGAGTTCAGGAATTCTGCGACCGATAAAATGTTTTTGTTCGTGAAGCGAAATGCAATTTATCTTTCTTTCTTCAAAATACCGCAGAGTCTCTTTGAAGGGAATATACTTGTCATCATCCGAGATGAATACTTTTATGATTTCTGCTTTGCCCTTCAGACTCTTCCAGTCTGTTTTATCTTTGGCGAAAGCCTCAACGCTTGTCACGTCGGAATTATCGTTGCGCCATTCTTTTTTAAACTCTACGAAATCAACCACTTCCGAAGCGGGCGCAATCAGATAAACACCTTTTACTTTTTTGTCTATCTCATTTATAAAATCGGCAACGGCGGCACAACCCAGGCTGTGTCCGATGAAAATCGTGTTGGCGTTTATCTTACTTTCGTATTGCTTTAAAAAAGATATCCACTCTGCACGCTTCGGGTGATGAGAGTCGGGCATATTCGGTGCAATGATTTCGTAGCCCAGGGCTTCCAGTTTTTTTCTGAGGTCGCCGTCTTTCCATGGGGAATATTGTCCATTTTTGTCATCTTCGAAGCCATGTACAAAAATCGCAGTGCGCCCGCCTTCGGGCTCAATGACGGATTTTATTTCCAAATTAAACTTGATGGCGAATTCCATATCACGCGTGTCGTGCGCCGGCACCGCCATGATGGCGCCAGTGCCGTAGCCAATAAGCACATAGTCCGAAGTCCAAATCGGAATTTCTTCGCCGCTTGCGGGATTGATAGCTTTGATGCCCTGAAGCTCGATGCCAGTTTTATCTTTGCTGAGGTCGGTGCGATCCATATCGGATTTGTTTTTTGCATCTTCGATATATTTTTGCACTTCCTCCCAATTGGAAATTGTGCTTTTATATTTTTCAATAATCGGATGCTCGGGTGCGACTACCATATAGCTCACACCAAAAATAGTGTCGGGGCGCGTGGTGAAAACTCTGAGCTTTTCCGCCGATTCTTTTTCTCCTGATATTTTAACGGGGAAATCTATTTCCGCGCCCTGACTCTTACCGATCCAATTGACCTGTTGTGTTTTTATCTTTTCCAAATAATCGACCGTATCTAAATCATTAATAAGCCTTTCCGAATATTTGGTAATTCGAAGCATCCATTGTCTTACATTTTTCTTTTCCGCCAGTGCGCCGCACCTCTCACAATTGCCGCCAATAACTTCCTCATTGGCAAGTCCGATTTTGCAGCTCGGGCACCAATTGATAGGCATCTCTTTTTCATAGGCTATTCGGTTTTCATCGATGAAATTTTTCTTTTCGATTTCGTCTAAGCCTTTCGGGATTATCAATTCCTCGATAGGTCGGGCCTTGTCCGCTTTTTCATCGTAAAAACTATTGTAAAGTTTCAGGAATATCCATTGCGTCCATTTAAAATAATTCGGGTCAGTGGTGTTGATTTCTCGCGACCAATCGAAACTCGGACCGTAGCTTTTGGCCTGTCTGGTATAGTTGGCAATATTTTCCCTAGTTACGGTCGCTGGTTGTTTTTTCGTCTTTATGGCAAAATTCTCCGTTGGAAGACCGAATGCGTCCCAGCCGATAGGATAAAGCACGTTCTTCCCCTGCATCCTCTTTTTTCGGCACACTACGTCCATCGCCACTTGGCTCCTGACATGTCCGATATGTAATCCTGCGCCAGAGGGATAAGGAAATTCGATAAGACAGTAGAACTTCTCTTTCTTGGAAAAATCCTTAGCCTCATAAATCCCGCTTTCTTCCCATTCTTTTTGCCACTTTTTCTCGATTTTCTTGAAATTATATTTGTGCATATACTGCTAAAATTAAGAGATTACTCTAATTTATTCTAGCCTAAATTGGCTTAGTTGACAAGAAAAAAGTAGGAGTACAATGACTATACCTTCTTAAACATTACTAGAGATATCAAAGGAGTGAAAAGCATGGAATATTTAAAAAAGATAGCATTGGCTCAAGATGCCCATGAAGGTCTTGACGACTATATCAGAACTATCGGATTCGACCCTTCGATAAAAGAAATCAGAGTTTCTTATGGAGAAGGCGGGGCAAGGCAAGAAATGACAGTTGAAGGTGGGATGGAGCATTTAGAGAATGTAGTCCTCGTAAAGATTCTGAAGGCTCTTGCTAATATATTACCTACTATTGAGAGGCTGGAAGACGAGATGGCCCTGATAGCCCTCTTGCAGGCAGAATACAATGAAATTTTGCTGTCCTTGCAATTAAGGAATGACAAGGTAACTCTTGCAGCTCTTCTTATAAAGAGGGCCGGACTACTGAGAAAGGAGTTACAAAACATAAAAAGTGGAGATGAATTGAAAATTGTGATAATCGACCAATAAAGATTAAAAAGTGAAATATTTATTTTACAATTTTAAATCTTTTTTTGTCTTTATGCGGTTGACACATCGGACAAAGAAGCTATGATGTCGGTATGGACGATTCAATGCATATCAAAATAAAAAAGCGCAAGGAGACGTTACTATCGGACAGCCATTGATTATCTGGCAAAAAGCGAAGCAGATAAAAAAAGAAGAGCCTTGGGAGGAACGATATTTGCAAATATTATCGGGAGAACTGCCGAGCTTCCAATTCGTTGACAGGGAAGATTGGCAGGAGTTGTTGCGAGGTTATTGATTCAGGCGTTCTTGTTTCAAGGATATTCCGATTACATCTCTTCGAATCTGTTATGGCAGGAGGGAGCTCTTGCTAGGCAAAGAGGAGACTTCTTCGGAGATGATTACGGTCTTGTTTCTATTAAGCCTTCTTCTCGGACAAGCAGAAAAAAAAGAAAAGAAATATGCTTCGTGGTTTACTAGCTGCTATGGTCCTGATGCAATTTTCATCTCGGCTGTAGAAACAGGTTTTAATGATATAAAAGTTGTTCTTGCGTTTCTCGCTAAAAGAGCCTGGGCTATGAACGGGGACATTGAAGACTATATGAAAAATCTCGAGGCACTTGTGTTGGAACCCATCTATTGAAAAAAGAAAAAAGGAGGGTGAGAAAAATGCAAACTCGGGTGAGTATCGTATGAGCAGAAATTGAAAACGGATACCTCTTGATTCTTAGAGCAAGGAACTATACCTCTGGTGAAGAAATTTGTTCCGCGTTAATATTCAAGTGGGCATGTGCCTAAGTAGAAGAAGCTGAATCGTCGGCTTCTCTTTTTTGAATATAAAAAATACTCCTTTTATGGAGTAGTTTTTTTGTTGGGAGGAACAGTTAAATCCCAAAAAGCCTCTTTGCATTTTCGCTGGTAATTTTTTCCAACTCATCCGCATCCATTCCGCGGATCTCCGCGATTTTTTCTATTACATATCTGACAAAAAGGGGCTCGTTGATTTCGCCGCGATGGGGAACGGGGGAGAGGTAGGGCGCATCGGTCTCGACCAGAATTTTGTCGAGCGGCATAGCCTTCAGAGCGTCACACATGAAAAATTCGTCATTGCTGCCGCATTTGTAATAAGTGATGACTCCGGTAAAGCCGATATAAAATCCCAGGTCCAAAAATTCTTGTGCCACTTCGGGGCTGGCAGTGAAACAATGCAGCACGCCGTTCCATCCGGATGTTTTGTAGCTTTTCAATATCTCCAGGACTTCCGTGTAGGCTTCACGGCAATGGATGATGATCGGTTTCTGATGCAGTTCGGCAAGTTCGAGTTGTCTTCGGAAAGCATCTTCTTGGACTTTCGGGTCGCAAAAAGGCTCCTTGAAAAAGTCCAGTCCGATTTCTCCCATAGCGACAGTTTTGTATGAGAGGAGCAGTTCTTCCAATCGACGCAGGTTCTCTTCAGTCAGCGAGCCTGCGTCGTGAGGATGGATGCCGACGGCGGAAAATATATTTTCATTTTCTTTCGCCAATATTACGGCACGTTCGCTCGATTTCATATCGCAGCCGACGTCAATAATTGCTTCCCCCCGGGCCTTAAAAAAACGTTCCATCGCCTGCGAGCGTAGGCCATCGAAATCGGGAAAGTCGATGTGAGCGTGAGTATCAATCATAAATTTTAATGATAATTATTTTTTCTGTCATTCCGAGCTTGTCGAGGAATCGCTCCATTGCGTTGAGACTATATGATACGGGACAGACGGTGACGAAGGGATTCTTCGATTCCGCGTAGTTTATCCTCGCAAAGCAAGGGCTCCACTCAGAATGACAAAAGTTTTTTATTCGTATGGTATAGCGGGATTGCCATCCCCGCCTCCGCGGGGATAAATTTGGAGTACCTCCTCGCAATGATACATAAGGAGTCGTATTACAAAATAAAAATTATTCCTCCAGTCTTGGGAAGAGTGATTCGCCTTTCTGAACACGAGTTCCAGGTTTTAGAATATTTGCGAAACATATACTTCTCTCAAGATAAACAAATTCCTGATCGGCATCATTTTTAGTGGCATAATTTATTTCATTCTCTCTTTCAATTTCATCGGCAAATAACTGTTCGAATATCCTGTCTGAAGTTTCTGGCATAAACGGGCGGATTAACCATGCTATGACCCTAATAGTCTCCGCGCATTTATAAAGAACGCTGGCAGTTTTTTCTGTATTTTCTTTTATGAGTTTGAATGGTTCTTGTTCTTGGATATATCCATCCAATTCTCTCGTTAGAAGATTTATATCTTCTAATACGAAATCTAATTTGAAGTCATCGTAATCTTTATCGAGATAGGTAGATATTTTTTCTATCAAATCTTCACCTTTGAATCTGGTAACTTCTTCGTATTCGGAATTTATCTCCGGAATCTTGCCGTCGAAATATTTCTCAATCATCGCCAGTACGCGCGCTACTAGGTTGCCGAGTCCGTTTTGCAGGTCTGATTTATAGACTTCTTCAAAATGTTTGTAAGAAAAATCTCCATCCTCGGTGGTTGGAATTTCTTTGAGGAGAAAATAGCGCATAGGATCTACTCCATATTTTTCGATGACTTCGAAAGGGTCGATGACATTACCCAAGCTTTTGCTCATCTTCTGCCCGCCGGAGGTTATGAAACTGTGCACGCATATCTTTTTCGGCAAGGGGAGTCCTGCCGAGAGAAGCATCGCAGGCCATACCATAGCATGGAAACGCAAGATATCTTTGCCGATTACGTGCGTAATATTTCTGTTATCTATCCAAAATTTTTGAAAATTCTCACCGTTTTCAGTCTCGCCATAACCCAGCGCTGATATATAATTAGTGAGTGCGTCACACCACACATACATCGTTTGCTCATCGTCGCCGGGTACGGGAACCCCCCAGTCGAGAGTACTCTTGGGGCGGGAGAAGCTTACGTCTTCAGCGTTCTCGATTATATTCAGTATTTCATTTTTTCGGGATTCGGGAATGATTTCCAGCTCGCCAGATTCTATCTTTCTCTTTATCTCAGGTAGATACTTGGAGATGCGGAAGAAGTAGTTTTTTTCTTCCACCTCCTCAGGCTCTTTTTGATGGTAAGGACATTTGCCGTCCACTAAATCGTGCTCGGTAAGAAAGGCCTCACAACCGACGCAATAATTTCCTTGATAAGTTTTTTCGTAGATATCGTTTTCCCCTTTTTTATCTTTATTCTCAGCAAGCTTAGTCCACAGCTTCTGCGCGGCGGCTTTGTGTTTTTCGTCAGTAGTGCGGATAAAAATATCATTACTGACATTCAAAATTTTTAACAGCTCCTTGAAACGCGTGGCGTTCCCATCCACAAAAACCTGCGGCTTCAAACCTTTTTCTATCGCAGTTCTCTTGATTTTGGATCCGTGCTCGTCGGTGCCGGAACAGAAAAATACCTCGTCGCCTTTCAAAGTGTGGTATCGGGCCAGTGTATCAGCTTGCAGAGCCTCCATCGCAAAACCGATGTGCGGCACAGAGTTGGCGTAGGCAATCGAGGTAGTGACATAGAATTTATTTTTTTCTGCCATATAGATGGGGTTACCTTTAAAATTGTTTATATGAATATTCTTTTGAAAAAGACAGCCTTATCAAAAAGGGCTGTCCTCCTCTTTGTTCGGGGTTTTTCTAACAGTCGTTTTTCTGCTCTTTCTTGATGTCTCCAAAGACAATGAAAGCGATGGTGGCAATCGGCACTGCCAGAATCATTCCGGCTATACCTGCTAGCTGTCCACCGATAACGGCGGCGATGATAATGATAACCGGATGCAAACCTACGGACTTTTCCATCACCTTGGGAACGATGAGATAATTTTCAAACTCTTGGATGAAGAAATATAGAACGAAAGTAAAAACGGCTATGGTAGGGGAAATGGTGGCGGCGATAAGGATGGCCGGTATCGCTGAAAGAATGGGGCCTATGTAGGGGATGAGTTCCAGTGTGCCGGCGATAAGCGCTAGAACCAGGGCATAGGGAACGCCGATAAGCGAAAGCCCGATAAAGGATAGCGCTCCGATTATGATCCCCAAAGTGACCTGTCCGACAAACCACTGTCCCAGCTTCTTCTCTATTTCCTTGATGATTCGCATACACTGAGGTTGTGTTGTTTTTGGCATTACGGCACGAGCGAACTTTTCGATACCGTCATCTTCCAAAACCAGATAGAAGGAAATGACAGCTATCAGAACGGCGGAAAAAATTCCTCCCAATAATCCCAAGGCTCCTGATAGAAGATAGGACGCGGCGTTTTTGAGGGCGGTGCTGAGTTCTATTAAGATGTCCTGTAAAGTCGAAGTCTCCAGTCCCATATTATGTCCGTTTTCGAGAAAGAATTTGAAATCTATTTTTTCGATATAGCCTGGAAGATAGTTTGCCATCTGTCCGATTTCTCGTGCTAAGGTCGGAGCGATAGCGTAGGTCAAAAGAGCTATAATGGCAAGTGTTGAGGAAAAGAGTATCCCTGCTCCGAACACGCGAGGGATGCCTTTTTTTTGCATCCTGTCTACGGCTGGCTCCATAGTGAGTGCCAAAAGCACAGAGACGAAAATTATAAAAATAACGTCTTCTATGTAGTATACAAAAAGCAGCGCGAAAGAAACCAAAAAGAAACGAAGGATGCTTTCGTAGGAGATGTCTATTATCACTTTTTGTTTTTTCATTGTTTGATTTAAATTTTTAATAATTTATCAAATTTTTTCTTACTTTTAAATGGTCCGATCAGTGCAAGATTCATCCTGTCTTTGGTGAAAATCTCCTGAGCGACTCGGGACACATCTTCTCTTGTCACTGCGTTTATTTTATCAAATTTCTCCTCGGGGGTCAAAATTTTGCCAGTGGTGATTTCTTGGATAGCCACGAAATCAGCGACGGCGCTGGAAGACTCCAGAGAAATGGCCATCTTGCCCTCTACATAACTTTTGGCTCGTTGCAGTTCTTCTTTTGAGACGCCCTGCTCTTTTAGTTTGTGGATTTCTTTTAAAACCAGAGCAATGGCCTTCTCGCACTTATCGTTTCCCACTCCCGACTGAACGGTGAAATACCCGGTGTCCCGGTAATCGCAGGAGTAAGAATAAACATAATAGGCGAGTCCCTCCCTTTCTCTCACTGCTTCAAAAAGGCGCGAGCTGCTATTACCGCCTAAAATGATATTTAAGACGTCAAGGATATATTCGTCTTTATGCCCCGTAGCAAAAGCGCGAAAGCCCAAAGAAAAATTAGTTTGATCAGTTTTCTTATATTTTAAAAGTATTTCCGGCTTCTCTTGCCAGGTTGAAAATTTTGTTTGCTTGGTTTTAGTTTTTGCTCCGTCGAAAGATGAAAAGAATTTTTTTATTTCTTTGTCTATAGTGTCTTCGTCAAAATTTCCGGAGACGGCTAGGACGAGATTGTCTGCGCGATAATGTTTTTTATAAAACGATACCAGATCTTTACGGGAGAAACTTTTTACGTTTGCTACTGCGCCCAGTTGATCGTGCCCCAAACCGTGTCCGTCAAAAAGTAGCTGTTCGAAAACGGAAGAAATGTCTCGCATCGGGGTGTCTGCGTACATATTTATTTCCTCCAGCACCGGACCTTTTTCGTTTTCGATTTCTTTGGGAGAAAAAAGAGAGTGAAGAAGCATATCGGACAGTATGTCTAACCCCATCTCAAGGTCTTTTTTCCCGGATTTTATCCAGAATCCCGTGTATTCCTTGCCCGTGAACGCGTTACTGCTTGCGCCGACAGCGTCCAACTCTTTATTGATTTCAATGCAGTGCGGTCTTTTTTCGGTCCCCTTGAAAAACATATGCTCAAGAAAATGCGCCACTCCTTCCGCTTTACCTTTTTCTTCGCGTGAGCCGGTCCCGAAGAGCGCCAAGAGTGTTACAGTCTCTATGTTTTTATTTTGCGCCTTCACCACCCGGATGCCATTTTTAAGTTTTGTCTTCTTATACATAAATTCTGAAAATTAGATTTGAAAAAAAATCCGGAAGGCCGAAAATTAGCAATTCCTAAATTATGACACCACTGTCTGCCGAGGTCGTTTTTGTTTATTGCGCGACCTAATGAGGAATTTTTGTGGCAGGCAAAGGGACTGATTAGAATCATCGCTAATTTTCGACCTTCCGGAATACATGCACGATGTATAATATATATTATCCGATAACGGCACTATTTGTCAATGGTCAAAATTTAAAATCTAACAAAAAAACAGAGCAGAGAGTTTTGCCTGCCAGATTGTTCCAGATTTTATTCTTCACTCAGTGTTATCTTAATTATGATCCAGCTGCTGTCTTCTGTCTGTTTCAGGATGAGATTTCAAGCTTTTGTTGTGAAACTATTTTTGTGAAAACCCCGGTATAATATGGCAATATTGATTTTCTAAATTAGTCTCTTTCCTAAAAACGTAATCATGCCGTTTCTCTTTGACCTCTAGTTGCATTTTTGCTATAATTGTTTCATATAAAAGTCACTGTAATATGAATACAAAAATAATCGAGAAAAAGTTTCCAATCATGCGCTTTATAGGGTTTTTTTGTCTTATATTATCCTTTTTCTTTGCGCTTGGAAACACCGCACTGGCTGCGGATAGCCGTGTCGTAGAGAATTTTTTGGTGGACAAAACCCATGACTTTTACGGAAGGATCGACGCCGACGCTTTCCTGGTCTATGAGTCCGAGAATGCTTATCTTTATTTTGAAAAAGATTACTATGGCCTGATGAATTCTCGGGAGAAGGAACTGATGATTGCAAATATCATAAAATTGGGGAAAGAATTTGATTCGGTTATCTATCCGGAGACGAAAAAGGT
>Ga0172381_10006523_pt1 | contig 11667 bp, 8 predicted proteins | sample Leawel6488metaG_FD_119754 | JGI IMG/M metagenome (GOLD analysis project Ga0172381, IMG submission 119754) | Leachate microbial communities from a municipal landfill in Southern Ontario, Canada - Leachate well 64-88 metaG | ecosystem: Engineered > Solid waste > Landfill > Unclassified | place... | reverse complement strand
CAAGGCCGCAGGCCTTGAAAAAAGGTGAACAAGCTTTCAGATAAAGGTAAACAGGCTTGAAAAGGTTGCAGGTCCCGTGCTCTGCAGACGAGACGTCTGTGATCTTGAAGCTTTCCCTATCTATTGGCTATCATGCCCTTTATCCGTGTAAATCCGTGTGATCCGTAAAATCCGTGTGACTATTCTTTATTATACTGCACACACCAGCTGAAGCTTATTGAGCGGCCGTCTGAAGACAGCGTTACGGACTATTCTGAGCCCTGCAGTATCTCCAGAATCTGCTCTGGTTTGATCAAGCGCATGCAGTTAAAGTGATTCTCAGGGCAGTGCTTGGAGCCATGCAGAGAGCAGGGCTGGCAAGCAAGATCGGCGGCCAGGATATGCGCCTTGGGATTCAGCGGCGCAAAACCTAAGCTGGGATGAGTTGCCCCAAAGATGGCAATCTGCGGTCTGCCCAGGCCTGCCGCCAAGTGCATGGGCCCGCTATCCGCTGAAATCACCCAATCCGCGCTTTGCATCAAAGCCAAAATCTGGCTAAAAGAGAGTTTCCCCGCCAGGCTCAAGCCCTGATTTCCCCTGGCGATATCTTCGCATAAAGCAGCTTCGCCTGGGGAGCCTAAGATGATATATTGCCAATCCTTTGGACTCAGATCAATGAGCTGTTTGTAAGACAAGGAAGGGTATCTTTTGGTATAATGCAGAGCTCCGGGAAAGATGAGGATGCGTTTCGCTGCTGTCTTTAGAGCAGGCAAGATGGTATCTTCCGGAGGGTAGAGCCGGGGACTGTGCAGGCTCACCGGATCAAATATCTTATCCAGCGCACTCTTGTAAAGCTCCACAGTAGAGCTGATTGCCAGCTCGCGTCTTCCTTTCACAATCTTCCGCCGCCTACTGCGTTCTTTGTTATAGACCACGCTCTTTTCCCCTTGTGCCGCCATACGCAGCAGCCAGGTAGAGAGCTTGGCATGCAGATCCAGCACCAGATCGTATTGCTCTTTTTTCAGCTCCAGATGCGCCTGGGGGGCTTTTTGATACGCTATCGGATTCAGCGAGCAGCCCAAAAGCGGCACCAGCTCCAGATACTGCTCTTTCACCATATAATCGATCCTGGCCTGGGGATAGTGCTCGCGCAGCCAGGCACAGATAGGCTGCGTAAGCACTATATCGCCCAATGAACTAAGGCGCAGGATCAGAATCTTCATTACAGGCTCTTGATGAAATCCCGGATCTTATCTATAAACGGCTGCAAATCGCCACTGTGATTGCCTCCGGCCATAGCGCTGTCTGCGCGTCCACCACCTTTGCCGCCCAAGAGAGCAGCGATGCCAGAGACGATCTTACCAGCATGGTATTTGGCCAGAAGTTCAGTCCCCACCACAGTGAGCATGGAGAGCTTATCGCCCTTTTTGCAAAGGATAATGGCGATCTGATTGCTCAGCTTGGCTTTGAGACTTTCTGAAAAAGCTTTGAGATCGCTGCCTTCAGGCAATTCCTGGATTATCAGGCTAAAGCCAGGAAACTCTATGGCTCTCTGAAGCATACCGTCGATCTGGCCGAGGCTCTTCTCTGCCTGCAAATCCGTCACCTGACCTTGAAGATCGTGAATATGCTGCGCCTGAGCCTCCAGTTTCTTCTCCACCAAGTGCACAGGGGAAGCCAGCAATTCAGCCACCCGCGCCCAGGAATTTTGCAAATCCCGCACATAGCTCAGAGCGCTGGTTCCGGTGAGTGCTTCGATACGCCGGATGCCTGCCGCCACCGAACCTTCGGAGATGATCTTAAAGATTCCGATCTGGCCAGTAGCACTAACGTGTGAGCCGCCGCAGAGTTCTTTGGAAAGATGATCGATCGAGATCACCCGCACTTCATCAGCGTATTTTTCACCGAAGAGTGCAGTAGCTCCTTCTGCTTTGGCTGTGGCGATATCCTGAATCGCGATATTCACCGTCATATTTGCCATAATCGCTTGATTGACCTTGCTTTCCACCCTTTCGCGCTGATCTGGGCTGAGGCCCTTAAAATGGGTAAAATCAAAACGCAAATATTCTGGATGCACCAATGAGCCTTTTTGCTGCACATGATCCCCCAGGACTTCCCTGAGGCTCTGATGTAAAAGGTGGGTAGCAGTGTGATTGCGGGCGATATCTTGCCGCCGGGGTTCATCGATCTCGGCGGTTATTTCTGCGGCTGAGACCAGGCCCCGGAAGATGGTTCCATAGTGAATAATAGCATCATCTATCTTCTTGACGTCATGCACCTTAAGTTCAAATTCATCATTGTAAATGCGGCCTGTGTCTGCCACCTGTCCCCCGCTTTCTGCATAGAAGGGGGTCTGCTGCAGTTGCACAGCCACCACCTGTTCATCATTGATGCTGTAACGCTGGATAACAGTGCGAACCTGGCTGGTTTCATAACCCACAAACTGGCTGGGGCTAAGCTCCCGCAGCTCAATCCAATCCTCATTAATGCTTTCCGCACCAAATTTTGAGGCTTTTCGGGCTCGCGCACGTTGCGCCTGCATTTCCTGGTCAAAGCCCTCGTGATCTATCTTGAGGCCTTGCTCTTCGGCCAAAATCATGGTCAAATCCAGCGGAAAACCGTAGGTGTCATAGAGCATAAAAGCATCCAGGCCGCTGATGAGCTTGCCGGCAGCCAGAGCGCGCAATTCGGCAAACTTGGCGAGCCCGATGTCCAGGGTCTTGTTAAAGCGTTCTTCTTCGGCTTTGATCACCATCTTGATATAGGCCTCTTTGCCCTTCAGCTCTCCGAAATGGTGTCCCATGATCTGAATCACGGTATCTACGAGGTTAAACAGGAAGGGTTCGGCAAAGCCCAAAAGCCTGCCATGCCGCGCGGCTCTACGCAAAATACGGCGCAGCACATAACCCCGGCCTTCATTGGAAGGGAAGCCGCCATCCGCCAGCGCAAAGCACAGGCAGCGAATATGATCCGCAATCACCCGGTGGCTCATACCACTTTCGGGAGTGTAGGCTTTTCCGGCAAACTCTGCGATTTTGGCGATGATGGGCATAAAAAGATCAGTCTCGTAATTCGTGTCTTTATTCTGCAAGACCTGCACGATGCGCTCCAGCCCCGCTCCCGTATCTACATAGCGATTCTTCAGAGGAATAAGTGTTTGATCAGCTTCGCGTTTATACTGGATAAAGACCAGATTCCAGAGCTCGATATAGCGATCGCAATCGCCATTCACAGCGCAGACGTGATTCGGCACATCCTGCATATTGCAGTGCTTCATGCCTCTGTCGATATGAATCTCGGAGCAGGGGCCACAGGGGCCGGTATCTCCCATCTCCCAGAAATTGTCTTTATCACCATGAAAGCTGATGTGCGCGGGGATAATATCGGTAAATTCCTGCCAGATCTTGCAAGCCTCGGCATCAGAATCGTGCACCGTGGCATAGAGCAGGGATTTGTCTAAACCCCAGACCTCGGTGAGCAATTCCCAAGCCCAAATAATAGCTTCTTTTTTGTAATAATCGCCAAAACTCCAATTCCCGAGCATCTCAAAAAAGGTGTGATGATAGCCATCTTTGCCCACCACTTCGAGGTCGTTATGCTTGCCTCCAGCGCGGATGCACTTCTGAGAATTCACCGCTCTGGAAAACTCCGGAGCCTTGAGCCCCAGGAAGATACTCTTAAATTGATTCATGCCAGCATTGGCAAAAAGCAAGGTGGGATCGTCGATCGGGACCACGGGAGAGGAATGCACAAAGCTATGCCCCTTTTCCTCAAAGAAGCTGATAAATTGCTGGCGAATCTCTTTACTGCTTGGCACTTTCCACCTCAAAAGAGTCGTAATTCTCGATGATCCATTTCTCTGCACTCCAGGCTGCCACAGCTCCATCAGCCGTAGCTGTAACCACCTGTCTGAGCACAGTATGGCGGATATCTCCGGCAGCGTAAATGCCGGGAACATTGGTTTGCATATATTCATTGGTAATCACAAAGCCGCCAGTATCCAGATCAATGCGGGATTCCAGCAGTTCGTTGCTGGGCAATATCCCCACGTAGATGAAGGTTCCATCCACGGGCAACATACTGATTTCATGGGTTTTACGGTTTACCAGTTCCAGCTTTTCGATACGGGTTTCACCGTGGATTTTCTGCACCACAGTATCCCAGATAAATTCCATTTTAGGATTGCGGAAAGCGCGTTCCTGGATGATCTTCTGCGCCCGCAGCTCGTCCCGGCGATGAATCACGATTACTTTTTTGGCAAAACGGGTGAGGAAGATGCCTTCTTCGATGGCAGAATCTCCACCGCCCACCACAGCTACGGTTTTGTCCCTATACAGGGCTCCATCGCAGGTGGCGCAATACGATACCCCGCGTCCGATCAAGCGCTCTTCCCCCGGCACATTCAGCAGTCTGGGATGCGCGCCGGTGCAGATGATTACGCTCTTGGCCCGGTAGAATTTGCCACCGGCTTCGATCACCTTGCACAGGCCTTCCATGCCCATAGCAGTGATCTCTTCTTCGATGAATTCTGCCCCAAAACGCTCGGCCTGAGCCCGCATGGTGGCAGTAAGTTCAAATCCGGAGATGGCTTGCTCAAAACCGGGATAGTTTTCCACCTCTTCGGTGACGGTGATCTGCCCGCCCACCATGGCTTTTTCAAAGACCGCAGTTTTCAGAGCACCACGGGCACTGTAGATAGCGGCACTGAGTCCGGCCGGACCGGCTCCGATTATTATTACGTCATATCTCATATTTACCTCGAATTTTTGTCATTCAAGACAAGATCTGGAGTGGGTGCAGATTCGTCAAGGATAAAGGGCGGGGATGGGGAATTGAGGATTTAGAATTTCATTCAATGTAGAACTTCATTCAATGTAGAATTTAGAATGTATGATGTAGAATTTCATTCAATGTAGAATTTAGAATGTATGATGTAGAATTTCATTCAATGTAGGATTTAGAATGAATGATGTAGAATTAATTGGCGTGCTGGATTCGATAAAGGACCTTGCATCAGATCCCAAAATCCTATCTGGATTCGCAGCTTTCTCCCTCTCTTAAGAGCCTTGATCACATCTTTATCTACCCTTAATCAAGCGTTAATTGTTAACGCTTGATTAAGGGTAGATAAAGATGTGATCAAGCTCTTGAAGTGAGCAAGAAGTATGGGGAAAACGCCGGTTTGACCACAGGGTGGCTACTTAAAAGGGTGACACGGCACCTTAGCCTTGAAAGCAAATTATCAGCTTTTTCAGACCCCGGCCCCTAAGAGTGCACTATCTGTCAGTAGATATAGATCGAAGCTGCTTATTAACCCATGGTTAATATTTATCTTGACAGAGATTCCGCCCCTGTTTTAGCTGGATTCAGAAATAAAATATAGAGAGTTTACGATGAAAACGATCTTGCAAAGCAATGCTGCCAGCCGGACAGCTAAATTGTCTATTTTGCTCTTAGGCATTTTCATATTATCGGCCTTGAGTGCAGAGACCTGGAACATCAGCGATGTAGCACCATTCCCTGGAGGTATGGTAACTGCTGTGGGCGGTAGTGGTCTGGCCCTGGATAGCAATGGCCTGCCTCATATCATCTGTTATCAACCGAGGTCGTCGAATACCAAGCTATGGCACAGCCATTTGGTAAACAATCAGTGGACTACCGAAGAGCTGTCTTTAGCGGGTTTGGGAATAAATACCGGTCCTGGAGTTTGTATAGATGCAGACGATAATATTCATGTGGCTTTTATCAATCGCAATCTTAGGCTGGCCTATGCTTTTTATGATGGCAATTGGACTATAGAGCAAGTAGATCCCACCAGACTGGGCACGAGCTGGGTAGGAATGGTGCTGGATCAGTCTGGCAATCCACATATAGCCTATACAGGAACTGACCAGGGTCATTTGAACTACGCCAAAAAGATAGCTGGAATATGGAATATCCAAGAATTATCCTCTAATGGCGGGGGAAGTGTGACCAGCATCGTAATGGACAGTCTGGATCATCCACATATTCTATCCTGGCCCAATTCCGCACACAGATACTGGGATGGCACCCAATGGCAGGTAGATTTTGTAACGGGCCCGGGGACATACAGTTCGCTGGCTTTGGATGCTCAGGATCGCCCGCAGATCAGCTACTATCTTGCTCAAAATGATACATACTCATTATGGTTTATGACCAAGAATAGTGGAACCTGGGAACAGACCCTGATAGATCCTGGAGTTCAACAGGATAAACGGGGTTGGGACACACATATCTTATGTGATTCTGAAGGGATTCTACATATAGTGTATTTTTGTCATAATGAAGCTCTGATCCGTCACGCTTGGGGAACTGGATCAGCTTGGGAGACAGAAACGATCGATGATGTGGGAATCTGGTATTCTTCCATAGCTTTCGTGATGGATGGGGATGTCAAATGCATTAGCTATTATGATGATGCAGAAGGCTATCTGCGCTATGCTACCACCCAGGAATTTGATCTGGAAAGCCCCGCGAATCTTCAGGCTGAAGTGACAAACGTGAATGATATCTTGCTTACCTGGGATGCCCCATCTGCGAATCCGGTATATCAGGTAACGGGATATGGTGTATATATGGACCAGGATTTGGTGGATACTACGGACGGGGATGTCTTGCAAACATTAATTCCCGGCCTGGGAGAAGAGCCCCATACCTTTTATGTGACAGCCTTATGTGGCCAGATGGAATCTGGTCCTTCCAATGAAGTGGAAGTGGCCATAAGTCTGGCTCCTCCGCTTGATTTTGCTATTCAGGTGGTGAGCACTGGCATAGTCTGCCGCTGGGAAAGGCCACTTTCTACGAATGTCACAGCTTTCATGATTTACAGAAACGGAGTGATGATAGGAAATACAGAATTCCTGGCTTTCCTGGACAGCAACGTGCCCGCGGGCATACACAGCTATTGGGCTACTGCCATCTATAATTCAACCCATGAATCACCTGCTTCAAATACCGAAGAGATAGATACATTGGGCAATTCTGATCTGAACCTTACCCCGCTCTCAAATCAGCTTCTGGACATCAGTCCCAATCCCTTCAAGCTCAGCACCCAAATCTCTTTCTCTTTGGCCGATAAGGGGCAATTTGAGCTCTGCATCTACAATCTGAAGGGAGAGAAAGTCAAGACCCTGGCCAGCGAAAGCCAAAAGGCCGGAATCCACTCCACACTCTGGAATGGCTCGGATGAAAGCGGCCGCAAGGTTTCCTCTGGGATCTACCTTGCCCTGCTCAAAACACAAAACACCTGCTCATCCAGGAAACTAATCCTCCTGAAATAGGAAAGGATACTATTATGCACGATATTAAACACTATTTGGAACAACTGGGACTTTCAGATTATGAGGCACGAGCGTATTTCTGCCTTTTGCAAGGCAGGCTGCTCTCGGCCTCTGAGCTCGCCAAAGCCACAGAGATTCCCCAAACCAAGATCTATTCTGTGATTCAAAAGCTGGAAAAAAAGCACTTCTGCGTGAGAATGCCCGGTAATGATAAAATCTATAAGGCAAATAGTCCGATCAATCCTGTAAACAAACAGATAGGAATATTGAAAAAGCAAATCGATCAAATGGATAATGCCGCTGAGATCCTGAACCAATTCTATACAGACCACAATAAAAACACCAAAATGATCGATTATATTGAGGTGGTGAAAGACAGAGACCTGATCTTGCTCCGCGGCGATCAATTGGAAACTCAGGCCAAAAAGCAGATTCGCTGCTTGCTCAAATCACCATTTATCGTTTCTTCAGAAGGCTTGATTGAAGAAGAATTGCATTTCACTGAAGGCGTAAAATACATCAATATCTATGATGAGCAAGAACTGAAGCATCCCAACATCGTGAAGGTGATACGAAGATTTCAGGCTCATGGTGTGGAAGTGAGAACCTGTAAAAGCATCCCGGTAAAATTCGTGATCTTCGATAATACATCTGTTCTGATCAATACTCAGGATATCATCTCAAATTCAGGCACCACCACATCCATCATCTGCCACCATGAAGATTTGGTGAGAGCTTTTACCGATCTTTTTGATTTCTATTATGCGCTATCGCATATTTTGCCCGAGAGCTTGCCCTGATACTCTGCTATCTCAAACTGCGTCCCAAGGGGGCTCACAAGCTAATGTGCGCCCCTATGCCATATATTTGATTATGCCCCTTTAAGCCGCTTTCTTGGCGTCTTTCTTCATCAAGAGCGAAGCTGGGAATAGCAAGGGAAAGTTAAATATAAAGAAGAGAGTCTCAAAGACAGCACTGCTGCCAGGGGCAGGATCTCCCTTGAGCCGGCTGAGAAAGGCATCATAGGTATTGCCCAGCAGATTCCCCCACAGGATCACCCTGATGAAGAGCATGATCTCGGTTGCGGTTTTTTCACCGTAATAGCCGACAAATGCGGCAGTTTCCTCTGGCTCGGGCTTGCGCCCGGTTTCCGCAAAATATTGGGCATATTTCAGGGCAGGAAGTTCAAAATCATCGGCCTGGGTATCGAACTGGAGCTTGAAAAGATCGTCGATCTCATCTTGGCTGATCCCTGCTGCAGAAGCTTCCCTGGCATGAAACCAGGAGCAATACACACAGCCATTTACAGCGGTCACCACGCTCATAATCTTTTCCAAAAAAGCACGCTTGAAGCTTGGACTCTTCCGGTAAGCGGCAAACTTGGGTATATTCTTCAGTATGAACCAGACATCCCCGGCCAGGATAGCTGGGGTGAAGATGCGTCTACTAAAACCTTTTTGCATTGAGTACTCCTTTGTTGGACCTTAGCGTAATTCCGCTCATAGATATACTAACCGGAATAAGGGAAAAAGCTTCACTGACCTAAGAAGACATCTCTTTTATTGGGGAAAAGTGCCACGTTGCACTCTTCCCCCGCTCTGGAAACTAAAGCGTCTTAGGGGGTGGACAATAAAGAGCTGAAGTCTATAGCTGGCTTCAGTTTTGATAAGGCCGATGTGCCAGCACCACCCGCCACTGGCGATCGTGCAATTTCACCGTATCCCACACTACGGTTTTGATCACGCTATCCTTCATCTGGGGGTCCAGGAAGATGTATTCTCCCTTTCCTGAAGGTGTGGCGACCATCTTCCTACCCAATTCCACAAGGCTGGGATACTGGGCATATATTTCATCGTCAAAGAGCATCAGGCCGATCTCTTCAGGATTTTGATCATAGACTATCATGCCATCCGTCTGCATCATCCAGAGCTCATAATTATCCGGTATCTCCAGATTCTTCAGCAGAGTTGTGACCATGCGCTCGGGACGGATCACCATGCTGATGGAGCCCAGGAAGCTGTTCTTTTTATCAAACATGGGATGCACATCTACCACAGCATAAAAGCCTTCCGCGGTTTCAAAACCAGAGCTGAGCAGCGGTTTTTTATCTTTGGCCATCTGCATCACATGGCTTTGCTTGCTGATGTCTGTGCCTTCCACATTCTGATATTCGCTGGGTTCGGCAAGAGCCAGGACGGATTTGGTATCCACGTAGCAGGCATTCACGATCATGGGATCCTGCTCTAATATGGCGGTGAGTAGCCCCCGGATCTGCTTATCATTTCTGCCTTCAAACTGTGTGGCAGCCAGATTTTTGGCTATATTCTGATCTGTTTTAGACAGAGATTTCTGCAGCCCTGGTATTATCAGTTCCAGAGATGTCATTTGCTGTTTGGAAATCTGGATCGGTCCATCATCGGTCTTTACCAGGATCATCCTCCAGGGCAGATTCGGCAGTTTCTGATAGAAACCATGCCGATAGATGCCGTTGTTTTCATACGAAATCTTGCCACTTGTGCTTTGCAGGCATTTGCTAATCTCAGCTTTCAGGCTGGCACTACCGCCGGTAAGCGCATTCATCATAATGAAATCCGCATCGTGATCCAGCAGCACCGTGCCATCGGTATCCACCACAAACCAGGTAAAATTCGCCGGAAGCTGCATATCCTGGTTCAGCCTGCTGTGCAATTCATCCAGAAACACAGACGCACCCAGGGCTCCGCTCACTTTACCATCTACCATGATGGGAGCAGCCACCACCCCGGATTTCTTGTTTGAAGAGCGGCTATAAACTGGATAGCCTTTGATCGTTTTGCCGGAAAACAGGGCTTTGAAATAGCCCCTATTCGTAAGATTGAGATTGGTGTAATCCATGGTCACACTGTAATAATTCCCGTCTGGCATCACATAGAAGAATACTCCCGGATACTCCTCATCAATCTTCATCAAATAGGGCTTTATGCCTTTCCAATCACCCTGTTTGGCTTCCGGGGTGCTGGCCACCAATTCCAGATCGAGCAAAACACTGGATATCATGCTATCCAGATAGCCCGCCGCAGTGCTGAGAGTATTCTCACTTACTGCATTATCCAGCTTGGAAACGGGCTCTGCGGCAAAGAGCATGATACTCAAAGCCAGCAGCACAATTGTTAGATATAATCTCTTCATCATATCTCCTTATTTATGTAGGATAAATAGCTTAATAGGCTCAGCTTTTCCTCTCAGTTCATAATCTTGATGGAAGCTGAAGTTTTGGGAGAGCTCCGGACTGAGCCTGGCATAGGTGGCTTCGGAGATCATCAACCGGTTTGGCAGAGAGGATTTCTCTATTCTGGCTGCGGTATTCACAGTATCGCCGATCACGGTGAGATCCTTGCGGTCCATAGTGCCTACATCCCCTTGCAAGACCAGGCCGCTATTGATCCCGATGCGGATGGCGATGGGGCTTTTACTCTCTTCGAAACGCACCAGATTCAGTTCCGGAATACCTATATCCAGAATGCGCATTGCGCTGCGCACGGCATCATTGGCATCGTGAAATACGGCCATGATGGCATCACCGATGAATTTATCGATATCGCCATAGCACTCGCGGGTGATGACATCGCAGATGCCAAAGAGGTCATTCAAAAGGCGCACCACCTCTTTCGGCTGTTTATGCTCTGAGAATCCGGTGAAATTCACCACATCCAGATACAACACGGTGAGGTCTAAAATGCGGGGAACGTTGATTTGCACGTTATCCTGAATCCGGTTTTGGATATCGCTGTAGGTGGTGGTGGAAACGTATTTGCGGATGAGGCCATTGAACTTTTCCTGCATGATGCGGTATTCTTCCTGGTGAGTTATGTCCCGAAAAACTTCGATAGCGGCAATCACCTCGCCCTTTTCATCTTGCACTATCGAGACATGGGTTTCCACGGGGAAACGTCTTCCGGATTTGCTCTTGGGATAGACCTTTGCCTGTATGCTACATTTGCCTGCAATGGCCTTTACGATCGGACAGGCCGAGTGGCAGAGCAGGATTCCATTTTCATCGATATGATTCAGGATATCATCCTTGCAGCTATGCCCCAGAACTTCCGTAGCAGAGTAGCCGGTCATTTCTTCGGCGGCCTTGTTCCAAAACAGGATAACCCGATCGGGGTTCACCACATAAACTCCATCATACAGGCTGTTCAGAGTGCGAGCCAACTGCGAATCAGGGTTCTTCAGGTCACTTAAAAACTGCATCTTACCTCCCCAAGGCTTTGTAAAATAGTGTTGATTTTGTACTTGCAATCTTGTTCAATATTTTCTGCAAATTCATCATAAGCATTTACCATGTTTGCACATGCGGGTAAGTGTCAAGGAAAAGCTGTTCTTTCCCTTTTTCAGCAGAATATTT
>Ga0172381_10006522_pt1 | contig 11672 bp, 11 predicted proteins | sample Leawel6488metaG_FD_119754 | JGI IMG/M metagenome (GOLD analysis project Ga0172381, IMG submission 119754) | Leachate microbial communities from a municipal landfill in Southern Ontario, Canada - Leachate well 64-88 metaG | ecosystem: Engineered > Solid waste > Landfill > Unclassified | place... | reverse complement strand
GGTTTGAGCGGAAGGGTCATACCTGATCCCATCCCGAACTCAGAAGTCAAGCCTTCCAGCGCCGATGATACTTGGGCCTGAGCCCTGGGAAAGTAGGTCGCCGCCAGAACAATGGTGTTTTTTGTTTGCCAAAAATCTATTTTCAGGCCGTAAATTAGGCCTGAAAGCTTGTTTTTAGACCTTTTAATAAAGGTCTTTTTGTTATATAATAAAGGTGTAAATTATTAGATATTGAGGCGCGAACAAAACCTCTTTTTACTATATGTCTATCATCAAATCCATCTCCGGCATCCGTGGCACGATTGGCGGCCAACCCGGAGACAATTTAACACCCATCGATATTTTCCGTTTTACGACAGCCTATGCTTTGTTTTTAAAACAGAATAATCCCGCTATAAAAATAAAAGTAATTGTTGGACGCGACGGTCGGATTTCTGGTGAGATGGTTAAAAGTTTGGTTATCGGTACTTTAATGAGCCAAGGAGTAGACGTGATTGATTTAGGTATGGCCACGACGCCGACGGTAGAAATGACGGTTATCAAACAGAAAGCCCAGGGCGGAATTATTCTTTCCGCTTCCCATAATCCGCAGGGCTGGAATGCTTTAAAATTATTAGATGAAAAGGGCGAATTTTTATCGGCCGATGATGGAAAAAAAGTTTTAGAATTAGCCGATCAGCCGGATACTAGTTTCGCGACCGAAGATCAGTTGGGCGCTTATACTTTTAATCCTTTTCTCTTTGAAGATCATCTGAACGCAATTTTAAATTTGCCGCTAGTCAATAAAAACTCGATTGCTACTAAAAAGTTTAAAGTTGTTGTTGACGGGATTAATTCCGTCGGTGGCTTAACGGTGCCGGAATTATTAAGAGAACTAGGCGTAAATGATGTTATTGAAATAAATTGCTTGCCTAATGGTCAGTTTGCGCATAAGCCAGAACCGCTAGACGAAAATTTAACGGAAATTAAAGCGCGCGTCGTTAAAGAAAAAGCCGCTTTAGGAATTGTCGTTGACCCGGATGTTGATCGCTTAGCTTTCATTGATGAAAAAGGCGAGATGTTCGGCGAGGAGTATACTCTAGTCGCCGTCGCTGATTATGTTTTGCAGAATTATGATACTTTAATTGAAAAATTAGGGCCGGCCGGACACGGATACGAAAAAAATACCGTTTCTAATTTATCTTCTTCCCGCGCTTTAAAAGATATTACGGAGAAGCACGGCGGAATCTATGAAGCGGCCGCTGTTGGTGAAGTTAACGTCGTTCAGAAAATGAAAGCGCTTAAATCAATTATTGGCGGTGAAGGAAACGGCGGCATTATTTTTCCGCCGCTTCATTATGGTCGTGATGCGCTCGTCGGCATCGCTTTATTTTTGACCGCCTTAGCTCAGACTAATAAGACGATGTCGGAGTTTAAAAAATTATTACCGAAATATTTAATGGTTAAAGATCGAATGGAACTAACGCCCGGCCTTAATGTTTTAGAACTGCTTAATAAAATTAAAGCCGATTATCAAACTGAGAAAATTACGGATATTGATGGTGTAAAAATCGATTGGCCTGATTCCTGGGTTCATCTGCGTGCTTCTAATACTGAACCGATTATCAGAATTTATGCCGAAGCAAAAACTTTGGCTACCGCCACGGCGAAAGTAAAGGAAATAAAAGATAAAATTTTAGCTTATATTAAATAAATTATAATAGTAAAAAAGTATGACTCGCGTTATCATTTTAGCTGCCGGCAAAGGAACACGCATGAAATCTGAATTGCCTAAAGCCCTTGTACCGTTAAAAGATCGGCCAATGATTAAATATTTGATGGACTCCGTAGTGGCTTCGGGAGTTGATCCTAAACCGCTCGTCGTTGTTTCGATAGATAACCATAATATTATCAGTCGCGCCTTGAAAGAATATGATATTCAATATGTTATTCAAGCGGAGCAACTCGGTACGGGGCATGCGGTGGCTTGTGCTCGCGGTTACTTTGACGAAGATGTCGATAATATTATTGTTCTTTATGGTGACCACCCTTTTTTAACCGCCGAGTCGATTAAAAAATTTGCCGCCGTCAATCAAGAAGCCTTAACGATTATGCCGACTCGTCTGCCGGATTTTTCCGGCTGGCACCAAAATTTTTATCATTGGGGACGGATTATTCGTGACGCTAAAGGCGAAGTTAAAAGAATCGCCGAATTTAAGGATGCTACCGAAGAAGAAAAAGAGGTGATGGAAGTTAATCCCGGCTTTATGTGTTTTAATAACGATTGGTTGTTTAAGAATATTTCTCGTTTAAGCGACGATAATATTCAAAAAGAATATTATTTAACCGATATGGTGAATATCGCCTTTGAACAAGGACACCGCGTCGGTACAATTAATTTGGAACCGCGAGAAGCGATGGGAATTAATAGCGAGGAAGAGCTGAAAATAGCGGAAAGCTTACTGGAATAATTTAGTTAGGCTAATTAAACTAGAACAATTAAAATAGTATGCGGCAGATTTTGGATTTACATCTTCATTCCCGTTATTCGCGCGCCTGTTCGCCGCAGTTAACTTTAGAAAATATTGCGCGCGCCTGTCGGACTAAGGGAGTAGACATTATCGCGACCGGTGACTTTACTCATCCGGCCTGGTTTGAATCTATTGAAAAGGAATTAATTGAGACGGCGCCAAACTCCGGTTTATATAAGTTAAAAACCGCCGCCGACAATCAGATAAAATTTATTTTATCAACGGAGCTTGCTTTGATTTATAAAGATGGCGACCGCTGTCGGCGTATTCACTTAGTTATTCACGCGCCGAATATCGCCGCGGTTAAAGAATTAAATAAACAATTAGGTAAAAAATATAATATTCACTCTGACGGCCGGCCAATCTTAGGCATTAGCGCGCCGGAACTAGTTAAATTAATCTTAAAAATAGATTCGCGGTTCTTAATCTATCCGGCGCATATTTGGACGCCTTGGTTTTCTGTTTTTGGTTCTAAATCCGGCTTTAATTCATTAGAAGAATGTTTTAAAGACCAGACGAAATATATTTATGCCTATGAGACTGGCCTGTCCAGTGATCCGGAAATGAATTGGCGTTTATCAGCGTTGGATAAATTAACTATGTTATCAAATTCCGATGCTCATAGTCTAGGTAATATTGCTCGCGAGGCGAATGTGATGGAAATCGCCGGCCCCGTTACCTATCAAGCGATTTATGATATCATTAAAGGCCAGAGACGTATTCCGGCTGCTAACCACAATACTAATATTACCGCTCGAAAGTCCGGTTTAGAGATGACAATTGAGTTTTACCCTGAAGAAGGAATGTATCATATTAATGGACATCGCGCCTGTAATTTTAGTTGTGAACCGAACGAGAGCCGGAAATTAAAGAATATTTGTCCGGTTTGTAAAAAACCTTTGGTGATCGGTGTGCTTAATCGGGTGGAAGAATTAGCGGATCGTCCCGCCGGTTTTCGACCAAAAAACGCGGTCGACTTTAAAAAACTCGTGGAATTAGATAAGATTATAGCAGAAGCCTTAAACATCAAGAGCCGTAATTCTATTGCCGTGCAGAAACAGTATCGCCAGTTGATTAATGATTTTGGTAATGAATTATTTATTTTACTGGATTTAGATTTGCCTAGAATAGGTAAAGAAATAGACTTTCGGATTGTGGATGGAATTAAGCGTGTCCGCGCTGGTGAGTTAAATATTAAACCCGGGTTTGACGGACAGTATGGCGAGATTAATATTTTTTCGGAAGCGAGCCACCCCGGAAAGCAGAACCCATTATTATAAAGTTAGCGGTAATTTTATGGCTAAATTAAATAAAACTTTAAGCAGTATTGTGCTCCTGGTAGCTTTTTTAGCGGTGACGGCAATCGCGACCATTATGTACGGCGGCAGCGCTGACGATAAGGCTAAGATGGAACAGAACTTTTTTTATCAAAAAACCAATTTAGTTCTTAGTTATGCTTGGGTGGCCGCTAAAAGTTTAATTGGCCTTAATTTAAACAAGAATGTCGGTATTAATCAATCGGCCCAAGATGATTTGGCGGTTACTAGTAATGATTTGCAGGATGTCCAGCCAGATTTTTTATCGCGCACGGCCGCTAAAATACAGGCCGAATGGGAAAAAGGAGATAGCGAAAATCTTGATTCCGGCGCCAATATCGGTGAGTTAATAAAATATCAGGAAACGGAAAATGGTGGCGAATTAATTCTTAAGCCAAAAAGCGGCGTAGAATATAAAATACCCTTGTCGTTTAAGTCTGGGAATAAATAATAGCGTCAACTAGTTGAAATACTTGATGATTTTTTAAAATCAGCATTTCGCCGATACGAAAAATACTATTAAAACTTTAACATAAACTTATATTTTTTTAGAAGTTTCTTAAAAGGGCTTATGCTATAATTAATTTATTAATAAAAGTTAACATAAAAATGTATGAAACAGGTCAAAGAAAAAAAGGTTCTCCAAGAACAAGGAGAAAATAAAGAAAAACGAAATGAAGCGGCCTTAAACGCCATTGATCAGATTAGAAGTCGTTTCGGTGAAGGTTCGATTATGAAATTCGGCGATATGCCGAAAACTAATGTTGATGTAATTTCTACCGGTTGTTTATCGTTAGATATTGCGACTGGTGTCGGCGGTATTCCACGCGGCCGGGTAATTGAAGTTTTTGGTCCGGAGTCATCAGGCAAAACTACTTTAGCGCAGCATATCGTCGCCGAAGTACAGAAAATTGGCGGTATCGCCGCTTTCGTTGATGCGGAGCATGCTTTAGATCCGGAGTACGCGGTGAAAATTGGTGTTAATATTAAAGAGATGCTTTTGTCTCAGCCGGACAGTGGCGAACAGGCCTTAGAAATCGTGGAAACTTTAGTGCGCTCTAACGCGGTTGACGTAGTTATCGTTGATAGCGTCGCCGCTTTAGTTCCGCAGAAAGAAATTGAAGGTGAGATGGGTGATCAGCATATGGGTTTACAGGCGCGCTTGATGAGCCAGGCTTTACGAAAATTAACGGCGATAATTTCTAAATCTAAGACAGTAGTTATTTTTATTAATCAAATTCGTAATAAGATTGGCGTCTTTTTCGGCAGCCCAGAAACCACGACTGGCGGCAACGCTTTAAAATTCTATTGTTCAATGCGTGTTGAAGTTAGACGCGCCGCGCAGATTAAGCAGGGCGAGAAAATAATTGGTAACCGCGTTAAAGTTAAGATTGTTAAGAATAAAGTGGCGGCTCCGTTTAAGACTTGCGAATTTGATATTATGTATAATGAAGGAATTTCCGTCGCTGGCGATTTAGTTGATTTAGGTGTCGAGCGCGGTGTTATTAAGAAAAATGGCAATACTTATTCTTTCGGCGAAGTTAAATTAGGAACCGGTCGGGAAACGGCGAAAAAGATGATTAAGGACGATAAGAAATTGACCGCGGAAATTCGCAAAGCAATTTTAGCGGAGATTAAAAGCAAAGAAATAGAAGAAAATAAATAATAATGATTTAAAATTGCTCCGTTTTTAAGCGGAGCAATTTTTTAAAGGAAAATATTGATAATAGATTAAATATTTATGTCTAAAACTTTTGTTTTATCGGTCGGTGGGTCGTTAATTGCTACGCCTCAGGGAATTGACGTAAAATTCTTAAAAGAATTTCGAGCGTTTATTATCAAACAAGTTAAGGCTGGTGATAAATTTTTTCTCATCAGCGGCGGTGGAGCGATTTGCCGGGAGTATAACAAAGCGGCGCTCGCTATCACTAAGGTTGATACTAAATCTTTGGATTGGCTAGGCATTAGCGCTATTCGTCTTAATGCCCAGCTTTTAAAAACTATCTTCGGTCCGCTGGCGCATGAGGAAATAATTATTGATCCGACTAAAAAAATAAAGATAAATAAAAAGATTATTATCGCTGGCGGGTATAAACCGGGTCGGTCGTCCGATTATTGCGCGGTTTTATTAGCGAAACATAATAACGCTAAGATCGTTGTTAATCTTTCTAATATTGATTACGTTTATAATAAAGATCCGCGTCAATTCACGGATGCGAAAAAGATAGCTCGGGCGACTTGGCCGGAATTCCAAAAGATTGTCGGGACGAAATGGCAACCCGGCTTGAATGCGCCCTTTGACCCGATAGCCTCACAGGAAGCGGCGAAAAATAAGCTGAAAGTAATTATAATTAACGGCCGGAAGATTAAAAATTTAGAGGCTTGTTTAAAGGGGAAAGATTTTATCGGGACGATTATTTCTTAGTTTTCCCCATTCATTTATTGACTTTTTGAGCGAATTTGTTAATATATCTCTATGGTTAATAAGAATTTACAAACAAGAAAGAGTATTTCTACCTATTACTTTAGCTGGTTTACCACGACTGGGCCGGCTTTTGTTTGTAATAACTATGTCTAATATCTAAAAGATAAAATAGTAAAGCAAATAAAAATCGAGCCCGAAACGGCTCGGTTTTTTTGTTAAGATAGTTCATTCAGAAGTAAGAGATAATGTCAAAAATAAGTTCATTCACAAAAATTAAAGATTATGACAAAAGATTTGTATGTTGAGGTGCCGGGTAATCCGCAAAAGAGGTATATTGCCGCTGATTGCACAGGTTATTATCTAAGGTCGTTATTACCTAATGACAAGTTCGTTAAAATGAATCAATTTCGATTCACGGATGTATATTTCAAAGATGTCTCCGACAGAATTTTCCATATCTTCATAGACGAAGAAGGAGATATGATGTTGGTGGCTTCATTTTTGAAATATATTTTTACTCCCGACGAAATTAATCTGAACGGTGTATATTCCGGCAAGAAATTTTATTATGGCGATGATCAGAAAACGCAGGAGATTGTGCAGATTCAATGTGTCTCTACTACGAAAGAGTATGCCGCCACCGATGAGCGTTTTTCAAAAGCCGAGGAAGGAACGCTATCGAAAGAATTTCACCAATGGAAGGCGCATAAATCAGCTGTTGTTCCCGTGCCAGTCGAAGAACTAGTCGTTGGATAAACCGACGAAGATTCTTCCCATCGAAAAACAAAAAAGAGGGTTAGCCTTAATAAGCTAATCCTCCTTTTATTTTTGAAACAATTTTATGTTTGTAGAAGTTATTTTATTTCTTTAATAATCGCTGAAATTTCTTTAAAGACATCCTTAATCGCCGGCCGGCCGTCAATTGTTATTAATTTTTCTTGTGTTCGGTAATATTTTAATAAGGGCGCGGTTTGCGCGCGGTAAACCTTGAAACGATTCTTAATGGTTTTAATATTATCATCCGATCGTCCGGAAACCTGGCTGCGCAACAAGATTCTTTTCTCAGCCTCTTTTTCAGTTAGTTGTAAATTAAGCACGGCGGTTAGCTGTATTTTTTTATTCTTAAAAAATTTAGTTAAAGCCTCCGCCTGTCTTATAGTGCGCGGATAACCGTCAAAGATAAAGCCGGCACTTTTTATTTTTTTAATCACGGCATTCTCCATCATCTCAATAATCAAGCTATCCGGAACCAATCGGCCGCTATCCTGATATCGTTTTATTTTTTTGCCCAAAGCGCCATTCTCTAATTCTTGGCGCAAAAGATCGCCGCTCGAGAGATGGGTTAGTTTATATTTTTTAGCGATTAATTCCGCCTGAGTGCCTTTACCGGCGCCGGGAGCGCCGAAGATGATTAGATTAAGCATGAGTGTATTTTAATTGTGCCCCGTGCAAGATTCGAACTTGCGACCATCTCCTTAAGAGGGAGTTGCTCTACCAACTGAGCTAACGAGGCTTATAGCGCCGTCAGGCGCGTTTTTTATTCAGTTTTAGTGGCGGGGGCGGGAATCGAACCCGCGACCTTAGCGTTATGAGTGCTACGCTCTAACCAGCTGAGCTACCCAGCCATGTGCGCCCGGCAGGATTTGAACCTGCAACCCCTTGGTCCGAAGCCAAGTACTCTATCCAGTTGAGCTACGAGCGCGATATTGTTCCGTTGGGGTATCGGGACAGCAAAAATCCTTAGAAGCACAAGATTTCTAAAGATTACGACAAACTGATTTTATCTGTTTCCTTTTAAAGCCTGTTTCAGGTGGTAGCCGGTTTTGAATTTAGCTACCTTAACAGCCGGAATAGTGATTCTTTCATTCGGCTTCTGCGGATTGACTCCGCCGCGAGCATAACGCACGCGCGATAAGAAAGTACCGAAGCCGGCGATCGTCACTTCGCGATCGTTTTTCAACTCGTCAATGATGGTGTCAGTTAAGACATCCAGCATCTTTTCCGCCTGCTTTTTGTTGAGGCCATCGACATCATGATGAATTTTGTCGATAAGTTGTGCCTTGTTCATATTGTTATATGTTTAGCTTGTTTTGCTTTAACGAGCGTACTCAGTGACCCGAGTTTCCCGAATAACATTAACCTTTATCTCCCCTGGGTATTTTAACTCATTTTCTATCTTTTTTGCAATATCCCTAGCCAAATTATAGGATTGGAGGTCATTAATCTGTTCCGGCTGGACAAAGACCCGTACTTCGCGTCCGGCCTGAATGGCATAGACTTTTTCGATACCTTCAAAGGTTAAAGCGATTTTTTCCAGTTCTTCTAGACGTTGTAGGTAATTCTCGTAGTTATCATTACGTGCTCCCGGACGAGCGGAGGAGATAGCATCGGCCACTTTAACGATAACCGCGATAAGCGTCGACGGTTTATCATCATGATGGGTTTCAATTGGGGCAATAATTTCCGGCGATAGGCCGAATTTTTTGGCGATATCGCGGCCAATTTCGGTATGATTGCCTTGAATCTCGTGGTCAACCGCTTTACCGATATCATGGAGCAGGCCGCCTTTTTTAGCGAGAGTAACATCGGCCCCTAATTCTTCAGCGAGCATCGCCGCTAAATGAGCAACTTCGATAGAATGGCGTAAAGCGTTCTGGCCGTAGCTGGTACGGTATTTTAAACGACCTAAAATCTGCACTAATTTTGGATCAAAGCCGGTCACACCGACTTCATACATTGCTTCTTCACCTGCCTTCTTAATATCAACGGCAATATCTTTCTTAGCATTCTCGACCGCCTCCTCAACTTTTGTCGGATGAATGCGGCCGTCTTTTATTAAGTAATCTAAGGCCTTTTTAGCGATATGACGGCGGATTAAGGAGAAGCCGGAAACGGTAATGGCGTTAGGAGTATCATCGACGATTATTTCGACGCCGGTCATTTGTTCAATCGCTTTAATATTTCGTCCTTCGCGACCGATAATACGTCCCTTCATTTCATCGTTAGGTAGATCGACAGTCGTCGTCGTCAGTTCGACGGTATAATTAGAAACTAGACGTTGCATGGCGAGCGCCATAAAATCTTTAGCTTTTTCATTAATAGCGTCTTCGTTCTCGTTATCTAGTTTTTTTAAGCGAACCATTAAATCTTCGGCGCTCTTTTCTTCGATACTCTTTAAAAGAATATCTTTGGCTTCGGCCTGGGTTAACCCGGAAATCGTTTCCAATTTCGCGCCCTGTTCTTCTTTAATGGCTTTGATTTTTTCTTTAATTTCTTGGACTTCATTGACCTTGTCATACAACTTTTGTTGTTTTTCCTGAAGGTCTAAAAGTTTTTGCGAGAAGGCGCTTTCACGCTGTTCCAATCTTTTTTGTAAGCTATTAATTTCATTATGTCGTGTAGCTTCTTCTTTCTTGGCTTCTTCAATAATCTTTAGAGCTCGGTCTTGAGCCTTAAAAAGTAAATCTTTTTCCTTGATTTTAGCTTCGTTAATAATTTTTTCGGCTCGTTCGGTCGCACCGCTGATTTTACTGCCAGCACTCTTCTTATAAAAGACAAAGCCAACAAAAAAACCACCCGCCGCCAAAATGACGTACAAAAAATAGCTTAGATATTCCATATAATAGGGGAAAGCTGTTTTTAGGAGTTAAGGATAGTTAATACCAAGGGGTTTTTAGAAAACCCGAGAAATATTAAGTTTTGAAAGACAAACCACGCGCAAAAAGCGTATTTATTTAAGAGATAATTTATTTTTTTTGGCTAATAAAACAGAAAAATGGTGAAAAAACATAATAATTGATCTGCGAAAATAAAACTTTTTAATTGACTCTAATGGTGGCTAACCCTTCCGATAATTTCTAAAAACAGGTTTAGTTAATAATAATAAAATTTACATTTTTACTTTAGCATTAAATTGGGAGCTTGTAAAGTTGAAAAATATTGACAATAATTAGCTAAAGCTGTATGATTCTTTGATGTTTTAAAGCCTAATCAGGAGGCAGAGATCCTGTAATTGTTATTTAAAAATTATTTATCATGGGAAGTAATGAAATGTGTGCGATTCTGGGCAGAGCGCATGAGTTTTTTTTAGCCCTTAAGAAAGCTGGTTTTAGCGATGAGTTAATTCAGGAAGTAATTAATTCCAAGGATAACGCTATGGCTAAGAAAATGCTTGAATCGTTGCAAGCCAAGCCAACCATGCCAACCATTCAAGCGGCAACGTCGATACTTAGTGAAACTATTTCGTCGTGCATTGTTTTGACGACTATGGTTGACAAATTTATCGCTAAAGACAATTTTGTGGTTGATACCAGCAAAAAAGCCAAAGTTAAAATTTCGTATCTTGGCGATAATTTTATCAACTGGTTTCTGGAAAAAACTGAAGAACCTTTCCCTGGTAGCACTGTCTGGGGACGTAATCTCGAGAAAGATTCAGTTGATGGTCCTATTTTAGTGGAACTTGGCGGTCAGGAAAAAGCTGAAACCACTTTGTTTGAGCTTTTTATAATGATGAAGCGTCAGGCTAAGGGCGAAAACGGAAGACTGCTCACCAATGGATATGCAAATATCTTCTACATTAGAGACATTAATGGCATTCTGCGTGCCGTGATCGTGAGCTGGCACGGCCGTGGCTGGCACGTTGGGGCGCGCTCGGTTGAGTACACTTTTCCGTGGAACGCTGGCAACCGTGTCTGGTCGCGTGTCCCTTCCCGCAATTCCTCTGATGCTCAGACCTGTTGAGCTTGTCTCTTTGGCTCTTGAGCCCTTTGACCCCTTTGATTTTTTTCTGCGGAGAAAGATCAAAGGGGTTATTTTTTTTGGTTGACTAAACCCGAAAAATGAAGTAATGTTAAGTAATGGATAAGGGCTTTATTAGATGATAATTACCCTTATTTTACTAATATAAAACAATTTTTCTATGAATATAACCGAACTGGCCAGAATACTTAGAATCAACCCGCAGGAGCTACGCGATTTATTGCCACAGCTCGGTTTTGCGATTGGTCAGAAGGCGATTAAAGTAGATAATAATACCGCCAAGAAAATCATTAAGGATTGGCCCTTCTTACGCAGTCAATGGGAACAGAAGAAAAGAGAAGCGGCGATTAAAAAACAGGACGAAGTTCTGCCAGTCGAAAAGAAAACTATTTTAGTACCGAAAGTCGTGACTGTTCGGGCTTATGCCGAATTAGCCGGTATCCCAATTAATCGGGTTTTAGCCGAACTAATGAAGAATGGCGTTTTTACTTCGATTAATGAAAAAATTGATTTCGATACGGCGATGATTATCGGCGAAAATTTAAATTTAGATGTTCAGTTAGCGACCGAAACAAAAACGACCGATGAGAAAGAAGAAAAAAAGCTGGAGATGATTTTATCGGAAGAAAAAGAAGAAGATTTGATTAGTCGTCCGCCGGTCAT
>Ga0172381_10006519_pt1 | contig 11676 bp, 8 predicted proteins | sample Leawel6488metaG_FD_119754 | JGI IMG/M metagenome (GOLD analysis project Ga0172381, IMG submission 119754) | Leachate microbial communities from a municipal landfill in Southern Ontario, Canada - Leachate well 64-88 metaG | ecosystem: Engineered > Solid waste > Landfill > Unclassified | place... | reverse complement strand
ATCACTTAGCCAATATTGTCGATGATCACCTGATGAAAGTCAATCTCGTAATTCGTGGCGAAGAGTGGCTACCGTCGACTCCAAAACATGTTTTTTTGTATCAATGTTTTGGTTGGGACATTCCTGAATTTGCTCATATTCCTTTGATTCTAAATCCTGACAAATCTAAGCTCAGCAAACGTCAAGGTGATGTTGCGGTCGAAGATTATTTAGCCAAAGGTTATTTGCCAGAAGCTTTGCTTAATTTTGTGGCATTTCTGGGCTGGAATCCTGGCGGTGAACGCGAAATTTTCTCACTTCAAGAATTGATCACCGAATTTTCTCTCGATCGTGTCAGAAAATCTGGTTCGGTTTTTGATATTCAAAAACTCGATTGGATCAATGGTCAATATATTCGTCAATTAGATTTGGAAAAATTAACTCAATTATGTCTGCCTTATTTAAAACAAAAGGGGATTGATGTTGATTTAGATCTAGCTAAAAAAATTGTCTGGCTAGAACAAGAACGCTTGGTTCACCTCGATGAAGTCGGCGACAAAACGATGTTTTTGGTCAATGACGAGCTTGATTACGCTCCAGAAATTTTAGTTTGGAAAAAAGCTGACAAAGCTGATGCGATTAAAAATTTGACTTTGGCACACGAAAAATTGTCAGGACTTAAATATTTTACTCTGGAAAATATTTCTCAAATACTTTTACCGATTGCTCAAGAAGTCGGCGTTGGCAACTTTATGTGGCCATTGCGAGTAGCTTTGACTGGTCAACAATCTTCACCAGGACCGTTTGAAGTTGCTAGTACTTTAGGTCAAGAAAAATCATTAGCTCGAATTAAAAAGGCAATTGATTTGCTAATTTAAGATTTTTAATTTTTTTCTTATGCCAGTTGGCAAACAATGCCTACATCAAAAAAATCAATCGAGTCTTAACCAACATCAAACAAAACAAAAAAGAATCGAAGATTTAAAAATTGTTAAAAATAAAAAATTAAACTCTGATTATTTTATTATCGAACTTGTTTCATCAAAAACATTACCTGAAATATTACCTGGTCAATTTGCAGAGGTAATAATAAAAAATTCAAAAAATACTTTTTTGCGTCGACCTTTGTCAGTCCATAATGTAAATTATAATAAAAATACTATTTCATTACTTATTAAAATAGTCGGCGAAGGTACTTCACAATTAGCCTTATTGAAAAAAGACAATTTTTTAAACTTGGTATACCCTTTGGGTAATGGATTTAGTACAAATAATCCGACTCGAGTTTTATTAGTGGGTGGTGGCTGTGGAATTGCACCATTATTATATCTTGCTAAAATATTAAATAGCAAAAAATATGAGGTGGATATAATCATTGGAGTTCGCAAATCCACTGATCTAATTTTGATAGATAAATATTCAAAATATGGCAAAGTTTATATAACAACTGAAGATGGCAGCACTGGTGAAAAAGGTTTTGTCATAAATCATTCAATTTTTAGCCAATTGAATAATTATTCTATGATTTATGCTTGTGGACCAGAAATTATGATGAAAGCTGTAGTAAGATGTGCTCATAAAGCTAAAATTAACTGCGAAGTCAGTCTTGAAAATCTTATGGCTTGTGGTATTGGTGTTTGCCTCTGTTGTGTAACAAATACTATAGTTGGACACAAATGTGTTTGTACTGAAGGTCCAGTATTTAATTCAAAAGATTTGCTATGGTAAAAATGTCAGTCAAAATTGGCAAAATGGTTTGTAAAAATCCCATTTTAACAGCTTCGGGAACTTTTGGTTATGGTCTTGAATTTGATGATTTCTTTGATGTTGAAACCTTGGGAGGTATTATTGTAAAAGGAACTACACTTAATCCACGAGAAGGTAATCCTTATCCGAGAATGACAGAAACAGCTTCGGGTATGTTAAATGCTGTCGGGCTACAAAACAAAGGGGTAAATGTTTTTATAAATAATATTTTACCAAAAATTCAACACTATCAGACTAATATTATAGTCAATGTATCTGGAAGTAATATTAAAGAATATCTAGCGGTAACTAAGAAAATTGAAAAAATTAAAAAAATTCCAGCTATAGAGCTTAATATTAGCTGCCCTAATGTAAAAATGGGTGGCATGGCTTTTGGCACATCTTGTTCTGCAGCCAGTCAAATAGTAAGGGCGGTACGTAAAATATATTCTGGAGTTTTAATTGTCAAACTCTCACCAAATGTCACCAATATAGCTGAAATTGCCAAGGCAGTAGAAAATGCAGGGGCTGATGCTATTTCTGCAGTTAATACATTTTTAGGTATGGCTATTGATATAAATACCAAAAAACCAAAACTTTCCACAATAACCGGAGGATTGTCGGGGCCAGCCATTAAACCTATAGCCCTTAGAATGGTTTGGCAAATTAGTAAAGCTGTTAAAATACCAATTATTGGTTTAGGAGGAATAATGAATGGAAAAGATGCTATTGAATTCATGCTAGCTGGAGCCACTGCTGTTCAAATTGGCACTGCAAATTTTATTGATCCTACTATTTCCTTTAAAATAATAGAAGAAATACGAAATTATTGTATTAAAAACAACATTTCTGATGTAAAAAAAATAATTTCTGGTATGAAAACTAAATAAAAAATCATTTTTTATTATCCAAAAAAATATTTGCTAACTTAATTTAAAATAGTGTATAATACTTAAGTTATGAAAAAGTTTTTTGGTCAAAAATTTTATATAATTCTAACTGGTATTATCTTAATTACGAGTTTATTTTTTGTTTTTAAATTAGTTCCTGCTCAAGCGAGTAATCAACAAGAGCTCGACGAAATTCAGCAACAAATCAAAGATCAAGAAGCTAAAATTGAAGAATTAAAACAAAAAGAAACTTATTATCAAGAAACTATCGCTACCAAAAGAAAGGAAGTGATTAGTCTTCAGGGTCAACTTTCAATTCTAGAAGATAGCCATCAACAAATTTTAGCCAGTATCGGTCAGACTGAGGCTGAAATTAAAAAAACCGAATTAGAAATCGTGAATACCAAACTTAAAATCGCTGAAAAGGAGCAAGAAATTTCAGCCGATAAAGACAAAATTGGTGAGGTTTTAAAAACAATGTATTGGGCAGATCAGCAAAGTTTGTTTGAAATTATTTTAACCAATAATTCCTTATCTGATTTTTTTAATCAGATCAAATTTTCCGAAGATTTACAAAGTAGCATCCAAAACTCTCTTGATAAATTAACTACCGCCAAACAAGGTCTACAAATTGAAAATGACGCCCTAAACACCAAAAAAGAAGATTTGACTTCGCTCCAAACAGCACTAGAAGATAAAGAAAATAAATTAAGCGAAGAAGAGGGAATTAAATCAAGATTGGTCACTCAAACCAAAGGTGCTGAAGCTAATTTTCAAAGCCTACTTTCAAAGGTTCGAAAAGAATGGCAAACTGCTAGCAACGAAATTGCTTCACTCGAAAATTTAGCTCGTGAAAAAATGCGAGCTCAAAAAGAATCTGGCCAAACTTTGTTAACCGGCAATGATTTGTCTTGGCCGGTCCCAAGTCAATATGTCACCTGCGAATTTCATGATCCAGAATATCCTTATCGTACCTGGATAGGGGAACATCCCGCGATTGATGTCCGCGCCGCTCAGGGAACGCCAATCAAAGCGGCTGCTCCCGGCTATGTGGCTCGTGCTAAAGATAACGGGATGGGTTATAGCTATATTATGTTAGTTCACAATGATGAGCTTTCGACTGTCTATGGCCATGTTAGTCAAATTTATGTCACTCAAGATTCTTATGTCACCAGAGGGCAGGTGATTGGTTTGTCTGGTGGAATGCCAGGAACCAAGGGTGCTGGAAGTTTCTCGAGCGCTCCACATCTTCACTTTGAGGTTCGCTCAAATGGAATTCCAGTTAATCCGCTAAATTATTTACAATAATGGGATCAGAAAAAAAGACTGAAACCACAACAAAAAATAAAGCTAAAAGCTTGGCCAATTTTAAAAAATTTTTAAAGAATGTAATCATTTTTTCTAAGCTTGCCTTTAAAAGTTCTCCCTTTACATTTTCAAGTACTGTAGTTTTGAGTATTATTATGGGTATTTTCCCTGTAGTAACTTCCAAATTTTTTGGTAATTTGGTTGATTCAATTGCAAATTTTATAAAAAATGGAAATACTGGAAATGTTTGGCCAACACTTATAATTTATACTGTAGTTTCAATAATTCCAATCGTTTTAGGAGTATTAGAGTCAGCCGCTGTAATGGTTTTTTTGTTAAAATTTACTAGTTATATTGAAGTATATATTTTAAAAATAAGAGGGGAATTGGATATTGCTCATATTGAAAATTCAAAGTTCCAAGATTTACTACAAAGATCCTTTAATAATGGGGTTCAGCCAATAATACAGATCATGGACTTTGGTATTGAAATGATAAAAATAATGGTAATTGTTATTATGAGTTCAGTCGCAATCTTATTTATCGACTGGAAAATTTTTTTATTGGTCGTTGTCCTTTCAATTCCTAAATTTATTATTGAAGTTAAATATGGTGGTTTATCCTGGAGTATCAATGCTGAAAATAGTCGAGAGCAGCGAGTTTATCAAAATCTAAAAGTATTTTTTATTAATAAATTTTCTGTGATAGAATCCAAACTATTTCAAATCCAAAATTTATTTTTGAACAAAATAGAAAATATCTTTACTGACTTTAATAAAAAAAGAATTGACAATGAATATAGTCGAGCTCGTTTTAGAATTTTTTCAGAAATATTGTCTGGAGTAGGTATGTTTGCTGGTTTAGGATTAGCAATAAATGGTGTTTTAGAAGGCAAAACATCCGTAGGAACGATTGTGTTTTTATTTTCAGTTATTTCATTTTTTAATTCCAACGTAACTACGTTCTTAATGTGGTTTGCGAGACTTTTAGAAAGAAATCTATATGCTTCAGATATTGTCGAGGTTATAAATACCAAACCAATAATTAAAGAACTAAAAAGCCCTAAAAAAATTATCAGTAAAATTGCTCCTGAAATAGAGTTTAAAAATGTCAGTTTCAAATATCCCGGACAAAAAAATTATGTGCTAAAAAATATTTCTTTCAAAATTAAGCCAGGTGAGAAAATTGGTCTGGTCGGACACAACGGAGCAGGCAAGACCACCATTATTCGTTTGTTGCTCAGAATCCATGATCCCAACAAGGGACAAGTTTTGATCAATGGCATTGATTTAAAAAATTTGAGTTTGAATGATTGGTGGTCAAAACTAGCAGTTTTACCTCAGGATTTTAGTTCATTTAATTTTGAGGCAAAACATTCAATTTCTTATGGTAACATTAATAAACAATTTAATCTTGAAAAAGTAAAACGCGCTGCCCGACAAAGTACTGCCTCTGATTTTATTGAAAGCTGGGAAGATCAATATGATCAAATGATTGGCGTCGAATTCGGTGGTGCTGAGCTTTCTAAAGGCGAACGACAAAAAATGGCTTTGGCGAGAGTCTTTTATCGCGATTCTCAGATTTTTGTCTTGGACGAACCAACTGCCGCCATTGATTCGAAATCAACTTCGGAAATCTTTAGAAACATCGAAGCGATTTCTAGTAAACAATCGATGTTGATTATCTCACACAATTTCGCAACTTTACGCCGAGCTAATAAAATTATCTTTCTTGATGACGGAAAAATTATTGAGGAAGGTAGCCACGACGAATTAATGCAAGACAAAAAATTATACAGCGAGCTATACGAACAGCAAAAAGGGGAATATGAATAATTAATAATTCTCGTTTAAATTTTATTTCAAACTTAGACCGACTATCCCCTGGTAAAACAGGGGATTTTTATTAATTTATATTATTAAACTATCAACTTCAACTCAGAGCTAACCGACAGAAGAGGGTAATTATTTTTTGGGACTAATTATCAATCAATAGAGTGGCTGGCGTTTCTGGATGTTATGAGTCGCACAATATATCTTATGCGACACATACACCAGGGCTTAGCGCTTTAATATAGCCATTGCATGATTCAACTATCATTCGACTTCTAACTCTTGAATTCTTTAAACTTAAATAATCTTTTCAACTTGCGAATAAAAATTTTTTAGACTTACCTCAGATATATATAAGTATATTAAGGAAAAACAAAAGGGCTCACAAAAGCCCATTAATTGTCATGACACTTACTACCTGCCAAATCGAACACCCCATTTTCAAGCGTCGCAAAATATAGAAGTATTTTAGTTTAATTATTTAAGATCGGAAACCGCTTCGATGAACTTATAGCCACGATCTTTGTAGTTCTTGAACATATCAAAGCTAGCTGCTGCCGGCGATAATAAGATCACTCCGCCGGTATCGCTTAATTCTTGATAACCTTTTTCAACTGCCTCCCCTAGCGTCGAGCATTTGATAATTTTTAAAGTTGAATTATTTTTTAATAATTCATTCATCTTATCAGCGAGGTTACCAATCAAGCAAACCGCTTTTAAATTTTGACTCTGACTTATTTCTTGAGCCCAGAGAGTGTAATCCAAACCTTTGTCATATCCACCAGCAATCAAAACGAGTGGCACTGAAAAACTTTTAACCCCTGCAATCGAAGTTTCGGGATTAGTCGAAAAAGAATCATTGTAAAATTTGACCTGATCAATCTCGCGAATCAATTCTAAACGATGTGGTAAACCTTTGAAATTTGTAATGCTCGAATGAATAATTTGTTGATCAACTCCAAGTCTTTGAGCGACTAGAATCGCTGGCATCACATTTTCCCAATTATGTTTTCCGAGTAATCCGATTTCTGAAATACTGACAATTTCAGCATTGCCAACATAAATTTTGCCAGCTTGTTGATAAGCACCATTGGTCTTAGTCTGACTGCTGACAAATTTAATTTCAGCTGGGGTCAATTTGGCATAACGCTCATTGTATTCATAATCTGAATTAAAAATCGCCAAATCATCTTTGGTTTGAAATCTGACGAGACTCGATTTTGCCTCGAGATATTCTTCACGATCTTGATGATAATCCAGGTGATCTTGAGTTGTGTTTAACAAAACCGAAATCTGTGGACTCATTTCTAAATCTTGGAGCTGAAAACTCGACAATTCTAAAACAACCAAGCTGTCAGGAGTTAATTTGTCCAGAAAGATTATGGCAGGATCGCCAATATTTCCACCGAGATAAACGTCACGACCAGCATTTTTCAAAATTTCATAAATCAAGGTCGAAGTTGTGCCTTTACCTTTAGTCCCGCTGACACCGATAATTTTGCAGGGACAATTCTCGAAGAAAAATTTGGTAGCACTGGTAATTTCGACGCCAGCGTTTTTGGCTTGTTGAATTTTTTGGTCAAAAAATTTTATTCCCGGGCTACGAAAAATAATTTCAAAACTTTCCAAACTATCTAGATAATTTTGTCCTAAAATACTTTTGGCACCTACGGGAATTTCTGCCTTTTCATTCAAATCACAAATCGTAATATCAGTAATATTTTTTGAAATCAAATAATCATAGGTGGCAATCCCTTCGACTCCAAAACCAAGAATCGCAATTTTACTGTGTGAATTTATTTTCATAGTCAGAATTTATTATAATTTTTTGGCGATAAATTTTTATTTGCGGATAATTTTTTAGTAAATAATTTTGTAGATCTTGAATTTGAGTGGTTAAAAATATAGCCTCGATTGCCCAACTACTCTCCCCCACTTCTGCAATCAAACTTAATGAATTTTGACAAACATTCAACGATTCATAAACTAAAGATAGCGAGCTAAAAGCGTCTTGAAAATCTTTGTCATCGAGATTAATTACTAAAGAACTTAGGGCGCGATAAGTTTTTGGTTCACAAATTTGAGAATAATGAATTATTTTTTCTAATTCATCATGTAAAACTGCTCCGATCATTGGATCTTCATCAATCACTTCAAAAACTTGATCCAAAAAATTTTTACTGGCTGAAGAAAATTTCTTAATTTGTCGAAATAGTTTTGAATTTATAATTTGTTTATGAAGCTCTTTCTCATTTCTGAGATTTTTTTGATCGATAATTTTTATTTCAACACCCAATGATTTTATTTGCTCTTCGACATTACCCTTAACATCGGTTAACATGTTTTCGATTTCTTCTATAATCGCATCGATATCATGTGGATCTTGACCCTTTTGACGACAGCTTTTTTCAAAACTAAGACGCTTCTGATAAGCCCGACAACTATTTTTAAGTTTACAAGGTTTGCAAAAACCATCACAACAGCTGTAGGTTGTAATTTTTGTGTTAAGATTTTTTTGCAGCTCATCAACTTTGGGGCCAAGTTCTATTTTTTTATTACTACCAAATAAACCACTAATAATTGCGGCTTCTTTATTTTTTTGATATTTAATTTCAAGCTTAAATCGTTGATAAAGTTTACTAGCTTTTGGATTTTTTGGTTTTAACTCACAAGCTAATTTAGCAAAATCAATCCCCTCCTCAAATTTATTTTTTAAAAAATAACCCAAGGCTAAATAATAATTAGTTTCAAAACTTTCTGGCGATAACTTTTGAGCCCAAATCAAAGATGGTAAAGCTTTTTTATATTGACCTAAGTCCAAATAAGCCCGGCCAAGATCAAGTTGACTTTTACAATTATTCGGATTGACTAAAACTTTTTCCTCTAAAATTTCAAGCCGATTTTTTATTTTTTTATTTTTTAACATCATAATTATTCCTGATAATAAATCCTATCTTTGTAACGTAGATCAATATACTTGATATTTTTGTTTTTTAATTTTTGATCTAAAACAATTTTTAAATTACTAATTTGTCTTTCAAGTTCAATTTGCTGATCAAAATAAATCACATAGCCTTGATTAGTGTGAACTCTAACATCCGAGACTTGAGGATCTAAAAATTCAAAAGCGTCAATTTTTATATTTGGTAAAATAGTGATTAATTTTTGTTTGACATTTAGCACAAAATTAATTCTGCTTTCGTCCATTTTACTCAAAAGAAAATCAAGTGAATTTATCTCTGGTTTTATTTCTTGTGGCTGAGATTCTGTTACGGCGACCGCTTCAGAAACTTCACCGTTTAAAGCCTTACTTTCAACCAAATCTGGTTCGACAACAACCGGCTCAATAACACTAAAAAACACTTTTACCAAATCACTATCGGGCTCTTCTTCGGCCAAAAGTGGTCGAATTAGCTTACCATAACGATCAATATAATAATAGGCATTTTGAAAAACAAACACAGCCACAGGTTTCTTTTCGGTAGTTACCAATTGGATTTTGAAATTAATTTTTTTGTGAACCTGACTCACATCTAAATTAATATTTTGAATAATATTTTCTTTAAATTTTTCACTGTCAAACAAAAAAATATTTCTTTGTGAAAAAATAAACCATTTTTTTTGATCTAGTTGATTTTCAAAAATACTTTGCATTTGATCATTGGTAACCAAAGAATGTTCAGCATTTTCCCTTTCAATTTCTAAACCTCTGATATTAAACCATTTACAAAAAAGTAAAAAAGAAATGACTCCAAAAAAAAGAACAATGCTTAAAATAATATATATTTTTCTAAATCTTTTTTGTCGAATTTTCAAAAGATATTTGCGTGAAGCAACTTTGGTATCCTGAATATCTTCTTCGGTCAAAAATCTTTTTTTCTTTTTAAAAATATTAAACATAAATTCTTTTAACCAAAGGGTTTATTCTGGTTATAATTTCATAATTAATTGTTCCAATATGTTTTGCCCACTCATCAGCCGTAACTTCAACTTTACCGTCTCGACCAATCAAGGTTACTTTTTCTCCGACTTGAATTTTTTTTAACTTTGTTACATCCACGATAATTAAATTCATACAAACTCGACCAAGCACAGAACAACGTTTGCCAGCTATAATCACTTCTGCTTTATTTGATAAGCGACGATCAAAACCTTCCCAATAGCCAACTGGTAAAATTGCTAACTTTGTTTTTTGATTAACAATTTTGGTGCAACCATAGCCTATACAAGTTCCCTTTTGAACTTCTTTGAGCTGAACAATTTTTGTGTACAATGACAAAACTGGTTTTAAATTAAATTTTTTGCCAAAATTATGTCGTGCTAATTTAATTGCCTGCGTTGATGGCCAAAGACCATAAGCAGCAATGCCTAAACGGACCATATCAAATCGTGAATCAGCTTGTGACATAATAGCGGCACTACAAGCGAAATGCTTAAATGCAATATTTATACCCGCATTATTTAATTTAACAATTAATTTTTTAAATGCAGCGAGTTGATATTTGGTAAATTTTTGATTTTCTTCAGAAGCTGCAAAGTGAGAAAACAAACCTTCAATTTCAATATTTTTATAATGACTAGTTTTTTTTATAAAATCAAAAGCTTGATTTATTAAAATCCCTAATCGTGAAGTTCCGGTATCAACCTTAATATGTATTTTAGCCTTTTTATTTAAGTTTTTTGCGAGCTTGTCTATAAATTTTATTTGCTCTTCCGAATATACTACCAAAGAAATATTGGCCTTAATAGCAAATCGAAGATCTTTTTCATCCAAAGCATAATAACTCAAAACTAAAATTGGATTTTTTATTTTTGCATTTCTTAATTCAATTGCCTCAGACAAATTAGCCGTAGCCAACCAATCAGAACCAAATTCAACTGCTAGACGAGCCATTTCAATCATTCCATGACCATAGGCATTGCTTTTGACAACAGTCATTAATTTTGTATTTGGCTTTAGATTTTTTCTAAAAAGTCCTAGGTTATGTTTGAAAGCCAATTTTGAAATTTCTACCAAATTAAAATTTTGAGACATGTTTATTTTAGAGGTTTAATAACTTTTGTCCCATCCATATATTTCTGCAAAACTTTTGGAATCACCACACTGCCATCGGCTTGCTGAAATTGTTCCAAAATCGCTGGCACGAGTCGACTCGTAGCTAAACCTGAACCATTCAAAGTGTGAACAAATTCGGTATTTTCGGTCTTGTTGTTGCGGTAACGCGTTCGACCACGACGAGCCTGATAATCCAAAGCATTGGAGACGCTACTGACTTCTTTATAAATTCCCATACTTGGAATCCAGACTTCAAGGTCGCAAGTTTTGGCCATGGCAGCACTACAATCACCAGCTGCTAATTTTGAAACTTGATAATGCAAACCTAGTCCTTCGACTAATTTCTGAGCATTGTTTACTAATTCATCAAAAGCTTTCCATGAATCCTCTGGTTTGGTAAACATAAACATTTCAATCTTGTTGAATTGATGACCGCGAATCATTCCGCGTTCTTCCTTGCGATAAGTTCCAGCTTCGCGACGAAAACAAGCTGAGTAGGCAAAATATTTTAACGGTAAAACTTTTTCATCAAGAATTTCATCACGATGATAATTTCCAAGCATCATTTCTGAGGTCGCATTCAGACAAGTATTGTCTTGAGTCCAAAAAAGATCATCACGAAATTTTGGTAAATGACCCGAAGCATAAGCCGAAGCTTCGTTCAACAAAAAAGGTGGGATCAAAAAGGTATAATCATTCTTGCGGTGAAAATCGATGAAATAATTTATTAAAGCCCATTCAAGTTCGGCACCGAGGCCAGTATAAACCCAAAAACCAGCGCCACTCATTTTGGCAGCCCGTTCATAATCAATTAGTTTGAGTCCAGTCGCTAATTCGACATGATCTTTTGGTTCAAAATCAAATT
>Ga0172381_10006518_pt1 | contig 11676 bp, 27 predicted proteins | sample Leawel6488metaG_FD_119754 | JGI IMG/M metagenome (GOLD analysis project Ga0172381, IMG submission 119754) | Leachate microbial communities from a municipal landfill in Southern Ontario, Canada - Leachate well 64-88 metaG | ecosystem: Engineered > Solid waste > Landfill > Unclassified | place... | reverse complement strand
TCTGCGAACTCTTTCTTTATGTCTATAGCCATTATTCTTGTTGCTCTCCTTCCTCTGTTTGCTGCATATCAAATGCTTCTACACCTGACAGAAGTATATCTACTATATCAGGCATAGTACCGAGGGTGATAGCTTTGATAGACCTGCCAGATCCTAAGTCTTTCTTTCCGTCATTCATAGATCCACCAAGTTGTCTTTGTAACCACTCTTCATCACCTTCATATATCAGTACTCGTATTACTTTCATCTTTCTTGTTCCTTTCTTTTATGGGTTATTTACTTTGTTACCTATTGCAAACACGAACCTTTCACGTAAGATAATAGGTTTCTTCATATGTCTGAATGTGACTTCTACAAAACCTACCGAGACTACTTCAGGTGCATTCTTCACAACAAGAAGGTTACCTTCTATATCGTGTTCCTCTGACCACTCTCCATCTTCTGTAAAATGCTCAAGTGTGACATCAAGATCTCCATGTTCTTGTACTGCTTTCTGCAATAGCAAGATTATGTCAGATGCTTTCATCTCTCCTGTGTAACCTCCTTATCTGTTATTCTGAACACTGTCTTAGCGTCGTCTTCTTCTGCTTTCGGATTCCAGTACTCGATCTTGAAACCTGTTGGGACTTCTGCGCATCTTGACAAGGGGTTCCCCCAAGCCATGCAGAAGTCATGGTATCGACAGCCGAAGTATTTGGTACAGTTCTCCGTATTCTGCCAGAACGCCCTCATTACTGTGTCTTCTGGGGAGCAGATCGCCAGGTCCTCGAAGTCCTTGTCTATCCTATCGCACCAGTTGATAGTGTTCCAGTACCATGCTTCCATACCTTCGACGGTGCGTCGAGCAGGGACTCTCTGAAACTTGATATCTTTCTCACTAAAGATCGCTCCGTTTATCTCGACGCCCCAGACCTTGTCTCGGGGGAACAGGCAGTATAGGACATGATTATAGACCCCTGTTTGCATCTTAAGTGCCCACTGATCCATCCAAGGGCGGGACAGTTGGCTACCTGTCTTATGCTCCCTACTCTTGATACCATCAGGTGTGTCGAGGATAGAGTCAATCCTGAAGGACAGAGTATGCTTATCTGTCAGCGACACGGAACCTGCAACCTCAGTGAAGAGAGGTGTGAAAGGTTCCCCTGCATATTCCTTACAGTACTTTACAAGAGCGGTAAGGGCCATAGCAGGCGTCTTAGGGTGGTACTGCTCGTCGAGAACTTCTGAGAAGAACTGACGATAGTAGTTGTTCAGTTTTGTATAGGCTTCGAGAACAGATACGTCGTCGTAGCCATGTACGATCAAGTGTTCCATCGCAAGGTGCCAGGCACTGCCAAACTCCAGATGTATATTGGCACTATCTGGCCTCCAGCCGAGAACGAACTCGAAGAAATAGGAGCGGGCACAGTCCATATATGACTGCAGTTTTGTTGCATCTTTGATTAACCAACTAGGATGCGGTATCAGCAACTTGGGCCTCCTTATACTTTGCGATTACGAGATCTACAGCTTCTGTAGGATCTTCTGTTTCCGTTGAGATAAGAGCCGGAGCAGAACCTTTAGGTACTATATAAGCACGGTACACGAAAGTTCTATGTTCTGCATGGCTATACTTCCACATCTTCTTTTCAAGAAGAACAGAAAGACCAGGTGCCGCCACTTCCAACTTCTTAAACGCTTTCAGTTCTACTCTCTGATTCGCCATCTTTCTTTACCTCCTCTTCTGCTATTGCAGAGTCTGTTATCTTTCCTGTAAATACTATACTTCCTTCTTTAATCTTCACATCGTTGATGTATGCAAGATAGAAACCAACTGGAAGGAATGGAATTCTACCTTCCCTGATTTGTAGAACAACTACCTGCTTCCTATTCTTCCCACTCATTTCTTCTTCACCTCCTTTATTATGTATTTATCTGTATCATAGAAATAGTGCCTTACTTCATTACTCGTTCTGTGGCCCAGTTTCTTCGAGAGCTGAAGGCAGAGAAAACGGAACGCCTGCTCGACAGAAGGACTGGTGCAGTAGAGCTTATGCGTCTCGCCGTGCCAGTTGAACTCGCCGTACCAGGTATGCTGTTCAGGTTGTTCGATAGATGCCATATATTCTCCTCACTTATCAAACGCCCAAGAAGGGCATAGTCTTTTGTATCTTTCTATCTCCTTGCCTGTGTAGTGTTCCTTGAATATCTCCCAGCTTTCGAAGATCTGATTATCGGAGTGGGTCTCGAATTTATCTTTAACAGTGTCATAGAAAGCAAAGTAGGATACCTCATCAGAACTTCTCAGGTCTACAAACACAACTTTCATAATGCCTCCTCATGATTACATAATACCACATTCTGTGGCAGTTGTCAACGTCTATGTTCTTCTATATGCTTGCGGCCTATGTTCAAATTTTGAACAAAGCGCTTTGGTTATGGTTCTATCCCCTCCTGCGCCAGCAAAGCCCGAAGGATGGCTTCGGTGAATCTGTTGTTGAAAGGTAAGTATTCCATATTAAACCTTGCAATAATCCATTCTTTGCCTTTCTGGTTGAGCATACCAACCAAACTTCTCCTCCGCGCTTCCTCGCTGGAGTCGTCGATAGTGCGGGGGATACGGATAGCACTATGTTTATGTCTCTGATTCCATAGAGAATAATCATTCTCTATTTCTGATCTCACTAAATACTGAATATGTGGCACAGGAGGAATTACTACACCATCCCCTACCTGCCAATCTCCGCACTTCTCTCGGTAAAGCCCCTGCAACTTGATGTGGAGGGGGAGCAGTACTTTTTGGAAATAATTAGTGTTCATATTAGTTTCGGCCTCCATAGTTTTTCAAGATCGGTTTCCTCCCGCTTGATTCCCGAGTTTTTGAGCAGGCATAAATCACACACTGCTTGATTTCCGTTCAAGTACGTAACTTTACTCGCTCCAGATAAATCTTTTTCCACACCAAGCACAACACAGTGTTCCTCCCGATGTTGAGGTAAAATGGTTAGCGTTCATGGGCGGCTCCTTTCGGCACCACACCACTCTCACCAAGATTTCTTTAGGAAGTTCCCGCATTATATTACTAACCGATATTGATTCAGAATCAGGTATTATTTCACAAGAATTTTCACCTATAGGTATTTTCATCCCTTCCCTCCTTTCACCCAAATACAAAGTTCTGCGAGAGCGTCGCAGGGGTTGGCGTTTACAAAATCAGGGCTTCCTTCATCGTCCCACGTAATCGTTTCATTGTCTTCAGTCTTACCAACCATCACAGTACCCGGCAACTCCCTCCACAGTTCGGACAGGTTGGGGGCGGGTCTATCTCCAGATTCCTCCATGAGCCAGGTATCCGTCCCGCCAAAGGATAATTTACGCACCCAATACTTCTCCGTCTTCAGCACAATCCCCGCAGCCACGAGGCGTTGGGATAGTTCGAGGGTGCAATAGTTATCTGGATTTGGGTTCATCTAGGGCCTCCATCGCTATAATTGCTGATTTCAGATTTGAAAGATATGTTTGCTTAGTAATACCACAAGTTAGGCAGTTGTAACTCATAGATATTATCATTTCTAGATATTTGCAAAATTCTTTATTCATTTCACCTTCCTCATCCATTCCAGGCAAGCGTCTCTGAGTTTGCCGGTTTTGTCGGTAATGTAGTCAGTGGGAATATAATATTTTGCTTCCCCAGCGCTTTGACCTACTACAAAACATTTCAAATCTGCAAACTCAGACCAATCCTCCCTTCCCATCATGACCTCCAGCAAATACACTATGCCATAGCGAGTCGTGAAGTCTAATACCTCGACTCCCAACAACCCCGCCAGTTCTTTATTTTTCGCTTCGTTCTCGGTCATCTAATAATCCCTCCTTATATGCTCTTAATACCCAATAAGCCTGCTCCATCATAGCGGCATCAGCTTGTACTGTTCTGACTTGCCACATATCAGGGTCACCACTACTAAGGCTGTTGCACATAGACCGATTGCCACTTAACCACTCCCTAGCTTCGTTATCGTTCATGGTGTCTCCTCTGCCCTTTGTTGCCAACCAATACTTAGTGTCCATTTCCATATAGGAATATCGAATTGGCCTTTATTGCAAGGCGGTTCAGCTTTAGTAAATTTCCATACACCTTTCTCTTTTGTTAATATAGCCCAAATCATACTCCCTCCTTCTGCCCAAGGGCGGCTTTAACGATTCCAAATGCTTCTCTTTCTCTGATGGTATGCCCCATTGTTAGCACAAGATTTAACCTGTCCAGCGCCTCCCTTAACCCTAATACTACCTTCATAGCTAATTTGGGTAGATCAGAAGGACCACCAGCTAAACTTCCGGCACAGTAAGCCAACGCTTCCCTCAGCGCCGTGTTCTCTTCCATGAGTGATAATAATTTCTCACGCTGCCAAGGGGGTTCTTCGCCTCCATTTATAGCTTTAAGCCAAGCCGATTTGAAGGCTTCCAGTTCCCGCACCCTCTTTTTGAGGGCGGCGATCTCGATGTCCTGTTCAGCAATTACTTCTTCGCGTATCCTTGCCGTTTCTTTCCAGTCTATTGTTATTTGCCCCATCTTAGTCCTCCTTAAAAGGTCACGGGCAGTCTTGTTGAATACCCACTGCTTTGATGATTCCAACCCTCACCCTTTCGGGCCGTGACCATGTTCATGTCCTTTGTTCAAAATTTGAACATAGATCGTCCATGATCTCTACTATAACAGGGAATCGAGGGACGCCTCTGGCATGGGTGAGGTGTTGGTACTTGACCCTTGCCCATTTTCTAACAAGGCCTTCTCGTTCTTGCCATAGTTTCTTTCGTGTATCACGTGTAAGGAGCGACCCCGATCCGACATTGAAGATTGTTTCGTCTGTTCCTCGACAGATAAGTGCTCCCAGAGAATCTTTAGGCCTTCCAGTAATGGAGATTTCCTCTTCCCATCCGATGATTTCATATAGATCCTCCTTCCTCGGCTTGAACTTCATCATCTGTGTGCTTCTCTTCCTAATGTAAGGAGCAAGAGCATCTCGAACGACGAAGCCTTCGTAGCCGCTTTTAGCAAACTCTTCCTGCGCTTGCATTATATCGTCTAATGTATGTACCAGACGACTGGGAACGATCTGCAGCGATCCGAAGTTTCTACCTGTATGTTTGTAGGCCAGAATATCAAGCAGCTGCGTCGTTCTTACTGCCTGTATATCACTGGTAACGATGTCGAATATGTGTAGTTCCATCAGGTCACTATCGCTATGCAGGTTCTCCGTTCTGCTTACTATAGAATGTATAGAAGAATGGGGTGCGCCGTGCAGGTAGAGCTCACCATCGAATTCGACAGAGCGGAGGTGTAGGTTCTCTATCGCTTCGACTATATGTGGCACGCTCTTGAACGTATGGCACTCACTTGATAATAAAGTGCAGCGGCCATTAGCATCTACTAGTGCACGACACCGATCCCCATCCAATTTAGGTTGGAGTATATAAGGAGGTCTCCACTTTGCTAGCCTTTCTGGCTGGAAGGGATATGCTAACATGATCCCAGATCGCTTCGACATATACTATCCTTTCACTGTCAGTACTATCTTCTCTGGCACTTCCTGTCCCTTCTCAATATACATTCCACCGTTTATAGCAGTATGCACGTTCCCGAAGGTATAGTGGTCGTACTTGAGGCCCAGGCAGTTCTCGTCTTTCTTCAGCGTTAGTTCTATTATCATACCTTTCCCTCCTCTATATTTACTCTCTCGTTCCAAGTAGGTTCCATTTTGTCGAAGATGAGCTGAGCGAAGTGTGCAATCTTCACTATATCTCTCAGCGTTTCGATCCTGCCTCGTCTATTCGTTCCGAACCTATTTACATAGCGCTTGATACTATCGAGACACTGCTCTGGTGCCCAGCTTTCTACTTGATCGTCTGGTTTATCTCCATATTGAGGGACGGTGTAGTGCTCTATGTGGGACAGGACGGTGTGACTGAAGTTGATGAAGTCTATTCCTCGTTTGCTGCTCATGCTTGTTCTCCTTATTTATGTAGTTTATCAGATAGAAGATAGACAGGATTCAATACCTGTATGAGCTTTTCCCGTTAACTGCTCTCGGTCTTGCAAGGCCACGGGCTGCGAGCTTGCCTTAGCGTCTACTATTCCGCCACTATCTTCTATCTGGTAAAGAACATAATATACAGAATATTCCACATTTCAAAGTTCCGAAAAGTGGGAAGTTGCTGTTATCACCTATGTCAACAACTTCCCACTCTTTGTATCATACTACGCTCTATTCCGCTGTGAACTACTCAACAATCATAGAACCACCTCCCTTTGCTTTACTACGGCTATAGGAGACTTAAAAATGGCAGGTTTTGATTTCTGTCAGACCAGCCAGAACTGACATGTGGTAGTTTGTTTTAACCTCCGGTCCACAACCATGAGGAGCCAGACAAGGACTATGCCTGCCCGAGCTTTGCACGGAGCTGAGTGAAGGCTTCTGCCTGCTCTTCCGGCGTCATCTTGGCGAACTTATTGGCCAGGGCTGCGATCGGGTCGACGACCCTATCCATAGTAACGCCGGGCTTGAAGGCATCGAACTTGGCCTGAATATCTTTCTGGGACAGGCCAGCCTCCAGGTAGCGCCGGATGCCACTCTGTACGCCGATCTTGACGTTGGCGATGTAGTTACTGAAGATAACCTCGCTACCAAAACGAGCGACTGCGTCTTCCAGCGACTCACCAAGGTCCACCATGATCGTAGCGTCTTTGTCTAACTTCGGGGCTTTTGCAGTTACTTCTGTCATACTTACTTCCTCCTCTTTCTTTCATTGTTTAGTAGCCATTATTGGCTCCGATTGTAATCCCACCATACACCATTTGTTATTAGTTGTCAACACCTGTTGAAAATAATATTGCCGCTATTTCATATTGTCTACCACCTCCGTTTCGATAGTTATCTTAATCTGCTTCGGTACACTACTGCCCAGGAAGCTACGCATGACGTAGATATCTGTAATAGCAGCGTCTTCTTTCTTCTGCACCTTATAGCGAACGCTGTGCTTCTTTCCGTCTGGACTGGTGAAGATGATAGTTTGTTTCATAGCTTTACCTCCCGCTTTCCTATGTTCAAATTTTGAACAAAGGAGGTTGTGAACGTAGAGCGGGCCAGCAGGATCATATACCTCTGCTCTAGCTCCTCCCTGCTCATCGTCTTTACAAACTGCTCACACCAGTTGCATCGGCTGGTAGCCGCTTCGATCTCTAGTGGACTGTTACTTGTAATAATCATTACCTTTCCTTCCTTCGTCATGACAGGAACGCTTTCTCCCTTCTTCAGCTGTACGATGCTGCTGAACGAACGGCCACAATGTAGACAGGTATAGACACGCTTGATAGCTGTGTACTCTGTGCATGGCCCTCCGTTATGTTGCTTCTGCTGCTTTGGTTTGTTAGCTGCTTCCTTCTTCTCCATCTCTTTCAGCATAGTGGATAGCAGGTTTCTGTTAAACTGCCCCTCGCCTATCAGCGTTCTGATCTCGATTTCTACAGCTGTCTGGTTGGTTGAGTCCATAGCTATGACCTCCCCTTCTTCCAGGCCAGGCCAGTGCCTGCAAGCCACTTACTGGCCTGTCTTTTAGTTGGTGGTATAACTACCTTCACACATGCTGCCAGGAATGTAGGATCTTCCTGCTTAAAGAAACGCTGTACTCTTCCTTCTCTTTCTTTCCTCACGATTCATACTCCTTTCGGCTTCCGCCAGCTAAATGGGTAAACTGAATCTGGTTCTACACTAGTACCTAATAGCCACCCATATCACTATCGCCAGCACTATGAACAATAGGATAGGTGGCCACAGGTCATTCACTCTTATCTCTTATATCATACAAAAGAACAGCAATTAAGTATAAACAAGTTAAAGTTGCAATTTCATACTTATCTACCCACATAGATATTAGAGAGGCTGCCATAAGTAGAAATTCCGTTATTCTCTGATGCCATTTCATCTTTCGTCCTCCTCTTCCGCTGCTGTCGTCTGCACTGTGTCGCCTTTCTCATAACAGTCCTCGCACTCCTCCACTGTCATATGCTGCAGAGTCGTACCAAGAGCGAGGCAGACTGGCTCTTCTCCGTCAGTGTCTGCAAAGATACAGGTAGCACATCGCTTCTTCATAGCTGCTATCTGCTCTAGCGTCTGCTCCTCCAGCTCTCTCGCTAGTTCATCTTCAAGAAGGCTCTTCATATCTTCCTGCTCCAGTTGGTACTCATACTGCCTACCTGCTTGTGCATCTGCTGCTCTGTTTGCTACATCTCGATACATGCTATACCTCCATTATTCATTATAGATAAAAGGTCTAGAAGCGAACCTTCTTACCTTCTCTATAGAACCAACAATCGCTACCATCACAGATGACGGATGAAGTGCCATGATAGCGCATACGCTCCTTTGTTGCTTTATCTACTATATATTTCCTGTCTGGCAAGTGGGAAGGGTATGAAGGTAGAAAGGCAATAGATGCCATAACTAATGCTGCCATACTTACTCCCAGAGCTATAGCAGCAGCTACCTCTGCTATCGTCAGTTTCTCTTTCCCTAGAAATGATTTCATGCTGTACCTCCATCTTGATATACCATCATAACATAAACCAGCGTAGATGTCAACACGTTCAGTAGGCTATACACATCAGTTAAGCATCGACCCTATTATCGACACTACCAGCAGTAGAACTGCATATAGCACTACCACACCTACAAAATCTCTCCAGCTATACTTCATTGGAGGACCATAATCGAAAGCCATTTAGTTGCTCACCTCCTTGTTTACCAAAGCGCCCTTTGTTCAATTTTTGAACATAGCGCTTGTGTTGACAGTATGTCCTAGCTCACTTCGCTCGCCTGATCTTCTGCTTCAACAGAATCAGGCCTCATCGCCAGTGCTGCCTTTATGTCCGCAAGCTTCCCTGCTTCCTTCTGCTGGAAGGCTGCAACGTCAACAGGCTGACTATCATCGCTGACAGCGGCGTCTACCTGAAGCGTCCCATCCTGTATCATCTGCCCTGCTATACGCCGAGCCGCAGCCTCCAGCTCCTCCTTCGACATATCATGGATACTTCTGGTAACAATAGGTGCATACCCTTTCATACTCCCCTTTGTCGTCCTTGCACCTATACACTCTCCACTCTCCACAAGGTATGCCTCATCTGCCTCAGCCTGCACTAGCGCTGTAACAGAGCGACTATTCGTTGCCAGTGGCAGGCCTATCATCTCCATATAGTCCATAGCCTCACGGACAGATGCTATAGGTTCTATCTCGTGCTTTCTACAGTACATAATAGAGAGCTGCTCTACTGCACGCCACAGTACATCACTCTTACTACGCAGATGCACTCCTTCCTTCTCATACGCCCGGACGAGCGTCGCAAAGCTCTGTACGGACACACGAGATGCTATCGGTATAGTTGTATGCACATAATCCTCCTGTTTCATTATTTAACGCTATCATACCACATAAACACGTAGTTGTCAACATCTACCACATACACACTGACAAGTCTCCATGTATGTTTGTATGTACGTAAACAAGTGCAAATGTGCCCTCGTAAACATGTATCCCAGGGCCCTCTCTCCCGCCCATTTCATTTCGCTCGTCTTCTATTCCTTTCTCCTCTTCCTTTCTTCTCTCTTTCTTTTACTAATATTTTTTTATATAAGAGAGAATATAGAAGAAGAAATAGGAGAAGAGAAGCGAAGTTCCATGAATAATCATTGGGGAGAGGCCCCCTGGATACAAGATTACATGCACACTTGCAGACGTTTATACACGCTTACAGCATACAATGTTACATGTATACAAACATACACAACAGCATCGTCTAGATCATGCCTTTCGTCTTTGCTTCGTTTAGATCATACCTCCTACAGCGCCTTCGATACTTCTGTTAGTTGTTAGTTATTCGATAATCGTCTTAAACATACTGATAACTGCGTCGACGTCTCCACCGGCCTTGTTCACCAGGTCCAGGCACTTCTCCTTCCCGAACAGAGCTTCAAGCATCTGGTAGGGAGTGAGCGTCTGAGCGGCACGAGTGCCAGGCTTAGGGACGATATAGGTCGCCTCAGCAGGGACCTTGCTGTCCTTCTTCCTGCGTATGCTATTCTGCCACTTGATGACAAGGGCGTCGATAGCGTACTCGACAAGCTCCGCCTCTGTCACATGCTGAAAGTCCAGCGTCAATTTCGTCTTAGTCGGGTCATCTCCCTCAAACATCCTGGTACTGCAATATACTGTCCTGTTTTCCATAGTACACCTCCAAGTGTATGCGCTATTGCGCTAGCAATATCGAAGGCGATATGGAAGGCATGATCATTCTCATTATATAGCAGGTGTATCGTTCATCAGCCCATGTTAGGTGTGCGTAGCACAAGCACCCGTCGTCTGATTCCATACATCCCTTATGTTGATTTCATCATACATGAAGATGCATGCAATGTCAAGCAAATAACGACACCCCACCCCTTGGGGAAATGCCAACCTACCACTGCGCGCAAGAAGAGTATATGGTATGATAGTAGATTGTATCTGTGGTAATATCCATATTTTCATGTCCTTTGTTCAAATTTTGAACATAGAGCTGCGGCAAGGTGTAGAAAATTTCTGCAGAATTTCCTGGCGTCTGTAGGAATTTGTGGGACATAAATAACTGGCGTATCTGCACCAAAGGCGTTGACATCTATGTTCAGATGTGTTATGCTCTGGCATGTAAGGAGAAGTAGAAATGGCCACCGATGGACGTAGAGTAGACCCGAATCAGAGGAAGGTCTTCACAGTCGAGAACATATGGGACTCGCATAGGGAGATTGTGCGCCTCGCTGTGACGGGGATGAAGCAGTGCGACATTGCCAAGACTATGAATATCACACCTGAGATGGTATCGTATACGATGAATAGTCCTATCGTGAAGCGCGAGTTGGATATAGCTAGAGGAGCAAGGGACGTAGACGCTATCGACGTGGCTAAACGCATACAGGAGGTAGCACCAAAGGCACTGACAGTTCTCGAGGGACTCCTGGAGACAGCGAACGACGCTATTAGGTTTCGGACAGCTGCGGATATTCTCGATAGAGCAGGTCATGCAGCAGTGAAGACGATTAGAAGCGAAAATCTCTCTGTGCATCTAAATAAGGATGACTTGGACGAGATTAAGCAGAGAGCACGGGAGATTGGTCTGGTAGACGTAACGCCACAACTGTCAACCCAGAGGGTTGGGTGCAGTGGAGCGACAACTGCCATCCCGGAGGGAGGGTACGACATGCCCATACTTCCATTATTTGCACAAGAGGCGTGAATGGAATGGCTTTGTTCAAATTTTGAACATAGGACGATAGGAACATAGAAGAGCTCAGGCGAGCGGAAGGAGACGACTATGAGAGTATTTGAAACGATGGGAAGTATGGGGGCGACGGCTAGGATCGCCACGACGGATACGGCGGCTGGTATCACGGCTGCTCTTCTGGAAGACACTGCAACAACGCCGCATAGATTTGCAACTGCAGCTACAATATCTGTAGAGACTAAGAATATTCGAGTAGCATTCAGAGCAACACCTACTCAGGGAGCATCTGGCGTAGGCCACCTCCTATATCCTGGCGACAGCTGGAGGATTGTGGGTAGGGAGAATCTTGAACAGTTTCTCGCTATAAGCGCTACAAACGCACAAGC
>Ga0172381_10006517_pt1 | contig 11676 bp, 11 predicted proteins | sample Leawel6488metaG_FD_119754 | JGI IMG/M metagenome (GOLD analysis project Ga0172381, IMG submission 119754) | Leachate microbial communities from a municipal landfill in Southern Ontario, Canada - Leachate well 64-88 metaG | ecosystem: Engineered > Solid waste > Landfill > Unclassified | place... | reverse complement strand
CGTGCATATGTGTGATCTGCCTGTATCCCCATAATTTAACTAAAAAATAAGGAGATGTAACTGAACTATGAAAAAAATGATCGTTTCAATGGCACTGACGATAATGCTGATAGCAGCCTCCTCTGCAATAGCGGCACCCCTTGATGCCTTTAAAGGCCAGAAAGGTAATCTTGACATCGCCGGAGGAACTGCCCACATACCTGTAATGAAGGAAGCGGCAAAAAGGATCATGTCTGTTAACCCGGACATTCGCATAACTGTTGCCGGGGGAGGTTCGGGAGTTGGAGTCAAACAGGTCGGTGAAGGGCTTGTGACGATAGGGAACACCGGACGCGCCTTAAAGGAAGATGAGATATCAAAGTATGGACTGGTCTCCTTTGCCTTTGCTATTGACGGCGTGGCCGTCGTAATTAATCCCGGCAACAAGATTGATGCCCTGACAAGCCGGCAGGTCATTGATATTTATGCCGGAAAAATAAAAGACTGGAAAGAACTTGGCGGCGAACCGGGGGCGATCAATGTCTTTGGACGGGAAGACGGAAGCGGTACAAGGGAAGTTTTCACCGAGAAAGCGATAAATAAGGGAGAGCTTGCTCCTTCTGTAAACGTAGTCAGTTCCAACGGAGCCATGAAGACTGCTGTTGCACAGGACAAACGTGCGATCGGGTATGTCGGGATCGGACACATTGATAAATCAGTGAAAGCTCCTAAATTTGACGGAACTGTACCAACCCAGGAAAACGCCGCTAACGGCAAATACAAAGTGACCCGCAACCTTTACATGAACACCAAGGGCGAGCCCCAGGGACTTACGAAACTCTTTATCGACTACATATTCAGTCCTGAAGGCACCGAGATAACAAAAGACAGCGGATACATACCGCTGCCGGCAAAGAAGTAAAGTGTGAGTGGGGGGAGAGTATCCTCTCCTCCCAACAAAATCAGGATAGAAAATTGAACGAAAATAAAAACATTCCTCTTTGGTTAAAAGCATCGGCTGTATATGTCTCTTCTCTCATGTCAGCCCTTTTTGTCTTTATTACTGTTTGCGCTCTAGATGGATTGTTCAAGAGCGGTCCTTCACTGTTCGGTTCTGTATGGGATCCTGAAGGAGGACAATTCGGGATCATGCCAATGATCTGGGCAAGCGGACTTCTTTCCGTTTCATCACTGGTCATTGGTTGGGCATTTTCAGTCGGATGCTGTTGTTTTATTCATGGTTATGGACCCAAATGGACAGCAAGGTTATTGGCCAGGATATTGAGGATCATGACGGCAATACCAACGGTTGTTTATGGTTTCGCATCTGTTTTCCTGCTTGTCCCACTCATCAGAAACGGCCTTGGAGGCTCAGGGTTTTCCTGGCTGACAGCCTCCATTGTGCTAAGCCTTCTTATAATGCCTACTATGGTGCTTTCGATGGACAGCGCCTTCCGGACTATAGAATCTGAGACCAGGCTGACATCGGCAGCACTTGGATTCACCAGGGAACAAAACATCGCGATGGTCGTCCTTCCTGCTTCCAGACAGTGGATATTGTCTTCAGCACTTCTCGGTTTCGGCCGGGCTGCAGGTGACACCCTCATTCCAACTATGCTTGCAGGAAATGCGGTTCAGTACGCAAATACGCCGCTGGACGCAATGAGGACCCTTACGGCCCACATCGGGCTCGTCCTCTCTTCCGATGTTGGGGGAACGGCATATCTTTCGCTTTTTGTAGCAGGCGGGATACTGCTGTTTGTCAGCATTTCTGCCAACATACTGTTCCGTCTGCTGAGTAGGAAGTCACTATGATGAGGGTAAAACTGCTGCGGCTTCTTGCCTTTATATCTGCATTCTTTGTCATTGGTTCTTTTATGATGCTGATTGGATTTCTTTTCTACCACGGTACGCCTGTTCTTGACGCAGGGCTCTTCTTCGGGGAAACAGATCCAATCGATGCGATAATCGGCGCACGTCCTGTCTGGGACGGCATATGGCCGGCTTTTGCCGGAACTTTGTATCTTATAGCCCTGACAATGGCTGTTTCACTTATTCCCGGGATAGGGTGCGGAATATACCTTGCCCGCTACGCAAATGGGAAAAAGAAAGAGATGCTTTCTATGGCAGTGGATCTTTTGGCCAGCGTCCCTTCTATTGTTATGGGGCTTTTTGGGTTTGTGCTGATCCTCTTACTCAGACGAACTTTTGCACCTGACGCGACCACATGCATCAGTCTTGCGGCATTCTGTCTTGCTTTGCTTGTGATGCCTGCACTTGTCGTAACCACACGGACATCAATAGAGAGCCTGCCGGAGTCTCTTGTAATTACAGGAACAGCACTTGGATTTACGGAACATCAGCTGCTTCGGCATATTCTGATCCCGGCGGCCGGCAGGGGGATACTTGGCGGAATCATGCTTGCGATGGGACGGGCCGCTGAAGATACGGCAGTTATCATGCTCACTGGAGTGGTCGTAAATTCCGGACTGCCTGCCGGACTCGGTTCCAAGTTCGAAGCTTTGCCTTTCCTTATTTTCTATACTGCCGCTCAATATGTAGACCAGAATGAACTCCTTAGAGGATTTGGAGCTGCAATGGTCCTCCTCGTCCTTTCTGCAGGACTCCTTTATGCTGCATCAAAACTTCAACGAACGATGGAAAAACGCTGGAAAGGAGCAAAATAATGGATCTTTGCGCGGAAATACAAAATTTATCAGTATCATTTCACGGCAGAAAAGCTGTCACCGAAATAAATGCTAGCTTGCCGTCAGAAGGCATAACCGTTCTTATCGGCCGCTCCGGTTCCGGGAAGACAACATTTTTAAGGGCTTTGAACAGGCTCAATGAAACTTTTGACGGATACGAAGGATCCGGGAGCATACGTTTGTTTCTGGGAGGCCAAATGAAGAACATATATTCTTCAGGTACATTGACCCCGACTGAGTTGCGGAGAAAAGTAGGGATGGTCTTTCAGACACCTAATCCTCTTCCGCTGAGCATACGAAGGAACATTATGCTGCCGTTGGAGCTCATGTTGGGATCAGGGAAATCCGTTGCTGAAGAAAAAATGGAAACGGCGCTAAAAACAACAGGTTTGTGGAATGAAGTCAGAGACAGGCTTGACACACCTGCTAACCGGTTATCCGGGGGACAGCAGCAAAGACTCTGTCTTGCAAGGGCTCTGGCTCTTGAACCCGAGATGCTGCTACTTGATGAACCCACCGCCTCACTGGATAAGAGGTCTTCGGAACTGATCGAGGACCATCTTCTCTCCCTGAAAAACAGATATTCCATAGTGATGGTATCTCACAGCGTAAGACAGGCGGTAAAGCTTGGAAGCTATTTTGTATTGCTTAAAAATGGCACTGCAGCAGCTTCGTTCTCAAAAGAGGAGTTCCCGGAAGGTAAAGAGGCGGAGAAAGCAATGACCGACCTTCTTTAACTGCTTTCTGACAGTCTGCATGAAATAAATTTCAAGATCACATTTTTTTAAGGGGATACGAAATGCACGAGATCGGACCAATCTTTGAAGTGATGAGAGAAGAAGTTGCAATGGGACCTGTCCGTATAAAGGAGATAAGCGAGAAAGGCATTCCTATAATAGGAACGTATTGTACTTTCACACCATGGGAGCTGATCAATGCAGCCGGCGGAGTTCCGGTCTCTCTGTGCAGTACAAGCGAGAAACCGATTGGAGAGGCAGAGAAACACCTTCCAAGGAACCTTTGTCCGCTCATCAAGTCCAGTTATGGGTATGCACTTACAGATACATGTCCTTACTTTCATTTTTGTGACATGGTTCTTGGTGAAACAACCTGCGATGGCAAAAAAAAGATGTATGAATATCTGGGAGAAATAAAAGATACTTATGTAATGCAGCTGCCGCAAACAGTGAACGGTATCAACAGTATGAAATTGTGGAAAGATGAGATACTCCTCCTGAAAAAATTTCTTGAATCAAAATTTAAGGTGGAAATCACCAACGAAAAGCTTTCTGCATCTATAAAACTGCGCAATAAGATCCACAGTGCGATGATGGAATTTTACAGCCTTGCCTCTCTACCATCGCCGGTCCTTACGGGCAAAGAGATCATGCTGGGATCTGATTACCTTAAGTTTTCCTTTGATTACGAAAAAACAATAACAATTATAAGAGATCTGACTGTGAAGCTTAAAGAAAATTATGCTTCCGGAGAAAGACGGATCGATCCTTTTGCGAAACGTATCCTAATAACCGGATGTCCAATGGGGAAGTCGCTTGAAAAGGTCGTAGACGCTATCGAATCGAAGGAAACCGACGGAGTAGTAGTCGGATATGAAAACTGCGGCAACCTTAAATGTTCTTCATGTCTTGTGGACGAAAAATCAGCCCCAATAGACGCTATCGCAGAAAAGTACCTCAACATTCCCTGTTCTGTGATGTCACCCAACACAAAAAGGCTTGAACTCATCAAAAAATACGCAAAGGAATACAGGGTTGACGGTGTAATCGATGTCATTCTCCAGGCATGCCACACGTACTCTGTTGAAAGCCATTCCGTCCGCGAATACCTAAATAAATCGGGCATCCCGTATATGTCTGTAGAAACCGACTATTCTCAGGGCGACACAGGTCAGCTTGCCACAAGGTTTGGCGCCTTCATAGAGATGCTCTGATGTATACCGCCGGAATAGACATCGGGTCTTCAAACATAAAAGCCGCCCTCTGGGATGGATTCTCTTTTGAAGTATGGAGCCAGCCTACAGGATGGGAAATCAGCGAGACATCGGAGACTGTAATTCAAGTCCTGTTAGACAGATCTTCCCTGAAAATGGAGGATCTGCATCAAGTTGTTGCTACCGGTTACGGAAGGAAGATGTGCCGTTTTGCCGGAAGATCTGTAACTGAGATAACCTGTCACGCTGCGGGAGCCTTTCATTTGGTAAAGGGAGCGGAGACGGTGCTGGATATTGGCGGACAGGACGTTAAGGTAATAACGCTTGATCACGACGGTAAAGTTACGGATTTTTTGATGAACGACAAGTGTGCCGCCGGAACAGGACGATTTATCAGTAATATGGCAGTTCTGTTGGGCTATGACCTTAAGGATTTTTCCGATATACCTCCGGAAACTGAGATCCAGACAATATCAAGCATGTGTACAGTCTTTGCCGAGTCAGAGGTGATAAGCCTACTGTCAAAGGGTGTGCCAAAAGAAAGTATTGCCCTTGGTCTTCTTGATTCAATTGCGTCAAGAGCCGCAGGAATGGTCCTTCGCATTGCAGACAGAGGACCTGTGGTACTTACAGGCGGACCTGCTCTGAATAGAAAACTTGGATCACTTATATCGAAGCACCTTGGCCGGCCTGTGCTCACATCGCAACTGGCACAGTTCTCCGGTGCGATCGGTGCTGCACTGATAGCAGCGAAAGAACAGATGGACGTGTCAAAGAAGGGGGGCGGTCCTATGATCATAATGGGATTTTGACAGAGTGAAAGGATTCTTACACACGTCGTGCGTATAACCGTCGGGCATCCCATCAGCTCTTTCACTCAGACTGAGTATTGAAAATATTTATATGGTCAGAGGGGAAGACAAAGGAATTTGTCTGTTAAGTATCCCTTAAAGCATTTAAATAGCTGCGCTGTTTTTTTGTTTGCCTGCAACCTGATGAAATAAAATAAGGAGTGAATGTTTTGAACAAGAGAAGATTTTCAGTAATGGTTCTTGCAGTATCACTTATGGTCACATTATTCGCACTTCCGTCAATGGCCCAGGAATACGTAAACATAGGTACGGGACCGACCGGGGGAACATATTATCCTGTAGGTTCAGGTATAGCAAAAATCTGGAGCGACAACATACCGGACCTCAAGGCTTCAGCACAGGCCAGCGGGGGCACCCGCAACAACATCCAGCTTATGGAAGTGGGCGATGCGGAAGTTATTTTTGCTGACGGTCTATACTATGACGCATACAACGGATTGGCCAGTTATAAAGATCAGCCTAAAAAATTTATGCGGGCGCTCGTTCCTCTTTATCCCGAGGCAGTACATATAGTCGTGCTTAAGGGAAGCGGAATAAAAAAAATCGAAGATCTTAAAGGAAAAAGGGTGTCTGTAGGAGCTGTTGGCGGAAGTGTATCTATGACATCGGAAACCCTTTTTAAACACGCAGGGCTTGATCCGGCTAAAGACATGAAACTTGAATATCTTGGACATGCTGAGTCTGTTTCAGCTTTTATGGACAAACATATTGACGCCGCTGTGACCGTAGGAGCTATAGGTATCGCAAGCGTTGTAGAACCCATGACCCTTGGCATTGTTGAGTTAATTGACATATCCGACGATCTGGTTGGAAAAATGATCAAGACCACGCCATATTTTGCAAAGATGACAATACCCGCGGGAAGCTACAAGGGTCAGGAAAAAGATGTTAAAACCTTCAGCAGTCCTAACATCCTTGCAGCTCATGAGAAGGTCAGCAACGAAGCAGCATATATGATGACCAAAACACTTTTCGAGAATAAAAAAGACCTGGTAGTAATCAGCGCAAGGATGGCCGCCATGGATGCGGCAAAGATAAAGGATATTAGGATCCCCCTCCACCCCGGAGCAGCGAAATACTATAAAGAGATAGGAATCATAAAGTAATTACAAAACCTTTTCAAGGATACCAGTGGTTATATCTGCTGTAAAACTACAGGGCTTGGATTTGTCCAAGCCCTGTAGTTTTTATTATCCCTCAAGCTTATCCGCCCGCCACTGGGCAAGCACGGCTCTTTGCTTCATAAAGATCTAGGGCGGGTACTGGGGCCTTCCATCTGCCGTAATTGCATCAAGAAAAGTCAGCACAACGATAATTGCCTCTATTAGAGTAATGACCGCCTGTTGTTTGACTGAACTGGTTCGTCAGCTTTATCATTGTAATGCCTCAACAGCCGGTATCATTCAGGGGAGGGAATGCCGTGATGAATGGTGAGCGCATTAAAGAAACTTCCGTGTATGTGTTTATCGTAATAGTTACATTCATCGTTCTCCAGTCAACGGTCGTCGTTATGCACGAATTCACGCACAGTACTGTAGCATGGTTCTTTGGAGATATTATGAGTCCTCGCAACATAATCTGGGGTAATTTCTTAACTATGACAGGCTGGGATGAAGGAGTTCATTATCACAGTCTGTTCCCGTCAGCAAACAACATAACTGAAGCGATCATAGGAGCCGGCCCTCTGCTTGTTCACAGTATCATTGTCGCTTTTGGCCTTTGGTTTCTCCAAACAGGATTTATGAAAGGCAAAAAGATGCTTTTCCACGTTCTGTACTGGTTTACAGTGGCTAATTTTATGGAACTGATAGCTTATATAACGATGAGGTCATTCGCCACAGGAGGAGATACGGGACATCTCAGCCGGGGGCTGGGGCTTTCCCCGTGGATGATCTTTATTGTGGGGAATACAATTATCATTTTCGGATTATATATCCTCTTCAAAAATGTATTGCCTCTCAAATATGGCCTGTTTGCGAAAGAGAACGTTTTGACCAAGTGGGCGATCCTCCTTATCACTTCCTTCTGCCTTTTTTTATGGGGGAGCGGATTGCGTGTCGTTCTGTACATATACCCCGATCCCCAGTGGATGTTTGGGCTGATCGGCTTTGCCGCGTTCATCAGCGTCCTGTTAATTTTCAAACCCGCGCGATAAAGTTAACCTAAGCACATTTCATTCTTAAGGTTATTATTAAAGTAATCACTCTTTTCTTTCTTTTCACAATGGTTTCGATTCCGAGACTGAAAGCTATCTTTTTTCGGAAAGAATATTAAATTGCTTATAGACGATTTAGAAGTTAACCCGTTAAAATATTGATACCAGAATCTCAGAAACATGATCAACTGGTCATAATAATTTAGTTGCAATGTGTTTTTTTTAAAAATCTTTAAGTACTAAACTGAAAAGCTATAAAAAAGCGCATTGTCTTCAGACATTAATTATTTTCACAAGAGTGCAGCTGAAAAGAAAGAGGAGCCCTTTATGACAGCAGATAACAATGAGACTAAGGACCCATCTTCCAATATTGGGATGGATACGAAGAAAGCAAAGATAAATTCGACCTTACTCACTCTGATAGTTATATCTATCATTGCTCTTCATCTGCGTTTTGCCTGGAACAGATACAACGATATTGCCTCCTCTGAAGCAGTCATGCTTGCACAATCGATGGAGTCACTTCTTCATCCCGAGCATATAACAGAACTGTCCGGAACTAAAGAAGACCTGAATAAACCTGCATATGTTATGACACAGCTTAGCCTGAAAAGGCTTGTTGAGACAAATAATCCAATCCGCTTCGCTTACATTTTTGGTGAACGAAACGGAAGTATGATATTTCTAATAGATTCAGAATCGCCTGATTCACCGGACTACTCGCCGCCCGGACAGATATATGAAGAAGCCAGTGATACGGACTGGCTGCCTTTCAAGACCGGCAAAACAGTTCTTACTGAACCGGCAACTGACAGATGGGGGACATGGATCAGCGCTCTTGTACCAATAAAAGACACGTCTGACGGGAGAGTCATTGCCGTCCTCGGGCTCTATTATTCAGCGTCTGAGTGGAATTCACGAGTATGGGAACGTATGGTCCCGGATGTTGTGATCATTATGACCCTTCTTATGCTTTTTATTGCGTTGCTTCGCACCTGGAGACAGAATTCCACTCTTAAAGAACTCAGCAAGAAGATGGCATTTAATGAGGCTCTCTATCGAAGCGTCTTCGAACAGGCTCCAATAGGCATCGCAATTGCTGATGAAAACAGGTATGTATCACAGTCAGAATATGGACAGATGAATGCAAATCCTATGTTCGAACAGATCACAGGCTGGACGAGCAACGAGTTGTTGAAAATTAATTGGGCAGATATCACTTATCCCGAAGACCTCAAACTTAATATTGAAAAATATGAACAATTCAAAGAGAGAAAAACCAACGGCTACACCATCGAAAAACGTTTTATTAGGCCAGACGGATCAACAGTTTGGACAAATATGAAGATATCTCCTTTGTTGGGCAATCCTGACATGGGTGCTTTTCACTTGTGCCTCCTCGAGGACATCTCTGCACGCAAAGCAGCGGAGGAGTCGCTCAAAGAAAGCGAAAGAAGCAAATCCGTGCTTCTTTCACACCTTCCCGGAATGGCATACAGGTGCAACTATGACCGCGACTGGACCATGAAATATATTTCTGACGGCTGCACTGAATTGACAGGATACGCTCCGGAAAACCTTTTGAATAACAGAGATCACTCTTTCAACGATATCATCACACCAGAATACCGTGAACCTCTCTGTATCGAATGGGAGCGTACCCTTGCTGAGAGGCTGTCATTTAAACATGAATACGAGATCATAACAGCTGAAGGAAAACGAAAATGGGTGCTTGAGCTTGCAGAAGGCATATTTGATGATAATGGTGAAGTAGAGGCTCTTGAAGGAATTATCATAGACATCTCCGACAGAAAAGAAGTCGAAAATATACTCAGATATAATAATGAACATGACAGATGGACCGGACTATTCAACAGATACTATCTGGAAAATCTCCTCGACAGGGATACCAAAGAGCTAACTGAAGAGAAAAAAGCCCTGATTGGAATAGATTTGAGTGCGGCTCAATCAATTACTACCGCATTTGGATTCCATTACACTCAGGAATTGATCACAAGGACAGCAGGTGTGATCAGTAAATACTGCACGGATAAACGCCTGTTATTCTATACATACGAGAATCGATTTGTTTTCTACCTAAAAGGTTATAAAAACAGAGACGATTTGATTGTGTTTGCAGAAACTCTTGCAAACACACTGGAATCTTTACTTTCGGCTGAAAGGATCAGCGGCAGGCTAGGTATCGTTGAAATAGACTATGACAATAGGCTTGAAGCAGATGAACTCTTGAAAAGACTTCTGATAGCATCTGAAAAAGCAAAGATCATTCACGAGAAAGATTTTAGCGCCTGTTTTTACGACACTGAAATGGAAAATGAAATAATCCGCGAACAGGATATAAAGCGTGAACTTGCCCAAATCGCTGTGTCTGAAAATAATGAAGTATTATTCCTTCAGTATCAGCCTATCGTTGACCTCAAATCAAACAAGATCAGCGGTTTCGAGGCTTTGGCCAGATTGAAAAGTGAAAAGTTAGGTTGTGTTCCTCCCCTTGAATTTATTCCTATAGCAGAGAAGACAAAACTCATTGTCCCAATTGGCCGAATCGTTTTTATGCAGTCCTTCCGTTTCCTTAACAGGCTCAAGGAAATCGGATACAGCAACATCGACGTTTCTGTCAATGTATCTGCTATTCAGGTGCTGGCGAATAATTTCACTGTTGATTTGCTTAATATGATAAATGAGATGCACGTTAATCCAGAAAATATTATTATTGAGATCACCGAGTCGGTATTTTCTTCAAATTATGAGGATATTAACAAAATACTTGGCGAGTTGAGAAACTCGGGGATCAAGATCGCAATAGACGACTTTGGAACCGGATATTCATCTCTTGCAAGAGAACAGGAGTTGAATGTCGACTGTCTTAAGATCGACAAATATTTTATTGACAAGCTCCTGGAACTGCATCCTGACAATGCAATAACCGCTGAAGTAATATCTATGGCGCACAAGATGGGCCATTGGGTAATAGCAGAGGGCGTAGAACATGAAATACAAAAAGAATATCTGGTTAACAACGGGTGTGACAGTTTCCAGGGGTATCTCTTTGCAAGACCGCTTGATGAGAATACGGCGTTAGAAATGATCAAAAAACAGTAAAACAATAACCGCGGTACCAAACTTTTTGCACAAAGAATAGGGTCTCTCTGAACAAGGAGAGACCTTTTTCGTTTCTATATGAAATGTTCCTTCTGTTGTTTGAGTAATGAACTTGTACAATTTACCGCGGCACACTTTAAGAGTCTTGCATTTAATATTGATTAAGCTATGATATTATATCTATAGATGTTTTTACTATACGATAATTATGGTGAATCCGATATACAGCTTTTAAATAATAAGAACAAGGAGGTTAATGTTATGAAGGTACCGTTCTGTACATGTGTTGACCATGAATGCCGCTGCAACCCCGTAAACCATCCGCATGGATGCACGCCGTGTATTGCAAAATGCCTGGCGGAAAATGAGATACCTGTATGCTTCTACCGTAAAATTGAGCCGAACATGGACAGGAAACAGGACTATACCTTTAAAGGGTTTGCTAATTTTGTCATTGACCATGAAAAAGGAAAATTAGATTAAATAGTTTTATTCTTTTTCCTAAAGCAAAGACCGCCGTTGTGAGACCGGCGGCCTTTGCTTTAGATATTTGATGAATATTTATTGTCCTTAGCCCTTTACGACAAAGGAGATCTTTGCATTGACGCGGTACTTCGTGATTTTGTCTCCCTCAACTATCGCCTGCATATGTTTAATATAGACGTTTTCGATATTGTGGACTGTCTTCGCAGCTTCTGTTACAGCTGCCTGTGCCGCTGCCTCCCAGCTCTCGCTCGATTCAGCAAGAACTTCGATTATCTTTACAATAGCCATGATCATCTCTCCTTTCATCTTAGAAAAACTCTCAGTGATCACTGCTTACTTCACCCGGGCTGACCGTTTTCGGAGATCAGTACTTGATCACTTTCGGCAATTTGCCTGCCTGAT
>Ga0172381_10006516_pt1 | contig 11678 bp, 15 predicted proteins | sample Leawel6488metaG_FD_119754 | JGI IMG/M metagenome (GOLD analysis project Ga0172381, IMG submission 119754) | Leachate microbial communities from a municipal landfill in Southern Ontario, Canada - Leachate well 64-88 metaG | ecosystem: Engineered > Solid waste > Landfill > Unclassified | place... | reverse complement strand
CGTTTGTCGCCGGGCTCATGTTTGCAGGGATCGCGATGTGCTTTACCGCAGTCACCCCGGGCATCGACACGCTCAATTACCCATCGTTTCTCTTCATCACGCCCATGATGCTCTTTTCGGGGACGTTCTTCCCCCTTTCGGTCATGCCCGAAGCCCTCCAGTACATCGCTTTAGCAGTTTTTCCCCTCACCCACCTGGTACTGCTCATGCGGATGGCAACGCTGGCTACTATCGGACCACTCATCCTGCCCAGTATCCTCTGGATCCTGGCTGCTACCGTGTTCTTCTGGGCAGTCTCCATCAACCTGATGCGGCGCCGGCTGATTGTGTAAACCGGGTCACCGGGCGCCGGCCCGTCCCTTCTTTCTTACCAGTACCGGGTATCCCGCTACAGCATCCGGATATCCTTCCGCAGAGGCCATATCACCTGTTCCGGGCTGCACTTCACTACCGTCAGATCGGAGCGCCGCATCGAGCATCCCCACCTCGCATTCCAGATCCCCGAGGGAAAAATCCTTCTTTAGTTCGCAGAGGAGGATCCCGATCTCCTGCCGGAGCGATGGCGGGGTAAGGTCGGAAAGACTGCCCATCCCCATCATTTGGAAACTGACTGCCGTCCGGTACACTTCGATATAGGAGACAAGATCGCGGTAGAGTTCTTCCCGGTACGCCCGGCTGCCTTCGAGATCCGGTCCTGCAAGCTCCCGGGTGATGAGGTCGTACTCTCTATGGAATTCCTCCGGCAGAGTCATTCCTGCTGTAACGGCTTCCCCGAATGCGGCACGCAGGGGATACTGTTCGAAATACGGGGCGCCGGCCCGGTAGCGTCCGAAACTGCTGCGTTCCCGGGCGTGGCTGCGGGTTTCTGAAACGGCAGTACCATAGCGGTGCAGAAGGGACCGGATATCATTGTATTTTTGGGATTCCATGGGGATTACTCGAAGGGTTCTTATGAGCCGGGTAAAACGGGATTATCTGGCTGAAAAGGAAAATTCCTTCAGATATTGCCGGGCGTCCCATATATACTTTTGACATCCCCGACACGGCAGAAGTATCGGTGTGCAGATCAAAAGAACTACTATCAATCGCGAAAAAAAAGGTGAAGATATCGCTATGAAAAATTTCCGTCAGCTGGTCTTTTTCTACCTCATCACCCTTGCCGGCCTCCTCTGGGCAGTATTCCTCCTCATGGACACGGAATGGCTCTTCCCGGCACTTGCAATGGCCAGCCTTATTATCGCCACCAATATTATCGTCCTTATCCTCTGGTTTAAGAGTTAGCCGGCTTCAAACGGGTTATCCTGAGCACGACCAGTTTTTCCCCTTCCACAGTATCCTGTGCAACTTCCCTGCAGGAATAGCCGGAGCGCTCGAAGAGGCCGCAGACCTCCGCGATACCGGTGAGTTCGGAGACAAGGAGCAAAATCCTCCCGTCTGGGGCAAGCACGCTGCCAACTGCGGAGGCAAACTGATTTATCACGTCCCGGCCGGTCACCCCGCCATCGAGCGCGTACTCCAGCCAGTCATCGATCCGCTCCTCCGACTGTGTCGGGAGATACGGGGGGTTGAAGAGGATCAGATCGAACCTGCCCCGGAGGCCGGAGAAAAGGTCGCACCGGACCACATCGATACCCTGTCGCCGGGCGCAGAACACTGCATGCGGGTTGATGTCTGTCGCTACGATATCGCAGTCCTGCACGAGCGCCGCTGCGATCCGGCCGGAACCGGTCCCGATCTCAAGCACCCGGTCGCCGGACCGCACTTCCGCTTGTGCCGCACCGAGGAGCAGGAGGGTATCAGCCTCGGGCTGGTACACCTGTGCAGGGTCATAGGACATAGGTAATGAGTGTGGGACAAACAAGGGGAAAAAGATCGCCCGTCCCGACGGCAGGAGAACGGACAACGGCGCAAAAATGACCCGGTTATAATAAACTCACCGGCAGTATATAAGGGGAAGATGCAGTATTGTTGCCCCGTTTGTCCCGGTACCCCGGGAACAGCAGGAAAATAGTCAGGAAAAATGAGCGCAAAACGGGATCTCAAAAGGGATCCAAAGAATCGGAAAACCCGAAAAAAACCAAACAATCCCCGACGAGCGGAATGTTAAAAAATCCAAAAAAATCCAAAAATTATTCGAAATTCGCTATCGTTGCAAAGTCTTCCAGGTAGAGTTCTTCCGGCCTGCTTTTGAGGATCTCCTCCGGGAGAGCGGCAATGACCCGCTCTGTCCATTCACGATCAAGGATTCCCGACGACCCCCTGAGGCAGTTCCTCACCGTCTTTCTCCGGTGGGTGAAAAGTGCCAGGACGACCGCAGCATATCGCTTTTTATCGTTAACCCAGAAGATTGGCGGCCTGGGCACGATCTTGACCACCATCGAGTGGACCTGGGGTTTTGGCGAGAAGCAGCCGGGCGGGAGCGTGAAGCACCGCTGGACGGTCGCATAGGTCTGGACCATGATGGAGAGCCGTCCGCAGTCTTTTGTCCCTGCCGGGGCTGCCATGCGCTCGGCAAACTCCTGCTGGTACATCAGGACTGCTACCTTAAACCCCATATCAAGGAGCCGGAAGGTAATCTTCGAGGATGCTGAGTACGGAAGGTTCGAAACCACCATCTCAAAAGGAGGGAGGGGGCATTTCGTGGCGTCCCCGTGGGTTACGGTCAGCCGGCCCTCCGTAATTTCTGGAGAGAAACGTTCGGCAAGCTCGTCGCAGAGCATCCCGTCAAGTTCCACCGCGTGGACGGTTGCCCCCCGGTCGAGCAGGGCCCGGGTCAGGGCACCGTTCCCCGGCCCGATCTCAAGGACGACCTTTCCTTTGACATCCTCAGTATCCGCTATCCTTCCAATCGCGTTCTTATCGATAAGGAAGTGCTGGTCGTGGCGGGCTTTCATTTCGTGGTGAAGAGGTGGTACTTGACGTCCTTGTCCTGCAGTTCCTCAAGGATCCGGGCCTCGATCATCTTCTCCGGGTGCGGGAGCGATTTGATCCGGGTGGAAATATCGACAAAGCTCTCGAAGGGCTTCCTGGTCCGGGACTCGAGCACTTCCCACATCAGTTTCTTCCCGATGCCCGGGAGGAGGTGGAGCATGTGGAGTTTCGGGGTGATCGAGATCGCCTTGTTAAAGAACGTAACAAAGTCCGGCTCGCGGTCTTTTACGATCTGCTCGATCATAAAGGGCAGCTCGCCTTTCGCCGTGGGCGTCAGCTCGTCGTAACTGATCCTGCGCTTCACCCGTTCGATCTTATCCCGCTCGGAATCGCCGATATAGACCTTATCGTGGAGGTCGATAATAACGCCCGGTTTCGGGATCAGTTCGAGAAGCTTGAATTGCTCTACTCCGATTGCCTGAATGACCGGCTCACGCTTGAACTGGGGTCGCGGATCGTCCATGTGCCCTTTCATGAGCACATCCAGTACGATCGCGTTGACCTCTTTTTTTTCGGCCTTCATGATATGCACTCCTTAAAAGTGCGCCATGACCAGGTCAATAATAGAGTCTATCTCTGCCGGTTCGAGCGTATACCGCTCTTTTGCAAAGATCGCCCGCACCTCATCGCGGCTCTTGGGCATGATATTTGCAATGCGGTAGGCGATCTCCGGCTTCATCTTCTCAAGCTTCAGGAGCTTGTCCACGAGTTCCTTCGATTTCTCGGGCGTTGTCTTAGAAAGCTGATTGGCATGATCCATGCTGCGCCGGAATTCGTATGACATCTCCTTTTCCGCAGCGATCCGTTCTGCTTCCACGCCCAAAAGAGCTGCGCGGAGCTCGGGAAGTGTAACCTTTTCTTCGCTAAGTATAGCCTTTACTTTCATGCCAATCACCTAAACAATGGAATTTACTTTTGTGCTTTTAGATGTTGCGGTCTGGCAATAACGGTCTTTTCCGCATTGCCGTCGTGAATGGAAAGCATCCATGCACGGCCGCGTTTACCGATCACGGTGCCGGTAAGGCCGTGGAACCTGCGGTGGGGCATTCCCTTCTGGACGCTCGTGTTCACTACGATGTGAACCTTGTCCCCGACTTCGAACTGCTGGATCACGGAGGTGACCGGCGGCAGCCCGCGCTGTCTTAATTCCTTCTTGAACTTGTACCTTGTCTTCTTTCTGGGTCCGTTATGGTGTGCCATAGTTATTCTCCCTCCTGTGGTCCTTCTACCTGCACGACATCCAGGCTGGTGACGTGTGCGGGCCGCTTCAGGATCTCGGCAAGACTCGGGATGGTCCTTCCCTGATCGCCTGATATGAGTTCTTTGATGTAGAGGCCGGCTTCGCCGAGGACTTCAAGGATGAACTTTCCGTCCTGTTCCCCCACGCACTCAATACCGAGGACTTTACGCTCCCGGATCTTATCTGCTCTCCGGTGGGCGACCCGTTCGGGCGTGCGCTGGTGTATTGTGACGCCCGATAAGGTTTTCAGGGCATTTGCAAGCGTTTCCGCTGATATTTGCCCCTCAACCTCGACCAGGATCCTGTATTTTTTATGCGCTTTGCTTGATTTAAGGGTTTCCACCTCCGCACGGTCGCTCCAGTGCGAAAGCGCGACAGAAACACGGCCGCCGGCCGATTCGTTGATCGCCGCTTCGAGGGCGGCAAGCTCCACGGTCCGTTTTTTCGGGGCATCGACTTCGAGGATGAACGGCCGGCCGGTGCCGATGCAGCGGGCATCGATATCTTCCCTGCCCGCCCCATGCAGCACGGCATTTTCCGCACAGAACGCCTCGATAACCGGCCGACCGATCAGTTCCTCCACGGAGTCCAGGTACTGCTTGCCGGTATAGTTGCACTTCTCGCAGCCAGCCCCGCGGCAGGCCCGGCAGGGCCAGTGAGTCTGCGGGATGCCCCGCTCGAACTTCTGGTATCTCCCGTAGAAGAAGATCGCGTTGACCAGGACTTCCACGTCCCCGGTTGACGGATCCAAGAGAACGGTGACATCGGGTTTCTTGAAATCAACCGTTTTGCCCGTGATGTCGGAGACTGCTTTCCCCACCTCCCGGTTCACCTCGGACTTGAAGGGTTCCGGGTCGGTAAGGGCAAGATCGCTCCAGACCATCTCCTCGTTTTCGGCAACAAGGGGCGGAACCCGGCAGCCCACGAGGAAGGTAGCGTATTCGTATCCTTCGAGCGCTTTCGCGACCTTTTGCGCCCACTCCGGGACTGCATCAAAGAAGTTCCCGCAGATCCAGCAGGCGCCGGAAAACTTCTCGTACGGGATATTCAGTTCGAGTGCCCGGGCTATCCGGAGCCCCCGGCCCCGCTCATCATCCGTGAGCCCGTGCGAGCGCTTCCCGAAGAACCGCCCGAGGCAGTGATCGCAACATTCGCCATAGGCAAGGATCTTTTCGACCTGTTCGTTTAGTGCCATCCGTTCTTCCTCCGGTCGATCTCGTTTGAGATCACCGTAATCGTGTGATCGGCATGCAGGCAGACCGGGCCGACCGAGTACCGGGCAGCGTCTTTTATGAGCGCTTCCTCGGCCTCCGTAAAGTTCTGGTGGTCGGAGAGCAAAAACGCCTCCGGCATCTCCTGCACCGTCCGTATATCGGTCCCCTTCTCGTCAAGAACCGCGAACGGGTGCTCGGCAAGAAGCCGGTCAAGCCCGCCATTTCTCACGAAAACCCCCGATGCTGCCTCGCGGAACTCGCTCCCGCAGGGAATTGAGAGCGCTTTTTTGATGAGCGCCCCGGCACTCCGTTCATCGGGCGAGAGCGACCGGATCTCATTCCCGGCAAAACGAACCGTCTTTGGTCCTTTCGGCCCCCCGAGGAGGATTAGGAAACACTCCGCGTCCCTCCGCAGATCGTGCGAGAGGAAGAGCGTGGCGTTCACGCACCGGCAGAGCACGTCCATGCGCCCTGCCCCGGGGAGATCGTTTAAGGAGAAATCCCCGTCCGTGCGGGCAAGGTGCCCGACAACCGCAAACGAGGCCATCTTACTGCATTCCCGAGAAGCGCTTCATTAAGCGCTGCATATTGAATTTCCCGCCGCTCCCCATGCCTTTGAGGCCCTTGAGGGTCTTGTGCATCATTTTGTAGTATTTCAGAAGTTCCCGCACTTCCTCGGGAGCGCCACCGGCGCCCCGGGCGATCCGCTGCATCCGGGAACTGTTGATGATGCCCGGATCGTCGAGCTCCTTTGGGGTCATCGAGTCCATGATGATCCGGTACCGGACCATCTTCGTGCTCGTCACATCGTAGACTCCCTCGGGCAGGTTCATGTTCCCCATCGGGAGCATGTTCATGATCTGCTTTAACGGGCCCATCTTGTTCAGGGCTTCGAGCTGCTTGTACATGTCGCGGAGGGTGAACTGGCCCTTCATCATCGCTTCCATGTCCACCTCTTCACCTATCTGGGCTTCCTGGACCTTCTCATAGAGCGCCTGGAGGTCGCCCATCCCGAGGAGCCGGGAAATGAAACCGTTTGCATCGAAGCGTTCGAGGTTCTCGATCGTCTCGCCTGCACCGATAAAGACGATACCGCTCTTTGTCTCGGCAACGGCAGAAAGGGCGCCGCCGCCTTTTGCGGTCCCGTCCATCTTGGTGATGATCACGCCGTCAATCCCGATCGCTTCATGGAACCGTTTCGCCTGCTCGCTTGCCTGCTGGCCGAGCGCAGCGTCGATCACGAGCCAGCGGTGGTTGGCTTTGGTGATCTTGTTTAAGTCGATAATCTCCTGGATCAGGTCGGGTTCGAGAGCGTGGCGCCCTTGTGTATCGACAATGATGACTTCCAGGTCCTTAAGCGCGACAAGCCCTTCGGTCGTGATCTTCCGGGCATCGGTTGCTTTCGGGTCACCGTAGCAGGGCACGTTTACCTTCGCACAGAGCGTTGCGATCTGGTCGTAGGCACCGGGCCGGAACGTATCCGCACAGATGACACCGACCTTCATGCCCTTCTTCTGGAAGTAACGGGCGATCTTTGCCGTGGTCGTGGTCTTGCCGCTCCCCTGGAGGCCGGCCATCAGGATAACCTGCGGTTCGAGTTTTAAGTCGGAAGTCGCGTATACGAGCCGGACGAGCTCCTGGTACACGATCCGGAGCACGTGTTCCCGGACATTGGTGTTTTTCGGGACCTCCTCGTCAAGCGAACGGGTGCGGATGGCTTTTGAGAGCTCCATCACGAGCTTGACATTCACATCGGCCGCAAGGAGCGCCCGCTGGAGGTTTTTTACCAGTTCGTCAACCGCTGCACGGTCGACAACGGCCTTGCCGGCGAGTTTCTTTAAGGCGTCCTTGAGCGAGTTGGAAAGCGTGTCCATCATGATAATTTAGCTCCCGAGAAGTTCCTCGACCACCGCATCGGGGTCAAAGGGCATGATATCCTCGTAGGCCTGGCCGGTCCCCAAAAAGAGCAGGGGTTTTCCGATTGTATGGGCGATCGATATCGCCGCCCCGCCCCGGGAGTCCATGTCGGCCTTGGTGAGCACGATCGCATCGGCACCGACCGTCCGGTCAAACTCCGCTGCCCGGACAACCGCGTCGTTTCCTGCCACCGCCTCGTCAACGTATACAATGAGGTCGGGCTTCATCACGCGCCGGATCTTGTCGAGCTGGCTCATGAGGTTCGACTTGGTGTGGAACCTGCCTGCGGTATCGGCAAGCACCACATCGGTCTTGTGGGCGATTGCGTACTGCACGGTATCGAAGAGCACCGCAGAGGGATCGGCGCCGGTCTGGTGCTCGATCACCTTGATCCCGAGCCGTTCGGCATGCACGCCGATCTGCTCGATGGCACCGGCCCGAAAGGTATCGCCGGCCCCGATAACGACCGAGAAGCCCTCCTTCTTGAGATAGGCCCCGATCTTTGCAACGGTCGTGGTCTTTCCCGTGCCGTTGACACCGGTAAAGAGTATCTTGACCGGCCGCTCGTGGCTTTTGATATACGCCGTGAGGTCAAAGCCCTTGCCGAGCACGTTTAACAGTGCGGACTTCAGGGCACCGACCACGAGGGAATCCACCGACTCCCCGATCTTGCGGTGCTTCCCGACAAGGCTCTTTCTCACGTCCGCAATGATCGCATCGGTTACCGGGAGGGCCACGTCGCTTTCGAGAAGCGTCATCTCCAGCTCTTCGAGCGCTTCGGCAACGTCCTTATCAGAGACCACGAGCTCGCGGTCGATGATCAGGAGCCGGACCTTGTCGGTAAATGTGGGTCCTGCCTGTGCAGGAGCGGTACCGGCCGGGGCGGGTGAAGGTGTTGCCACCGGGGTCGATTGTCCGGCTGCTGCCGGTGCCTGGGCTGTTGCTGCCGCCCCGATGCTGCCGCCAAGCCGGTTCCGTGCGGCCTGCAGCCGTTCTTTAAGCCCGGTAAACATGAAACTGAAAATTCCTATGGGGGGTTATTCTTCGTCCTCGTCGTGATCGTGCTTGTGATCGTGGGTATGGACATGGCCGGCCGGGGCGCCGGCAGCAGCCTGCGCCTGGGCATAGCCCTGTTCGAGGCGTTTAGCTATCTCGTTCATCTGGTTACGGAGCTTGTCGAGCGCTTCTGCCACCTTCTTCTGGGAGGCTTCGAGCTCGGTGATCCGGTCTTTTAAGTATTCGACCGCTGCCGCGTTGGGCTTCTCAACAATCACATCGGATCCAATATTAAGGAGAACCTTGTCGGGCTCGACAATCTTTGCCCGGAGGCTCGCCCCGCCGCCGATCTGGAGGAGGACCGTGCCGTCCCCGCCTTCTACAAGCGCCTGGAGCGACTCGATGGCGGCAAGCGCCTCCATCCGGCCGTTATCCATGAGCTCGAGCTGGTTTGCGAAGACCTCGGCCTGCTGGCCGTATTCTTTCAAGTAATACTGAAGCGTCTCGGCTTCACGCTGATCCATGGGTTGTGCTGCTGCCATGTAACCGTACCCCGGTAATGTCACAGATCATTGGATCTGACTCTTGATATGTTTGTCCGTTTGCGTGCATAAAAAGACCACGCGTTGAAATCGGGGGGAATACCAAAAAAGGAACCGGGGTGCCCGGGAGCAGGAACGATGCCCCTCACAGCCGGACAACCCGGTCTTTCCAGACCACCGGGTAGGTATCGGTGATATTGAGGTATGCCGGGCGGGCTGAGGGGACGGTTCCGTTCACAAAGACCCCAATATGGTAATACTTGTGGGCGTCAGGCGGGACCGGGAGCTCGCTCTCGTAGTCGTGCCAGAGGGCAACGAACGTGTCCCGGGGAACCGAAAGCCGGGAGCCAAGGACCGACGGGTCTTCAAGGTACACGTTCCGGTCGTCAAGCCCGATGACCACCATGTAGTGGCCGGCATCCCAGGTGTCCTCCCACGTTTTGTTCGCATCCTGGTACCGCTGACCATCGATGATGACCGGGACACCGGCTTCGAGCGACGCCCGGACTTCGTCGAGCGTCACGTTCTCATGCCAGCGTGCAGAGAGGCCGAGTTTTTCCGAGGCATTGACCATGTCCCAGGGATACGTCCCATGGGAGGGCGTGGTGTTGAGGAGGACAATCAGGTCGGATTCAAACGAGCTGATCCCGTAATAGCCAAGGACAGCCCGAAACGATCCCGCCCCGCACGACCAGGTCTGGGACTGCATCACATCGGGGACGCCGGTGAGCATGACGGCACCGGCAGCGGGGCCCGGGGCACCGGATCCGGCAGGTGGCGGGTTGAAGACCACCATGATCCCGGCGGCTATCAGGACAAAGACAACAACGGCCACAAAAAGACCGGCATGGGAGTGTTCCATGCCCTATTGTTCGTTCACCGGACTTATGAGGCTTGCAGGAACGGTTGGTCCGTAGCAGAGGATTCCCCCGGTAAAACCGCAACCCTCATCATATAGGGAAAAAAGACATCCCTTTCCATGAGCGCCTGTAGCCCGGGTACCGCCCGATCCGGTTATTCCCTGCTGATTTTATCCATCTCGCTTGCTACCTTTATGGCAGCCCTTGACGGTACGATCGTCAACATTGCCCTCCCGACCATCTCGGAGGCGTTCAATGTCTCGACCACCACCGTGAGCTGGGTGGCGACCGCCTACCTGCTCGTAATGGCCGGCTGCGTGCTCGTCTTTGGGAAGATCTCGGATATCATCGGGTTCAAACGCGTGTTCCTGGTCGGGTTTGTCATCTTTACTGTCGGCTCGTTTGCCTGCGGCTTTCTGCCCGATCTCTTAAACTCGCTCGGGGTCCTCATCGGGGCCCGGATGTTCCAGGCGGTCGGCGGGGCGATGATCACCGCGATCGGGCCGGCCATGGTCACGGCCTTTATCCCGATGGACCAGAAGGGAAAGGCGATGGGGATCGTGATGACACTTGCCGCACTCGGGACGGCACTCGGGCCGACAATCGGCGGCGTGCTTGTCCAGTACCTGTCGTGGCACTGGATCTTCTTCATCAACGTGCCGATCGGGATCATTGCGGTCATTCTCGGGGCAAAGGTGATCCCCGTATCAGGGAGCGGAGGGAGCCTTGCCGGCTTTGACCGGGCCGGCGCCATGCTCGCCTTTACCGGCCTTGCCGCCCTGCTCTTTGTGGTCTCGGAAGGCGAGAGCATGGGCTGGACATCCCTACCGATCCTCGGCCTTGCCGTGCTTACCGTCCTCCTGCTTGCGGGGTTTGTGTGGCAGGAGTGCCGGGCCACGGACCCGCTCCTCGACCTCTCGCTCTTCAGGAACAAGAATTTCCTTGCCATCAACCTCCTGCTCTCGCTCGTCTTCTTCAGCTATGCGGGGATCAACTACCTCCTGCCGTTCTACTTAAAATACATCCGCGGTGTGGATTCATCGACGGCGGGGCTCGTGATGACCGCACTGTCCATTGCCATGATGGCGGCCGGGATGCTCTCCGGCATGCTTTTTAACCGGGTGGGCCCGAAACGCCTCTGCATTGCCGCCGGGCTCCTCCTTGTTGCCGGGTATTTCTGCATTATGCGGCTCCATGCCGATACGGCCATGCTGTACGTGGTGGGCTGCCTTGCGCTGATCGGCCTTGGCCTCGGGCTCATGGTGACGCCAGCTTCAAACCTCATCATGAACGCGGTGGCAAAGACGCGGCACGGCATGGTATCGAGCCTCACGAGCCTGGAGCGGTTCGCCCCGCTCACCCTCGGGATCGCAGTCTTCAACATGATCTTTTTGTGGGGGATTTCCACGATTGCGGCAAACCACGATGTGACCCGGTTGTCGCCGGTCGATATCCAGAAGACGGTGATCTCGGCAGGTTTCGACCTGGCATTCTTCGGGTCGTTCGTGCTGGGGATTGTCATCCTTATCCTGGCCCTCGTGATCCGGCAGGAGATCCACCCGGACAACCTCGGGAAGGAGGAGGAGATGGGGCCGGGGATGATCTGACCGTGCCTGAACTCCCAGCAGCAACACCGAATGAGAAGACCGGGACCATCCCGGTGAGCGGCGGGAACATCTGGTACCGGATCTGCGGTACTGACCGTCCGGGGACCCCGCTCCTCGTCCTCCACGGCGGCCCGGGCGCACCGCACGATTACCTGACCCCGCTCGCAGCACTGGCCGATACACGGCCGGTGGTCTTCTACGACCAGCTGGGCTGCGGGAACTCGGACAAGGTATCGGGCACATCGCTTCTTACTGTGGAGCACTTCGCACGCGAACTCGGGGAAGTCCGGGCGTCCAGCGGATAACAAAAGGAGGCCGGCAGGGGCATGACAGCACCCCTGCCGTGTTTTTATTTTACCACTCCATGTGGT
>Ga0172381_10006515_pt1 | contig 11678 bp, 13 predicted proteins | sample Leawel6488metaG_FD_119754 | JGI IMG/M metagenome (GOLD analysis project Ga0172381, IMG submission 119754) | Leachate microbial communities from a municipal landfill in Southern Ontario, Canada - Leachate well 64-88 metaG | ecosystem: Engineered > Solid waste > Landfill > Unclassified | place... | reverse complement strand
TCAAATGATTTTTTTTCAATAATATCAAGACCTGTTGTGGTTCTTTTATTATTTTTTGAGCCTCTAGATTTCCAATTTTTATCGAATTCAGTGAATTTTAATAAATTTTGTATTTTTTCCATATTATTTATTTATTTTTTTTTGTAATAGTATTATATATTAATAATATTTTTCCTATTTTTAATTATATGTATATATTAAACTTTTTTTTCATTTTTTTTTATATTCTTATTTAGAAAAAACTTATTATTCATATTTTAATATAATTTAATATGAATAACAAATATCTAACTCAATATATCCCTGAAAAATTTGACTTTTTACTTAAATCAAAAATTATAAAATATAAAGAAGTCAATCTAAAAACATCTTATTTAATTAATATAATTAATGAACTTATATTAAAATATTATTTTACTAATAAAAATTATTTAGACATATCACCAACAGATGATATTAAATTTAATTTATGGAGCTCTATTTTAAGAAAGAAATATGGAATGCACTATAATTTATATATGGACTATTTGATAAATATAGGATTTTTAGATATGATATCTGATTATTATGTTGGTAAAAAATCTAAAACTTATAAAATAAACCAATTTGAATTTAATTCCATAAAAAGAGTTCAAATATCAGATAATATTCTATTAAAAAAGAGTTCAAAAGAGTATTTAATGCAATCTATAACTAATTTTTGCAATAGTCCTATCAAACCAGATATAAGAAAAAAATTAGTTGATGACTTATATAAAGTTCAAATTGATTATGATAAATCTATGAGCTTTATAGAAAATTTAAAAAATTCAGGTAATATAGAAGTAAATAAATATTATAAAAATATACATAGCATAGAAAGTATTAAAAATAAAAGTTTATTTTTTAAATTTGATGAATATGGAAGATTTCATACAAATTTTACTATTCTAAAAAAAGAAATCAGACAAAAATATTTAAAAATCAATAATGAAGAAATTAACGAAATGGATATAGGAAATTCTCAACCTTTATTTTTATCAATTTTAATAAAAAATGAATTATCTGAAAATGATCCAGATATATCTAATTATATTTGGTTAGTTAAACAGGGGTTATTTTATGAATATATAATTTCTAAATTTCCATCACTAACGAGAAAAGATGCAAAATTGTTAACATATAAAGTTTTATTTGGGCATAATGGAATAAACTCAACAGATAATAAAATTTTTGAAAGTCTTTTTCCTAAAGTATATAATTTTATTATAGATTATAAGTCTATTAATGAAGATTATAAATCTTTATCGCATGTTTTACAAAAAATGGAAAGTGATTTTATATATGGTAAAGTAGTTAAAGAAATATATGCTAAAATTAAAAATATAAATTTAATAACTATTCATGATTCTATAATATATCCAATTAAATACGATAATGAAATTAAAGAAATTTTCAATAGACATAAATCTAAAATATTTGATTAAAAAATATGTTATTTTATTTTAATATATAATTAAAAAATTATTATATTAAAATGATATTGAATTATTCATCTTTTAACGAAAATATTAACAACGATTTAAAAGAATTTGATGTGGTTCTAGTTAATGGAATACGTTATCATAATATATTCGATGATGTTAATAACCAATATAGAAACATAAATATAGAAATTATAAATCAAACTGGAATTTTACTCAGTATAAAACGTGATTATCTAGTTGTAATGTTTGATAATCAATTTACTCCATTTTTATATAATATGGATATTTTTCCTATGAAAAGAATTCTTAATTTATATAGAAAAAATGTAGAAATTGAAGTTTTAAATAAATTTAATTCTAAAAAAAATATAGTTTTATCTGAAAATTTTAGAAATATTTTCAGTAAAATTGAAATTGTATTGCCATGTGTTGATATAGGAATAGATTATATAGACATTACAGAAGATGAAGACATTATATCATATATAACAAAAGATAGATTAACTAGATTGGGCAATGAAAATCCTTGGAATAATAAATTAAGACAGAAGATGAAAATCGGTAAATTTATAAATATGTACAATCCAAGAACAGATAAAATTAATTTGGAAATGAAAATAAATTCATACAAATCTATATACAATGATTTAATATTAAAAAGAAATACTTTTAAAATAGTCACAGGCGAAGATATTCGTTTTTGGTATAATCAATCAAATTATGTTCAAGGAAATGGAAACTTGAATAAATCATGTATGAGAGAACAAAGAAAATTAGATAGATTAGATTTATATGTAATGAATCCGGAAAAAGTAGCTTTGTTAATCTTATTAAATAATGATAATAAATTATTAGGTAGATCTCTCATTTGGAATGTTGATGAACCAAATATTGTTTATATGGATAGAGTTTATTCAGTTTATGATGAAATTAAAATTGCTTTTGAAAGATATGCTGATGAACAAGGATGGAATAAAAGATATTCAAATAGTGAAGATTATAGTGGAAAAATGAAAATATTTTTTGACTACAATTTAGGTTCCCCTGAAGAAAATCCATATATGGATACTTTTCAATATTTTAATTCTAAAGATATGTATCTATGTAATTATCATGCATGTAATTTTGATTTTTCAGATGATTTTATTGTTTATACATACAATGATTAAAAAAGATTAAATACAAATATGAATATATTAAAGAACTATGAAAATTATATAAAAGAATCTATAATGGATTATACTTTTAATGAACCAAGAAAATCTGTTATACTTTTTTCCGATATAATAAGAAAAGATAAAATAAGAAATGAAAATAAATTTAATATATTACATTTTATTTATGATTATCCAGATGATCAATATATAGGATTAAGACTTATAAATCCCAATAAAGTAATATTAAAAAATGAAATTAAAAAATATAGATTCACTCAATTAAAATCTACGATTTATAAAGATACTAATGTAAATGATAGGAATTCGTTGGATTACGATGACATTAAAACAATATTAAATAGAAAAAAAAATTATTATTTTTATGAAATGATTAGAGGGAATAGAGTAAATGGGATACCAAATAAAAATGACATAGTAGAAGTCATCTTAAATGAAAATAGTAAACCATGGATATTTATAATTGAAAAAAATATAAATTGTTCTCTTATTAAAACTTTATCTAGGCAAGAGGGTGGCACATACATGGAATCTGAATTATCTAATAAATATGGATGGGAACATTCTCCTCAGAAAATAATTTTACAAATAAAGAAAAATAATAGTGTTATAGAATCAGGTAAATTGCTAAGTAGTATATTATCTTCAGATGATTCTGATATATTTGGAATAGATTATAATTTAGAATCTTTTTCCAAATATGATTTAATTATAAATGGAAATAAAAAAATTGAAGTTAAAAAAATTGATAACGGAGAATCAGATGTATGGAAAAATGGCAAATCTAAGCAATTTATATTAGCTGAACAATGTAAAATTTCTGATAATAGAACCTTAAAGAAATTAGTTATCTGGTATAGAGATATATTTAGTTTTAATAAAAAATCTATAGAATATAAATATTCGAATATGTTATCTACTATGTATGAAAAAGATATTAGAGAAGAATTTAGAATGGGGAGTGATTCGATTTATAATTTTATTTGTGATGATATTAAAGAATATTATAATGCTAGATTGGATCATATAATTAATGCATTTTCTAAAATTGAATCAGATAAATGGATGAGAGATTCATATGGGATATATTTTGCCGTTAAAGGAAGTACTAGAAAATTTGATTTTTTAATAAAAACAGATGATGATATTAAATATGAATGGAAAATTGTAAAGGAATGGGCTGGATTCAATAGATTAAAACTTTTTATGTATATTAGCGGAGAATCAACGGTTTATATTTTAACTGAAAATAATAATTTTATAGAAGCTTATAAATTAAAAGATTATTATAAATATAGAGATCAGAAAAGAATTGGAAATATTGAAATAAATGGTGATATATTTATATTTAATCTAGATAGAAATATATGGATTAAAAATTAAAAAAATATTTTTTATGAAAAATATACAAACATACGAAAAATTATTGATCCTTACGGAGAAGATAATTGGGGAAATCATGAATTTAATATTATTATAGAAAAAATAAAAAATTATCCATATTATTCTTATGTAATATTTATCAATGGTGTTAATATAAAAATCAAAAATTCAGAAGCTAAAAAATTATATCACATAGTTGAAAAAATATACAAAAATAAAGAAAAAATTAAATCAGATGGTGAAATAAAAGATATTATTGATAACTTATGAATGAAAAAAGAGCCATATGCGGCTCTTTTTTACGATAGGTCCTATATCGCACTAATTTGATTTTTATTGTTGAAATAAATTATTTTTTACTTCATTTGACGCATAATAAGTTGTAGCTTTTGATATATTTGAATATGCTACTGTAATACCATCATTTGTGGCTTCATAATTAAAGGCATTGGATCGATCCATTCCCATAATTTCTGCTTGATAGCAAGCATCTTGATTAGCTCCAAGATAAATAAACTCACATTTAAATTCCTCTCTCATTTGTGTCACCATAAGTTTGATTAAATCTTTGTGATAAATTTTTGATGAATTTTCTTCACCGTCTGTAAGAATTACAAATAAAGTTTTATCAGGTCTAAATTCATTAGGGGTATCGCCTAAATAATCCATATAATCATCTATAGATATACCAATAGCGTCATAAAGAGATGTGCATCCCTGAGCATAATAACTATCTTCTTTAAGCTTTTTTACTTCATTTATTGGAACATTTTTATAGGGGACATAAAAAGTTGTATTAAAGAACATCAATGTAAAATTTATATCATTTCCACTATTTTTTTGTTCTTTTAAAAAATCGTTAAATCCATATCTAGCCTTTTCAATAATAGAATTCATTGAGCCGGACATATCTAATATACATATTATATTTATCTTTTTCATATTTATCTATTATTTTTTAGCTTATTTTATGTCCACATTTAGGACAAAATCTCCAATTATCTTTTCTTAAACGATATCCGCATTCAGTGCAATACATTCTTATTTCTTTAACTGTTTTATTCATTTGAGAATAAGGTAAAATTTTATATGATATGGTAAAAAAAGGTTGGGGGGCAAAATTTACATTTACATTTCTTAATTGTTGATCTGAAATTTCACCTTTTTCAATTCTACCTGTTTCAATTGATTTTTCAGTAAAAGTAGGAAAATTGTTTGAATAATCAACAAAATTAGCTGTTGAACAAAAATAGTTTAGATTTGAACTATATAAAGTGTCCGTTGTTAATGTATTACTGCTAACATATCCTTGAGACCCAGCACTACCAGTGCAACCTTGAATCCCTGAGCTATAAAATCCTTTTGAATTTTTAAATCTTTTTTTATTCTTTTTAATTTTAGGCGGAAAATTATAATTTATATTTGCATTATATTTATTATCATTATAATATTCTTTATAAAAGTTAAAAGTAATTAATCCATTTTCTTTTATAGCTTCAATGGCATTTTTATTCTCGCCATCAATCGTATAAGTTTCAAATACCATTTTTCTTTGTTCATCTAAGAATCTATCTAGCGTTAAATCTTGACCCGGATTTAATACTAGATAACTATCACCTTTTTTAATCCCATTAAAGATAATTTCAATCCCTAATTTGTCTTTGGTGGGATTAAAAAATTTCAATTCGAAATTGTCGCCATTGTTTAGATATACAATGTTGTCTTGATAAATTTTTAACTCGTTTTTGTTACTGGTTATAATAGCCGATGGGGCACGATCCAGCATTCTGTAATGTGTCATATTTTTTTATTATTTTTTATTTTTGATCCGCTAATTTATTCATTGCTTTTCAACAATTTCAAAGCCAAAATGACTCTAAACTAACTGAATCCAAAAAAATGAACCTATGCATTTTTAGTGCGATGAAATTATATATAAAAAATATAATGTCAAAAATGATAATTTTAATAAAAAAATTTATATATTTAAAAAAAAGGCTACCAATTTGGTAGCCTTTTTTTATCATGTTTTGAACTTCAATTATTAATTAGAAAATATATCTAAATCCTATTTGAGCCCCCCATGTACTAGATGTTGATAATACAGGAACATAAGTCGATGTTGGAAAAATTGGTTTTCCTGTTTCTTTATCTGTTCCAACTGAATTCATTTGAAATGATGGATTGCCTTCTGAATCAACTTTATTAAATTTTAATAAAGTAATATCATAATTACCCAAAGATTGTTTCTTATAAACGCCCCAATTAGAATTAATGAGATTCCCAACATTAAGAATATCTAAACTAAATTGTAAAGTGTGTCTATTTTTTCCAATATTAGTAAATAAATCTTGTAAAATTTTCACATCAAAACGATTTAACCAAGGCATTACAACTACACCTTTCACAAACGAACACAAAACACTTAACAAACGCTTAACGAACAAACCATGAAAGAACACTACATATCAGCAGTTATAAAACATTACCCACCGCACTCAATACCTTTTAAAAGAGCGTAGCCTGTAATATTTGGCTTGTAAATGGCTTTGCTATTTGGGTATTCTTCATTCGGCAAATGTATAGGTAAATTTTACTGATTCGCCATTGTAGGTTCGTTTTACAAGGACAGGCGTATCAAATAGGTTCGTTTCGTATAGCCACGTGTCATCCTCTATGAGCGTCCAACAGTTGCAACCTGTTTTTGACTCGATAAACTTGTCCTCATCTGCTTTAGCCATTTCTATTGAGGCTTTGATGCAAATCCATTTACCTCCGTCCCGTTCAAATTCGTATGCAATAACATCCGTTCCTCGCTGATATTCGATATAGTCTGGAAAGTTGGTTATCTTTATAAAGTCTCTGTGCTGTCGCATTTCGGCTTGTACTGTGGCCTTACGAACTGATAACATCAAGGGCTGAGAGTATCCAGCGAGCGTTATCAGTATCAGGATTGTTGTTAATGATTTTTTCATGGTGTTTTGTTTTAGTGTTGAAATCATAATTGATATACATATATCAAAAATGATAATTTGTTTAAAAAAAATGAGAATGTGTCAACCCCAATAAAAAATCACTCCTTTCCCGGAATTTTTTCTTCTCTTTTTATTTAATAATCTTTTTATGTTCTTTTTTATTTTTCTATTCTTGTGTTTATTTTTAATACTTTTACATTGTTCACAATGACATACATATATTTTAACTAAATTAGGATCACCACATTCATCATAATCTATAAATTTATTAATTTTGTTGCTCATAATTAAAACTATTTTGCATAACAATATTGGCAATTATGTTTACATTGTTTATATGTCCCTATATCTGAACTCATTATACACCCACAAATTAATCTTTGGCTTTTATCTTTTTTATTTATTAACCATTCTTGATTTCCACATATTCTTTCAATTAAATCTGGATCTATACATTTATTATGTTTAATTCCATCTAAATTTATAGATTCTGAACAAGTAGCTAATTCGAGTCCCCATTTATTATTTAACTCGACTATTTTTTTAGCAATTGATATTTTTGTATTATCATCAATTTCAACAAAATCGCCCTTCAATTTCTTATATGGATCAATATAACTAAAAACTAATTTTTCAGTATATTCATAAATTTTATCTCCGATATTTTTAATTCTATTTATGATATTTGATTCTTCTAATTTATTATTAACTATAATTGGATCAAAACGCCATATAACTTTTTCCTTTCCTATTTTATTTGATAAATCTCTAAATGTCTTTATTCTATCTTGAATTGGAGGAACATTTAATTCATACTCAGGATAATAATTTAAAGTAAATTGAAAATAATAATCAAAGGGAATTTGATCCAAATAATCCATTAATGGTCTTGGATTTTTAGTCCAAAATACAGCAAACTTTGTATCACAAAATTCAACCGTATAATCCATAAAATTATTTGATATTTGGATCTCCCCCCTTTTTATTGATTCAATAAACCATTTAGATTTAAATGCTGGAATATCCTCTCGTCTACTAACTGATATTATATAAGGTTTCATTTTTTTAATTTTTAACAAGCATGTCAGCACAAAAACTTGAACACCAACTATCACTTTTACTTTGAACTTCAAATCCGTATCCCCTTAAATAACCGACAGATACATCATGAGCTATATTAGATTTATATTTTGGCGATTTATTTAAATCTAAATGTAATATTGGTATTTTTTTATTTTCATTGTTGTTATTATATATTCCATCTAAGCAATTATGAACATATTCACCAACTTCTAATGTATGCTCAGTCTCTTTCCACAACCTAGTAAATATATCACGTTCTCTTTTAATTGACGTTTTTTTATAAATAACATGAACTCCTTTCCCCGGTTTTAGCATAGATATAGCAGTGGCATATTTAGTATATTTGCCATGTTGAGCGGAATCTGTCCCAACATAAATTTTGATATCTGGATTTTTTAAGTAATATTCTCTTATATAATCACCTAGATCTTCTATTAATTCACCGTCTATTTTTTTAAAATTTTCCATATAATTTATTATTAATTATTAAAATAAAACACAATAAATTATTATTAATTATTGTGTTTTATTTCAATATGTTATCTATATATTAATTTATTTCATAGATAAATTTATTTTTCTTTCATCCTTCATAATACTAGTAACTCTAACTTCAATTTCTTGTCCTATTTCTAAATCAATTTTATTTTTTTGAAGATAATTACTTTGAATAAGTCCATTTGTTTCATCATCTAATTGAATAAGTGCTCCAAAGGGTTTAATGGAAATAACTTTACCTTTAACAACATCATCGACCTTAATGTTATCCCATAAAGATTCTCTCAAAATTTGAGTTAAAATAATTTTGTTCTTTTTGGATATAATATCTTTAATAAAGAAATTTACATACATTCCTGGACGCATAGTTGCCCACTTTTCATCTCCTTGCCAATCTTCCGAAACATTATATCTATGTATCATTCCAGTTAAAAAATCACAAAATTCAACAAATGCTCCAAACGGTGTAGTGCCAGTTATTACTCCTTCGTATATTTTATTTTTATTTTTAATCCATTCTTTTTTCAATTGTTTTACTCTTTCTGGGATCAAATCTTCAAGATATTTTTTTCTGCTAACTACATAAATTCCCTTTTCCTTCTCTAGAGTTTCAATCATAACCTCAAATTTTGTTCCCACAATTGAATTTGGATCATGTAATTTATTTACACCTGCTAGTGTATTTGGCATGAACGCATCTACAATTTGTCCGTCAACCTCTAAATCTAATAAATATCCTGCCGGTTGAGATTTTTTAACTGTGGCGAAAAAATATTTATTATCATTAAAGAAATCTTTAACGACATTAGATACATTCATTTTAAAAAGATCATTCATTGATCCTTTAATATAAAAAGGATCTTCACTTATTCCAGATATCATTACTTTTATTTTTGAACCCATAGTGATATTTTCTAAAATATCTTTATCAATTGTTTTGGTTTCAACATAAACATTATCTTTATAATTAATATCAATAATAATATCTTTATAATTAATACCAATGACATTACCTTCAACAATATCCCCTTCGTTGATATCATTATAATCTGTTTTTAAATTTTCAATTTTGTTTAAAAAATAAAGGTAATCACTAGTTAGGGAAGAATTTAAATCTTTATTTTTGTATTTAAATACTTTTCTTTCGTTTTTTAGGCTATCGATAAACTCATCGGACATAACGCCTGGAATTTGTACATCTGTTTCTATCATAATATTTAGTTTTTATGGAAATTATATTATGATAGAATCCATAAGTTTTAAAAAGTTAAAAAAATTTTTATTTTTATTTTTATTTTTTTTTATATTCACCTTGAAAGAAAACCCTCTAATCTTTAGTTAGAGGGATGAATTTCAATAAATTTCAATTAAATTTAATTTTTAAAAACGGAAAAAAGTGGTATTTTTCATTTAATATATAATTATACAAATAAATCAAAAAAAGGTTGTATAAAAATGAAAACATATCAAATAAGATTATATCCTATTAAAAAACAAATAGATGAATTGAATGAATTATCATTCATCAGAAGTGAAATATGGAATGAATTGTTGGATATACAACAAAAATCATATGAAAATAATAAATCTATATACAACAAGTTTGATCTTAACAATATGTTACCTAAATTAAAAGAAAAATATCCAACATGGAAAAAATTAAACTCTAAAGCAATTCAAACAATATCAACAGAATTATTTGGTTCTTATAGATCATTTTTCAATTTAATTAAAAAAGATAAAAATGCAAGACCTCCTAAAAAAATCGAAAATAAAGATTACCACACAATTACTTGGAATCAGTCTGGTTGGATAATTAAAGAAAATAATGAAATAATAATAAATAAAATATTTTTTAGATATAAATCTAACCTAAATATTAAAGATTTAAATATAAAAGAAATTAGAGTTAAAAATGTAAGAAATAAATGGTTATGTGATTTAGTAGTCAATGATAAAATTAATTATGAAACAGATTTAAATATTAAAACAAATGTATTAGCTTTTGATTTAGGTTTGGGTAAATTAGCAACAGGGATAGATAATAAAGGAAATCAAATAGTAGTAGAGAACAAAAGTAAAAAAATAAATAAATATTTTCAAAAACAAATAGGTAAGGTACAAGAAACAAGAAGTAAAACTAAAAAAGGTTCAAAAAGAAATAAAAAGTTAAGAAAAGATTTAAATAAATTATACCATAGAAAAAATAAACAAATAAAACAAACTCTCCATATTCAGAGTAAAAAATTAGCGAATATGAACTATAATACTATTATAGTTGGTGATCTATCAGTTAAAAAATTAATGGAAAAAAAAGGAACAAATAAAAAGAAAAAAGGTATTAGAAAGTCATTTCATCAATCTAATATCAATATGTTTTTGCAATTTCTTTCTTATAAGTGCCAAAGTAAAAATATTAATTTAACAAAAATTGATGAAAAATGGACAAGTCAATTAAATTGTTTAACCGGGAAATTATTTGATAAAAAAATAGAATTGAATAATAGAAAAGTTAAATTATCAAATGAAATAACAATAGATCGAGATTTAAATTCAGCCATAAATATAATGAAAAGATGGTTTGAAAATCATTTTGCTTCCATGAACGAGCCATTGGATTTAACCAATGTACTTGAAAAGTATAATCTTTCCAAGGAAACACACAAATCTTTAGTTTGTGTGTAGTTCATTTATCAAAATCCCTAATAGGGTTTTTTCTTTTTTTTGTATCTTCTAAATCTTGTAAATTTTCCCAGTCAGGCTTATCTCTTTTTTCCCAATATCCTTTACCTTCTGGTAAATCGAAGATACTCACACCTTCATCTTTTACTGAACTCTTTAATTCCCAAATAACATCTAAAAAATTATACATAAATGTTATAGAAAAAGTATTTTCATTTATATCTTGTTTATGATATTGAAGTCTAAGTTCCCCTAAAGATTTTAATATGATATTTTTAAATAAATGTCAATTTCTTCTGTTCCTTTTAAAATAATATTATGATTAATATTTTTATTATTTAAATATTCATTTAAAAGGTTTTTTAAAATATGTGGATATGGATATGAACTACACACAAACTAAAGATTTGTGTGTT
>Ga0172381_10006514_pt1 | contig 11678 bp, 8 predicted proteins | sample Leawel6488metaG_FD_119754 | JGI IMG/M metagenome (GOLD analysis project Ga0172381, IMG submission 119754) | Leachate microbial communities from a municipal landfill in Southern Ontario, Canada - Leachate well 64-88 metaG | ecosystem: Engineered > Solid waste > Landfill > Unclassified | place... | reverse complement strand
CCCTAGATAAAGGAAAAATCATCATGTCCAAACCTGTGCAAGTTCGGCTTCTCCGCAAGGTCGCCATCGTTTTGGTTAGCGGTTTTGAGGATTTCGTCGCCGATGAAGCAACCCTTAAGTCGGCCAACATCGGTTTAACTGGCGAAAACTTCAAAAGGTATTTTTTCGGCAAGGTTGAGAAAAATGCACCGAGCACCAATCTCGTTGCTTACAATTTGGAGGAAATGTCTCTGGATCCTCCAATTCGTGCCGAACTCGGCGACAACAAAAAAACCAAGCTCGCTTACATGGTTGAGCTCATCAAAAACCAAAGCCAAGGCGAGGCTGGCGTGTTGTTAGTCAACGGTGACGCGAACGTTTTTTACATTTTTGGAAATGATGGCAACGTCTGGGCCGTGAGTCCACGCTGGAGCTCGAGCCGCGGTCGTTGGCGCGTCGGGGCTAGTTTAGACGGACCTCCGAACGGGTGGGATGCTGGCGACCAGATCCTTTCCCCCAATTCTTGATTCTTTGGAGCTTTCCCCATTATACCCCTTTGAATCTATGGCTCTCTGAAACTTCGAAAGGAGAAGTAAGAGAGCTTTTTGTTTTGCAAAAAATTAGTAAAGCTTTTTTGTGGTATTATAAATAAAAAGTTAAGGTCAATGACTTCGTCTAAGATTTTATTTTTTATTTGTGTGTCGTTTGTTTTGGGGGTGTTTTTTGAGTCTGTGACGGAAATTCCGCAGAGCCTGTTATGGGCTTTTTTGGTTGTGGCAGTTTTTCTAATTTTTATTTTTGCACTCCGTCATTGCGAGCCAAAGCGAAGCAATCTCAACCAAATTAGATTGCCGCGTCGCCTGTGGGCTCCTCGCAATGACGAACTAATTATTTTTGGTTTTTGTGTTTTGTTTTTAATAATGGGGATTTTGAGGGTGCAGATTTCTGAGTTTAATATTGCAAATGATAGAGTAAGCAAATTAAATGGGAAAGGAGAAGTTTCTTTGGCTGGATTTATTAGTGCTGAGCCGGATATTAGGGATACTTCTCAAAGGCTGGAAGTTAAAGTTTTAGACAGTGTAATTTTAGTGACAACAAAACGTTATCCAGAGTATAAATACTTAGACAAGATAAAGTTTACTGGGAAGCTGGAAGCGCCAATGGTTGTAGAAGATTTTAATTATAAGGATTATTTAATGAAAGACGGCATTTACTCTGTGATGGCTTTTCCAAAGATTGAGGTGATTGGAAAAGCTAGCGGAGACCCGTTCTCCGCTTTTTATTCGGGTATTTTATGGATAAAGCAAAGAATAAGAGAAAGCATCAGATCAAATTTTTTGCCTCCGCAAAGTTTAATTTTGGAGGGAACTGTTTTGGGAGACAACGCGGTAATGACTCAGGATTTGAAAGACAAGCTAAATGCAACTGGCCTTAGGCATATTATTGCGGTTTCAGGAACGCACGTTGTTATTTTATCTGTTATTATTATGTCTTTATTGTTAGCCTTGGGACTATATCGCGGACAGGCATTTTATTTCTCAGTTATTTTTATTTGGCTATATGTTGTTTTAACAGGTTTGTCGGCATCAGGATTGAGGGCGGGGATTATGGGCACACTTTTTCTTTTGGCAGAAAAGTTGGGCAGGCAAAGCATGAACCTGCGAATAATCACACTAGCTGGCGCCTTGATGCTTGTTTTTAATCCTTTGATTTTGGTGCGCGATGTTGGATTTCAGCTTTCTTTTTTAGCGGTTTTAGGTCTTATTTTTGTTGATCCATTGTTTAAATTGCTGATGAAAAATCTCACCCAAAAATTATCTTTTTATTCAGACAAAGCAGAAGGCCTCGTTTCTATTATATCAGCCACTTTTGCAGCTCAAGTTTTTACTCTGCCAATAATGGTTTATAATTTTGGAAACATATCGCTAGTTGCACCAGTCACAAATCTTTTGGTTTCGCCAATAGTTTCCTTTTTAATGATTTTTGGATTTATATCATCTTTTGTCGGAATATTCTCTGGAATTTTAGGCTGGATTCTATCCGTTCCTTGCTACTTTTTGCTAAGCTATTTTCTATGGATAATAAACATTTTCAGCCAGCCCTGGGCAATGATTGTTACTAAAAACGTCTCCATAATTTGGATTTTGTTTATATATTTAGTAATTATATTTCTTGTCTGGCTTCTAAACAAAAAGTACAGCAAAAATTTTGTATAAAAAAATCCCACGACCGAGTGTCGTGGGGTGTGTGCGTGTGGCAATTTACGTTCTGCTTTTGGCGTTATGACTTTGCCAGAAGCCGGAATTGCACCTTTCTTCGTTTTTCGTTGACGAACTCTCCGAAATAGCCGAAGACCTTTTTGTTGGGGAACTTTTTGGAGACAAGATTGACGGCCATTTTGAGGTCCAGTCTTTCACGGTCGCATTCGCCCCGTTTTCTGATCTTGTCGTATCTCCGGCAATCTTCATGGTTTATCAGAATTATACATCCTATCTCTGGGTGCTCTTCCACGAATAGCTCTAGTTGATCCCGAACGTCTTTGGGCAACCTTTTCCAGCCCTTTTTTTTGAGCCGAAGGGGGCCAGCGCCGCCAGCTCTTTTTATCGGGACGATGTTTTCTGGGGCCAACCCTAGATCTTCTTCAATAAGTCGCCGATGACCGATCCTGAATCTTCTGTCTAGGCATCTATCAATGATTGCCATGAGTTTAATGTTCCTGGCAACCGGATAAGCCTTGCTTTTCTTCGGGAACGTTTTCTTCACTTTGAGTCTCCTTATCAAGGTTCCACCTTCGCGCCTTCCGTTTCTCGCCTGCCCGCCGGCAGGTAGGGCGCAAACAACAATCATATCATAACACACATTCTGACTATTTTCAATGGCTGAGCACTAGTTTGCTTCTGGTAGTTTTGGTTCAACCGTCCAGAAGAAAAGATCAAAAATCGCGGTGATTGCTTGTGGCCCCCAAGCAAGTGCTAACGCAATGTAGGGAACGGCGCCTTCTTCTCCGGTGCCACGTAATAGTAGAATAGCAAGCAATGCTGGTCCTAGAAACAAAAACTCAATTGACCTATGCGCGCTGATAAAAAACAAACACATTCTGGAGAACATGGGAATCCCCTTTGGAAAAGAGCGGTGGAAAAGTGAACAGTTTTTATGTTAGCAGAATATTAAAGTTTTTCAATATATAGTGTATAATTATAAAATATGAACAAAGAAAAAAATAGCAAACAAAAAAAGGCCTGGGTTATAGCGGCCAATATGGGATATGGGCATCAGAGAACTGCTTATCCATTAAAGGATATTGCTTTTGGAAACAAAATTGTAAATGCCAACAGCTATGAAGGAATTCCCTTAAAAGATAAAAATTTTTGGGAGAAAACTCGGTCTTTGTACGAATTCGTTTCAAGATTTAAAAGAATCCCTTTAATTGGAGATTATGTTTTTTCTTTAATGGATAAGTTTCAAAAAATTCTTAACTATTATCCAAAAAGAGACTTATCAAGATCCAGCTTTAGCCTAAGAAGCATATTTCGTTTTATTAAAGTTGGATGGGGCAAGGATTTGATTGAAAGATTAAGCAAAAATCCATTGCCAATAATAAGCACATTTTTTACGCCTGCTTTTATGGCAGAAGAGTTTAATTATCCAAATCAAATTTATTGTGTAATTTGTGATGCAGATATTAACAGGTCATGGGTAAGTTTGCATCCAAAAAAGAGCAAAATAAAATATTTTGCTCCGTGCACATGGGCAAGAGACAGATTAAAGCTTTATGGAGCCAGACCGGAAGATATTTTCTTAACGGGATATCCTCTGCCAAAAGAAAATATTGGCAAAGATATGGAGATTTTAAAAAACGATTTAAGATATAGGCTAATAAATCTTGATCCGGAAAAAAGATATAGAAAAATATACGAGCCATTGATTGCCGGCACGCTTGGCAAATTGCCAGAGAAACCAAACCACCCTTTAACTATTATGTTTTCTATTGGCGGAGCTGGTGCTCAGAAAGAAATATGCGTTAAGGCGATAAACAGCTTAAAAAACCATATTAGAAATAATAAGTTAAGATTTATCATTTCTATTGGAATTCACAGAGAACTTCAAAAATATTTTGTAGATAACATAAAAGGATTAAAGTTAGACGGCTGGGTGCATATTCTTTCTGGAAACACAACAGAAGAATATTTTAAAATATTCAACGAAGCTTTGAGAGAAACAGACATTTTGTGGACAAAACCTTCTGAGCTTTCTTTTTATGCAGGACTTGGAATTCCTATAATTATTGCTCCAACAATTGGTTCTCAGGAAGATTTTAACAAAAAATGGCTTTTGCACATTGGAGCTGGAGCTTCTCAAGAAAATCCAAAGTATACAGACCAATGGTTTTATGACTCGCTAAACTCAGGAAATTTTGCCGAGGTTGCCATGCAGGGATTTATGGAGGTTGAAAAGATGGGAACATATAATATAGAAAAGATAATTTCTCAATAAATATGAGGATAAAGAAAATGTTAATTATTTTTTTAGCAGTAATAATAATTGTCGCTGCAGCAGCGGTTTTCTGTTGTTATTTTTTATTAGGCAAAACAAAAGTGCATGAAAAGATTACATGGGGAATTGATTTTTCCCAGTCGCACACAGAATATTTAAAGCTTAATTGGAAAGAAGCTTATTCTGCTATTATTGATGACTTGGGGGTAAAAAATATAAAACTTCACACAAACTGGGATTGGGTTGAGGGCAAAAAAGATGATTATTTTTTTAACGACATTGATTGGCAAATAGCAAAAGCAGAGCAAAATAATGTGAAAATTACTTACGTTGTGGGAATGAAAACTGGCAGATGGCCGGAGTGTCATGCTCCAGAGTGGGCGAAGAGTTTGTCGGAAAATCAGCAGCAGGAAAGATTGCTCAACTATATAACAAAAGTTGTTCAAAGATATAAAAATTCAAGAGCAATTGAATATTGGCAGGTAGAAAACGAGCCGTTATTTGATTTTGGAGAATGCCCATCGTGGTATTATAAAAACGATGATTTTTTGAAAAAAGAAATTGCTTTAGTGAAATCGTTGGATCCTAGCAGGCAAATAATCGTTTCTGACTCTGGCGAGCAGTCAACGTGGTTTGGCGCAGCGAAAATTGGAGACATTGTGGGGGTTACAATGTACAGAAACGTATGGACGCACGTAACAGAAAACTTTGGTTTTCCTCTTAAGTTCGTGTTTTTAGATTCTATTACATATATGAGAAAAGCCGAAATTGTTAAAAAAATGTATAACAAAAAGGTTATCTGTATAGAATTGCAAGCAGAGCCATGGACGTCAAAACCATTAATGGAAGCCTCATTAAAGGAGCAAGGAAAATCGATGAACTTGGAAATATTTAAAGAAAATGTGGAATTTGCAAAACAAACTGGCATGGACAGATTTTATTTTTGGGGAGCAGAGTGGTGGTATTGGATGAAAGCAAAAAATAATCAACCCGAAATTTGGAACGAAGCCAAAAATTTATTTTAATGATAAAAATGTTAAGTATTATTGTTCCAGCTTTAAATGAAGAGAAATATTTGCCGTTGCTTTTGGAATCTATTAAAAGGCAGGCTTTTGGAGAATATGAAATAATTTTGGCAGATGCCGGATCAACCGACAGAACTTTGGAAATAGCTAAAGAATATAATTGCAAAGTTATTCCAGGAGGATTGCCGGCTAGGGGGAGGAATGAAGGATCAAAAGTTTCAAAAGGCGAATTATTGTTTTTTTGCGATGCAGATGTTGTTTTGCCAGATGATTTTTTTGAAAAAGCTTTCAACGAATTTGATGAAAGGAAGCTTGATATGGCCAGTTTCTGTATAATTCCATTGCCAAGAAGCAGGTTTTCCACATTTGTTTTAAATTTCTTTTATAATCAGCCGATTGTTCTGCTGGAAAGCGCCCTGCCGCATGCTGCTACAGGAATTTTTATGAATAAAAAGCTATTTGACGAGTCGGGAGGATTTGACGAAGACGTGAAATTGGCAGAAGATCATTACTTGGTTAGGCGCGTCATAAAGTTATTTAAAGCAAAATTTGGAATTATAAAATCTACAAAAATTTTTGTTTCTGACAGAAGATTTAAAACAGACGGCTGGATCTCTATTGGCATAAGATATTTGCTTTGCGAGTTGCATCTTATTTTTATAGGGCCGGTTAAATCGGATATTTTCAAATATAAATTTGGTCATTATAAAGACGAAATAAAAAAATAATATAAAATAATTTTTTAAAACATATGAACATGTATCATTTGCCACAAGCTGATTTTAAAGAACTTAAAAATAAAATTAGAAAAGCTGCTAAGAATAGAGGTTATTGGCAGGCCGCGGCTGTAATAATTATCGGGTGCGCTATTGGTTTTGCCGGAGGTGTTTACGCTTTGCAATATTTTCCATCTCAAACTCAGGCATTTTTGCAGTATTTAAAAATGCCGGAAGTTAAGTCATTAAAAACCGCGGATCAGCCGGCTAACAGCGTTTATGTTTCAAACATTTCTTATGAACAGGCGGTAATTGACTCGGTGAAGTCATCGTCTTTGTCTGTTGTGAGCATAGTAATTTCTAAAAATGTTCCTGTTTATGAACAGCAATATGTAAATATAAATCCGTTTGGGAGTTTGTTCCCAGACTTGCAGATTCCTCAGCAAGTGCAAAAGGGGACCGAATTGCAAGAAGTTGGAGCAGGTTCTGGATTTATAGTTTCTGCCGACGGATTGGTTTTGACAAATAAACACGTTGTTTCAGACAAAGCAGCAGAATATACAGTTTATACAAGTGATGGCAAAAAATACTCTGCAAAAGTTTTGGCATTAGATCCTGCCGAAGATTTGGCTGTTATAAAAATTGAGAGCTCTGGTAAAGTGTTTACAGCAGCAAAACTTGGAGACTCTTCTAAAATACAAATTGGACAAACTGCAATTGCCATTGGAAACTCTCTTGGCCAATTTAGAAATACGGTTTCGGTTGGGGTTGTTTCTGGATTAGGAAGAACAATTTCTGCTTCTGATCAAACAGGAGCTATTTCTGAAACACTTGAAGACATTATACAAACAGACGCAGCAATTAATACGGGAAACTCTGGCGGACCTTTGTTAAATTTGAAGGGCGAAGTTATTGGAATAAATACAGCTATGGCTCAAGGGGCTGACAGCGTTGGTTTTGCAATTCCAATTAACGAAGCAAAAAAAGATATTGAACAGGTTGCTAAAAATAACAAAATTGTTTATCCATTTTTAGGAGTTAGGTATCTTTTAGTCAATGAGACTGTTAAGAAAAAATATGATTTATCTGTTGATTATGGTGCGTTGGTTTTGAAAAGCACAAAAGGCGAATCTGCAGTGACTGCTGGATCAGCAGCTGAAAAAGCTGGCATTAAAGAAAAAGATGTTATTTTGTCTATCAACGGAGAGAAGATTACAACAGACAACTCAATGGCAAAATTAATTAAAAAATTTAATCCTGGCGATAAAATTACTCTGCGCATTTTGAGAAGTGATAAAGAACAGAATATAGAAGTAACTTTAGGAGAAAGGTCATCTTAGTTTTAAAATATTGACAGCGTCTCTTTGATTTGCTATAAAGTAATATAGGTTATGAATCAAATAAATCGAATACAACTCAACAACTGGTTTAGCTTTTATTTTAGCCGCTTTAAGAAAGAGGTTTATTTGAGCATTCTAAAGTAAAAGATAAAACAAATTAGAAAATTCAAACAAGCCCCTTTCAAAAGAAAGAGGCTTTTGTTTTTTAGAAACAACGTTCTTTAACAATGGAGATCTTGCGATGGTTATTATCGAAACCGCTTGGCCGAATGTCTCGCATGCAGAGAAGATCGTTTCTATTTTGCTGGACAATTCTGTCAAAGATATTGAAATTGCTAGGCTTGCAAACAAAGCATTTTTGATCAAGGTTAGCGGATCGTTGAAAGACATTTCTTCGATTTTATCTCAAAGTGGGGCTTGCGGAATTGTATCTATGAAAAATGCAGTTCCTAAAAAATTCTCAAATGTGATATTTGAAAATCACGGAGAATTTTTTGCCAAACTAGACGGCCCCGTAGTTGCCCAGTAATCATCGTAAATGTGCGACTTTGTCGCATCGTAGGGCAGGATGTATTTCCTGCCTTTTTTATTGCCTGCACCAGGCTTCTAAAAATATATAAAATTGTGCAAAAAAATGGCGGGCTTCTCAAATGAGAAGTCCGCCCTAAATTGAGGCCGACCCGTCCTTTGCGTTAAATAATTTTTTGTAAAAGTAAACTTTTTCTCCTGTACTGCGTGCCCATAGGTATGCGGAAGGGTAGGCACACGGCCGTTCTTCTTGCTTCGGCTTCAGCCTTAGCCACAGCGGTTCTAATTGCCAATTTGATGGCCTCCTCGCGCACGGCGAAGGGCAAGACTTTCACGCCCTTCAGCAATTCTTTCGTTGCCATTTCTGGGTCTTCTTAAAATGGCTCCGTGTCGTAGTTGTTGTCTGCCAGGTAGGTAAGGGAGGCAGGATACGACTTTTCTGAAATTAAAAGACCAACAACATGTCTTTTTCCTATTTGCGGGGCATCTAACGAACTATATTAATTATAGCATATTGAAGAGTCTATGTCAATGGGTTTAGAGCTAATTCGCACCTAAAGCCTTGACTATTTCGTATAATATGATATAGTGTATTTAGCACCTTTGCATATCAGCATAGACAATAAAAATTGGAGGTTCCCATGTCCAAGATTTCAAGAAAGCCCATGATTGTAAGAAAAGCTATTGTGTCGGGGGTAAACCCACGAGAAACAACCTCTCCCACGATAATCAATGTCAAGCCTTATCATATAATAATGCTTGAAAGGACAATTCTTTGCGATAGAGGCAGTGGACTGCCAGTTGTTTTTAACACTCGTGAATTGGCAGAGTTCTGTATTGAGGATCGTGGGTTGGTAAACCATGTCATACAGGAACTGGAATTGGAAGATATTGTCCATATATGTCGTAGCACTACAACGCCATTTACTAAGTTTATGCTTATAACTGACCGGTCTCAACTATGTATATATTGAGACAAGCATGGCGTCTATTCACCATTGGCGGAGCTTGCTCCGTCTTTTTTTTGCTCGGTGAGATTGATTTTTTGTCAATTTTGGGGTAAAATGGTTTTATATAACGTATAATCTAACAATCTATGAACGGTAATAATTTCACAAATAAGGCGCAGGATGCTTTGATGCAGGCCCAGCAATTGTCGCAGGAAAAAGGACAGCAGCAAATTGATGCTTTGCACTTGCTTTTTGCTTTGCTTTTACAGGAAGGATCAATTGTAATTACAACTTTACAGAAGCTTGGAATTGATACCGAGGCCTTGATTAAAAAAGTTGACAATCAAATTGCAAAAATCCCAGTTAATCTAAACCCGCAGGCTTTTGGGCAGTTTTATCTTACTCAAGACATGGCAAAAGTTTTGGATAGAGCAAGGCAAGAAGCAATAAAAATGAGCGACGAATTTATTTCTGTTGAGCATTTTTTCTTGGCTTTGGTGGACACAAAATCCGGAGCAAAAGATGTTTTGGAAAAAATCAGTTTTTTGTCTGGAGGGCAAGGAAACGGCTTGAAATCTTCAAAGCTTGATTATGAAACTGTTATGAAAGTTTTGTCGCAAATTAGAGGAGGAGAGAGAATTACGGATCCAGATCCAGAATCAAAATATCAGGTGATAGAGAAATACACAAGAAATTTGACTAACCTGGCTACTGCCGGAAAGATTGACCCTATAATCGGCAGAGACAATGAAATCCGCAGATTGATGCAGATAATTTCGCGAAGAACAAAAAATAATCCAGTTTTAATTGGAGAAGCTGGAGTTGGAAAAACAGCAATCGTGGAGGGTTTTGCGCAAAGAATTGCCAGAGGAAATGTGCCAGAATTTTTGAAAGACAAAGAAGTTATTTCTTTGGATTTGGGATCTATAATTGCCGGCACAAAATATAGAGGAGAATTTGAAACAAGAATCAAAGCCTTGTTAAAGGAGTTGCAAAAGTCTGCTGGGAAATATATTTTGTTTATTGATGAGCTGCACACTTTGGTTGGAGCCGGAGCCGCAGAAGGGGCAATTGACGCTTCAAATTTGTTGAAGCCAGCGCTGGCTCGCGGAGAATTGCGCGCAATTGGAGCGACAACTATTAAAGAATATCAAAAATATATAGAAAAAGATGCGGCTCTAGAAAGAAGATTTCAGCCAATTTTTGTGCAAGAGCCAAGCATTGATGACGCTGTTGCAATGTTGCGTGGAATTAAAGAAAAATACGAAGTTCATCATGGAGTAAAAATAAAAGATTCGGCAATTAAGGCCGCGGTTGATTTGGCGTCAAGATATATTGCTGATCGATTTTTACCAGACAAAGCAGTTGATTTAATGGACGAAGCTGCCTCGGCTTTGAGGCTGGAAATTGAATCTGATCCGCAGGAATTGGAAAAGTTTGATGAGGATATAATGAAGCTGGAAATTGAAAAACAGGCTCTAAAAAAAGAATCAGGATCTGAAAGGAGATTAAAATCAATCGCCAGGGAATTAGCTGATTTGAATGAAAAAACAAAATCATTGCGATTAAAATGGGGAGCTGAAAAAGAATTGATTAATAAAATAAAATCTATCAGAGAAAAGTTGGACAATCTTTCTTACCAGACAGAAATTGCCCAAAGGGAAGCTGATTTAGAAAAAGTTGCTGAAATAAGATATGGCAGAATTCCAGAATTGTTAAAAGAATTAGCATCAATTGAGCAGAAGTTAATTAAAATACAAAAAGATCACAGATTTCTAAAAGAGGAAGTTACCGAGGAGGAAGTTGCTAAAGTCGTTTCGCGCTGGACTGGAATTCCGGTTATGCGGTTAATTACAGAAGAAGCTAAGAAGTTGGAAACAATGGAAGACACCCTAAACAGGCGCGTTATTGGCCAAGAAGAGGCAATTTCTGCAATTTCCAGAGCCATTAGAAGAGCCAGAGCAGGAATTTCAGAGGAAAACAAGCCATTGGGATCTTTCTTGTTTTTGGGGCCAACCGGAGTTGGAAAAACAGAAACAGCCAGAGCTTTGGCGGAATTTTTGTTTGATGATGAAAAAGCAATGATAAGGTTGGATATGTCTGAATATATGGAGCGACACACGGTTTCAAAGATAATTGGCTCGCCTCCTGGATACGTTGGCTACGAGGAAGCCGGACAACTAACAGAAAAGGTAAGGCGCAGGCCGTATGCTGTTTTGTTGTTGGACGAAATTGAAAAGGCGCACCCAGACGTGTTTAATATTTTGCTGCAAATTTTTGAAGACGGCAGACTAACAGATTCAAAGGGCAGAATGGTTTCATTTAAAAACACGATAATTATTATGACTTCTAATTTGGGATCTGACTATATCAACAAAATGTCGTCTCTTGGATTTAACAGCACAGAGGAAATAGCAGAAAGAGAATCAATGAGAGAAAAAATATTTGATTCTTTGAGAGATGCATTTCGCCCGGAGTTTTTAAATAGAATTGACGAAATTGTGATATTTAATTATTTGAGGAAAGAACAAATCAAAAAAATTGTTGACTTGGAATTGTTTAAAGTTGAGAAACGCTTGGCTGCAAAAGAAATGAAAATTGAAATTTCCGATAAAGCAAGAGAATTGCTGGTTAAAGACGGCTTTG
>Ga0172381_10006513_pt1 | contig 11678 bp, 13 predicted proteins | sample Leawel6488metaG_FD_119754 | JGI IMG/M metagenome (GOLD analysis project Ga0172381, IMG submission 119754) | Leachate microbial communities from a municipal landfill in Southern Ontario, Canada - Leachate well 64-88 metaG | ecosystem: Engineered > Solid waste > Landfill > Unclassified | place... | reverse complement strand
CAAAGCATCTTTAACGCAACCGAGTTTACGGACATTTTCCGCCATATAAGAGGTTTCTTTGTCTATCTGAGCAGCAAATACACGGTTCTCCAGTTTCCTCCTTTCTAAATCTTCCCTGAATTCATCTGTTGTTGTCATGTCCCTCTTTCTCCTAATCTCTTCCTAAATTGCTATATTCTACCCTTCTTCACCACTTTCTATATTGTTTAAAATTACTTTCTCTCAACTTCAAAATCAAAATAGTAAATAAAACTCAACAACAACTTAACAATCTTTAAAACATATCCTGAATATGTGCTTGTCGTTGTCCAGCCTTTCTTCTGTTGTTTTCCGGTCATTGTCTCCGGTCTTTCTCTCTTAAAATCTAGACCGTTTCGGGGCTCCGCAAGGTTTGTACCCAAATCCTTGTGGGGTAACGGTCGTTATGATTTATCGGAAAACGAGTTTGCTGGCGGCTGTGAACCCATTCCGCCCTCTCTAAGCTCATAAGAGAGAGAGGGAACAGGTGCACAGTACTGCTGGAACTCTGGTTTTGATAGAATTCCAGAAATAAAACAAGACATATCGTATAAACTGAGATGTGTCGTCGTTTCATCCACTGGATGCGGTATCTCACCGCAATCCCGTATGTTCCACTCCACAACGGGCCAGCCCGTGGCCTTTAAAGGATAGTCTAACAGGTTGACTGAACATACTCCTCTGCCATTCCCACTTCCCGGAGGTTAATCGGAAAGTCGCGGACAATACCTGCCTCCCTTGCGTTTTATATGCGAAAGGGAAGCAGTTTAACAGACTCTTTAAGCAAGGTGGGCGATGCCCTCTTGCTCCGTTGATTCACTACAGACCCGTGTGGCCCGTTCTCCACCTTGTTACAGGGAACTGAAACCGTTTGATTCAACATTATTCCGTTTTAACCGGTGCCAAACGCTATTTCAATATTTAGGAACAGGAAATGCTTCTTTTGCTGTTGTTCTGCAGTTACACCCCGGCTTTGTTATCAGGGATACCGGTCTTCCCTTTAAGAAATTCTTCTTGAGTTCCGCTAATATTATATCTTTTCCAGACGAGAAAATGTTTAAAAAGGTTGTTTTTAGTAGATATATTCCAACCAACCCCTCCAATTAACCCCGTCCAAAGACTCAAATTGAAAAACATAATTCGTGTTTGAAACCTCAAATTGCGGAGCTTCTTCATAAATCCACGTAACATTAGGGAACCAATTGACATCCCCGGTGTTCTTGAACAAATGAACCGTAAGCCTGTTTTCCTTATTTGCGCGGGATTCCGGGGCTGGGAATGTTATCCCTGTTAGCCCCGTGTCAAGCTTGTATACCGCGTTTGAATAAACAGAAAGGTATTGGGATACCGTTTCAACGCTCTTCGTTATATAATCGTTTTGGATTAGAGTAAGGAATACACTCAAATCGTTTGTTGTCATAACCCTTCCGAAGCATTCACCTTGTGAATAGATCATGATATTAGATCCTGATAATTCAATCCACGTATTGGTTCCTTCCGTGTTTTTAATGCCGCCGTATATTTTGACGGGATAAGATGCCTTGTCGTCAACCAAATTTATCGACAAAACAAGGTTCGTTCCGGCTTGATTAAGAAGATTCGTATCCCCTATTAAGGAAAGAGCTGTTCTATCCGTCTCGTTGGTAAGGAATCCCATGGCGAGTATTCCGTCAACAGTTGCCTTGTCTTCCAAAACTACGACTCTATTATTCAAATTATTGATAGCAGGCCCGACATTTATTTCAGAAAAACACCAGAAAGCGGATAACGCTATAAATAATGAAAGGAATTTTTTGAACATTTCTTGAATTCTCCATCCGACAACTATATCCCCTTTATTAAAAAAAGTGAGAAGTTGTTCTATTTTGACACCTTTTAATCAATAATAAGATAAGAAAGGGAAATAATTATGGACAATATAGGTAGACAGTTGATTTGGAACAGAATCCGTGAAAAGATGGAGAAAGGGGAAGAAATCGGGGCTGGGGATTTTGTGTGGGGTATCTTGTTGAATGGAGGGCTTTCAACAAAAGAAGCGTTCTTAGGGTCGGAATCAGTTGAAATCATAAAAACAGCCCTTAAAAACCACGAGGACATAATTTCAAAGAAAGATAACGAGTTAAAAGCACTTTACGAAGAGAAAAAGGCCGAGCACATTAAAGAACTTGCTGAATCCAAGGAGTTTTTCAAGAGATTTCAGGCAAGGTGTAAGGAAATAAAGACCGAAATAAATAAATCCAAGATTGACTCTGCGATAAAAGATGCTGTTATTAACACCATGACTGATTATCTGGGGATGCTTAATCGTGAAATCATCAGTTTAGGCGAGTTTCAGGATTTTAATGAATGGAAGAAAGATATCCTTAACGTTTCTTCTAATCAAGTCGGATATTTGAAGCAAAGGATAAAAAAGACACAGAATGAAATTATGAAAAACACCAAGACTTGGGACAAAACGGAAAAGGCTTTTCAAATTCCTGAACACCTGAAAGGGAAAGAAGATGAAACTGGAAAGGAAGAATGACCGGTCAAAACCTATCGGATTATGTCCCTATTCTATTCTTTTTGACAACTCTGCGTCGCGATTTACCCCTTTCTTGTATATAATGCCAGAATCCCCATTTGAAAGGGCAATCTATTATTCAAAAGAAAGGTCGGGGGTAATTTCTCAGAACAATTTTTGGCGTCACATTGCTAAAAGCGCGAGAAAAGTATCTAAGGGTGCGTTGATTTTGATAGACGAGTTTGAAAAACAGGGAGGTTGCGAAGATGATTTGTGGGTTTAGTTGACAGTTTTAATCGTTTTTGCCATACTCTTCATAAATGAGTAAGCTGTCAGATAATTATCCGCCCGGAATGGATGATTGCTCCGCAAACGGCATGTCAGGTAATTGCGGGGTTGGGTGTCAAAAACTCTTGAGAGGAGAATGTGATGCCGCAAGGAATTTTGACAGATACATATCTTTTGAAGACGGCGACTATATGTTTATTATTATACGCGACACGCTAAAATGTTTTGAGTTAGAATGAAGATTAGAGGGAAGGTTGAACATTGTTAGTAAGTCGTGGACGATTCTGGAAGATAGTTTTGTTATTGCAAATTTTTATAATAAAGACATAGCGATGGAAGCATATCATCAACTGGTTTTAAGGGAAATAGAACAAGGGGAATGAGTTATGAATTACGAAATGATTAAAGAAATGATTGTTTTTGAAGGAATCACCGGAAGCAAGGCATACGGAACCGATTTACCCACAAGTGATCTCGACATTCGCGGGTTGTTCATTCTTCCGGCTAAAGACAGGATAACTCTTTTTGATCTGCCGGAAGAGGTTTCCAAAGAGAACGAGGACACAAAATACTTTGAATTGAAGAAATTTATGCAGTTGGCAATGAAAGCAACCCCTAATATCCTTGAACTCCTTTGGCTCCCACCGGATTGCGTCTTAAAAAACTCCCCGCAGTTTCAGGTTTTAATGGATAACCGTAAGCTGTTTATCACTAAACAGGCGATTACCACACACGCGGCTTATGCGTTCTCTCAGATCTCGAAAGCAAGAGGACAGAACAAATTGATTAACAATCCGATTTCTAAGGATAGGCCGGAAAGGATTGATTTCTGTTGGTTTGTCCCGACAGGGAAAACCCGTTTTGACACCATCCCCATGAAAGATTCGGGTATTGACCTTTCTAAGTGCCGTGCGTCCGTTATCCCGCACCTTACGGATTGCTACCACATCTATCCTAATGGAACGGGGGTGTTCAAGGGAGACATGCTTGTTTTTGATAGTATTCCGAAGGATGAACGAGAAACGGTTTTAGGGATGATGACATATCAGCAAAACGGATACGAGTCTTCCCTTAAGAAATGGAAAGAATATTGGGATTGGATGAAAAATCGTAATCAAGCCCGGTGGGAAGATTACGATAGAAAGCAATTTGATTTTGATCGGAAGAACATGCTCCACACGATCCGTTTAATGCTTTCCGCCGAGAACATCATTAAAAACGGGGAACCTATTGTCAGGTTTACCGGAGAAACGCTAACTTATCTCCGGAAAATAAGGGGTGGAGAGTTCTCTTATGATGAACTGATTGGACTGGCAACGGAAAAGATGAATTTCATTGATTCAAATAAGGATACTTGTAATTTGCCAGAATCTTCTAACAAGGTGAAAATCAACAAAATATTTCAAGAATTGTGCCGCTGATTGTAGAATAATGGCATGTACCGTTTTTATAACATGACAAGCGGGGTGTTTGTCGTATCCTCAAATGAAAGCCATTCGGGTTTTATTGACGGAGGAGTATACCTGTATATGAAAGACACAAACAGTTGGCAACTCGTTTCTTTTCAAGGCATGCTGTCAGGTCCTGAAATTTCCATAAAGGGTTTTTCAGAAAAGGAAATATTGCTATTTGAGGAAAAATCTATTGCAATCAATTAATTTAAACCCATTTAGGTTTTCTTACGGAAACGGTTTTATCTTAGATGTGCCCGAAAGAATAGCCGCTGAATGCGGATATTGTGAAAGATTTAATAAATACACGTTCGCAAAAACATTATGGCCCTCTGATTTTAAGAAGACACAACGACGTTCATTTAATTGTTTTTCTTGCGGGGAAATGAGTGTTTGCGGGAAATCGGCGTTTAAAAGCGTTGACCATATAAAACATGATAAGGATTTAAAAGAGGGATTGTTGCTTTATGATGAAACGGGGGTATCAACTGAAACGACTATCGGGAGATTTACGTTTAAAATAAAGGGAGACTAAAAAAGATGGAAAACAAGCCGCTGAAAATGAACAGTAAAGTTAGCTCGGAATTATTGAATGTTTTTGACAAAACCGTGGGGATCCTTAGGGATTGCGAATTGAACGAAGCGTTCAACAGGATAGAGATACAAGTTAAGGAATACGAGGAAACCAAACAGCCTTGTGACCTGACATATCTGCGTGACCTGTGTAATCAGTTTGACGATAAATTAACCGCAGTTTGCAAGGCTAAAAGCGATATCCTGGAAAGGATGGGAGGAGCAACGTCAGACGGAAAAGATTCTGTTGATAAAAAGGAGACAACAGGCTCTACCCATATCGGATTTCATGGTTAAAACTATAGAATTTCTATCATGTATCTATAGTAACTGTTGCTATTGACAAAAGTCCCTTAATTTGCTATAGTGTCGTCATGAAAGGGATTAAAGGATGATCAACACAATTAATCAGATTGGACCGGAAAAAGCGATGGAAACCGTTGCGCGGTGGTTTTCCGGGCATGATAAGCTTAAGATTCAATGGACAAAATCCACTGATGTTTGTGCGGATCTCAAGACTAAAACCCTTTCCATTCCGATTGCCTGTTGTTCAAGCAATCTTTCGCAAGAAGCCCTTTTGCTTCTCCGCGCTAAAATCTATCACGAATCCGCGCATATCCTTGAGACAAGCGAAACAAAGATTAAGGGCGCAAAATTCAAAATTTTGAATGCCCTGGAAGACGTGCGCATTGAACACAAGACCGCATTCAAGGGAGAGGGGATTGCCTTTTCCTATCGTTTTCAGAACGAGAAATTTAACACGGAATGGTCGGAGAAAATCACGGCGGGCGGGATTTCTCCTTTTATGGAAGCACTTGGATATTTGATGTTTATTGCCGATAACATCGTTCCGGCATGGACGCTTACCCCGAAAGCCAAAGAACTTGTTGACCTTGCCGACCCTGAATTCGTTAAAGTTCATGACGCCAAATCATCTAAGGATTGCGAGAAGCTTGCCGAGAAGATTTACAATCTTTGGAAAGACAAGCTCGAACAGGAAAAAGAACAAAAGAAAGAAGAATCTGGGGGAAAAGAAGAACCCCAAGAAGATCAGGAAGATAAAGGCGATAACGATTCGGAATCCGGCGATTCAGAACCGGATAAGGGGGAGGGGCAAGGGGGAGGAGATAGCAATAGTGATTCTGACGGGGAAGAAGGGAAAGGAGAAGGGAAACAAAAGTCGGCTCCGGCAGAGAAGTCTCCTAAAGAACCCAAAGAGTCAGAAGGAAAAGGTAAAAAGAAAGAACCTAAAGATAAATCCAACGATAAAAGCAATGATTCTGAGGGAAATGGAGAGTCTGAAGATTCTGATAAAAAGGGTGGGCAAAGTAAGGCCAAGCCTTCTAAATCCAATCCCAAAACCAGTGTTGAATCAGAAAATACCGGTTCTGAAGAAAAAGAACAGGTTTCCGCCGATGCGCAGTTAGAAAAAGAGATGGAAGGGGAGATCAAGGGAGAAATCAAGGACGTTGTCAAAGAACTTGAAAAAGCGATGAAAGACCCCGGTTTTTATACGGCCGACCGCACTATTGACAAACACGTCCAAGAGAATTTTTCACAAACCGATATCGGGTATTACGACAAGGCCAAGAAAGAAATCGGAAATGAAATATCCGCCCTTGTTAAGAGCGCGGAACAGGCGTTCTATTTCAAAAAACGCACCAAGACCATGCGCCATATCAAACATGGTGATATTGATTTTACCAAACTTGTTCCGATTGCAAAAGGATTGAGCCGGGAAGTTTATATGCGCAAAGTAGAGGGCGATGATTTGAATACCGCCGTTTCAATAGTTCTTGATCAAAGCGGTTCGATGGGCGGTCGCGTTGCTAATGTTAAATTTCTCTTGATCGCAATCGGTGAAATGCTTCATAAAATCGGGGTTCCTTTTGAAATATTCGGGACTACCACTTTTGATGCTAGTACTTCCAATAGCGCGTTTACCCGCTATCGCGCCATAAAGTACATCCACTATAAAAACTTTAGTGAAAATTGGATGCTCACCCACCCCAAAATCATGCGCCTTTCCGCTGACAACAACAATATCGACGGAGAAGCAGTTGAATATGCTTCCGCGTCTTTGGCGACACGCAGGGAAAAACGGAAGATTATCTTTTCTATCTGTGACGGGATTCCTGAATCCGGGCAAGGAAATGATGATGTTTTCCGTTTCCAACTGAAAGCGACTTGCGGGCGTGTAAGGAAATCAGGAACGGAAGTTTATGCTATCGGCATTGATACAGTGGCCCCTGAAGAATACTACGGAAAGAACAATTTCATTGAAATTGATTCTAAAAACCTGCTTTCCCCCGAAACCATTAAGGTTTTCACCGATACCATTATGCAAGGAAAGTTTGCCGTATCCCGTTGACAATCAGCGGCATTTATGATAAAATATTGTCGTTGAATGGGAAAGGAATGAAAGGTTAAAAATGAGCAAACCCAGTATTGTTGAAACCTGTGAATCACTTTTGAACGGTAATAATTCGGTGGTTTTGAACATCTCCCCCGAACTTTCAGAATTGTGCACAAGCGCGTCTAAAATCGATGCGATGAACGCGGGATATGTGATTCAGCAAAACATCAAAGGGAAAACCCTGTCAATCAAACGTTTTCTTACTCCTTCTCCCCAAAATTCCGCTCCTGCTGCCGTCAAATCTAAAAAACTTGAAAAACCTGATCCGAATGTCCCGTTTTCAAGCTATTATGCTCCTGCGGTTATCGACGATATCATTGATGTTCTGAAATCCGACAGGACTGTGAACATTTGGCTTTACGGCCCTACTCAGTGTATTGCCGGAGAAACAAAAATCCGTGTAAATAGAGGGGGAAAGGGGAGCGAATACCCTATTCGATATCTTTATGAGATGTCCCACGGTGTAAAGTCGGCGAATTGGGACCGCGATCTACAAACAAATGTTCGTTCGTTTAAAGATGGAAAAATCGGTCTTAATCCCGTGTTCGATATTGTTTATTCAGGGGTAAAATCTGTCATAAAGATCGAGCTTTCTAATGGGTTTTTTATTCGCCTGACAAAAAACCACCCGATTATGACAAGCCTCATGACATTCGTTGACGCAGGGTTGCTTAAAGTCGGAGATTCGGTCATGGTTGACACGATGGAACTGTTGGGTTATAAGGTCGAAAAAAAGATATCTAAAAGAGATCACATTTGTAATTTGTGGTTTCATCCATTTGCCCGACGGACAAAAACCGATAAAGAATCTCGGGGATATACGATGAGAGTTAAAAAATATCAAGCAATTTATGATGCAGCCATGAATAATTTGAATCTTGACGATTTTATCACAATAACTAAAAAGGATGAACAGAGGGCTAAAAATTTAAAGTATACCGATCCCTCAAAATTTATCATTCATCATATTAACGGGGATGCTGCCGATAATTCTCTTTCTAATCTTGAATGTCTTACCAGAAAAGAACATGCTCAAAGACACCACAACGAGTGTAATTTTGGCCAAGGAATACCATCATTTTCTGAAATCGTTAAAATTTCAGAAGATGGGGCCGCAGACACTTATGACATTAAATGCGTTTCTCCTTATCACAACTTTGTGGCGAATGGTATTGTCGTTCATAACTGCGGAAAGACAACCGCCGTTCGCTATGTCGGTTATAAGTTGGGACGCAAGATCGAGCCGATTAACTGTAAGGGAGATATGGACAGCCACCACTTTTTCGGACACAACACAATCATTAACGGCAACATCGTTTTTCAGAAAGGCGCGGTTGAACGTTCAATGACTGAAGGTTTGGATGATAACGGAAAAGTTATCGGGGAGCCCGGAATCCTGTTTATCGACGAGGCGGCGGCAATGCCGACCGAAATCGGAATCGGCTTGAACAATACTCTTGAAACCGGGAGTAACGTTCGCACACTCACGTTGCCGGAGGACGGGAACCGTGTTGTTAAGTCCCATCCCGGATGGCGTGTTATGCTTGCCGGGAACAACAACGGAACGGGCGCAAGTTCAATGGCCTCCCAGATGTACACCGCTCAACAGTGTTCCTTGGATGCCTCGCAAATTCAACGTATCAGTATGACGGTGCGCTTTGGATATGACCGCCGGGCCGAGGAACAGATTATCCGGGTTGGTTGCGATGATGATCAGGACGTTGTTCCCCTGTTTCTCCAATTCAAACAAGGAATCCGTGACGCCCTTAAGCGGGGGGAATTGATCACTCCGTTCTCCACAAAGCGGGTGATCGATATCTTTGATCTTTACCGGGTGTTTTCCGGGCAACTAACCGGAAAAAACATTTCGGCCAAAAAGCTTGCCCTTGGCAAGGCGATTTATTATTCCGCCTATGAAATGCTCACAGAGGATGAAAAGAAGAAATACGACGAGCTTTGGTATCCGATATCCCGTGAAATCATCGGGCGTTGGTCCCCCGCGATGAACACCGCCGCCGAAACCGATTACATCTAAGTTAAAACGGCCCCTCTGTTCTTGTATAATACGGGAACGGAGGGAGCTTTATGTCAAGATATTCGATTTATGATGTTATTGGGAAGAGAATACGTTTTAAGAACAAAGGAGAATTGATAGACGGGATTTGCGATGATGTTAAGCGAGAGGTGCTTGATAACCGGATTGTATTCACAGTAAAAGGGAAAGAGTATGGGCTTTCAGATCCGAACAAGATTGAAACAGATGGAAATAAACTGATTCTTGTTTATGGCACGGAACAAGCAGGAGATTTAGTTGATTTTTGCGGGGAAGAATACTCAGTTCGTTGGGGGGAAGATATCCGTAAATCAATAGGAAGAGAAAAGAGTTTTCTAAGGATTGTAATAGAGATAGGAGAAAATGAAAAAGCTAACTCATGTTGAGGTTGAAACTTTTACAAACATCATTAAAGAAAACATGCCCCTTCTTCTGGATATTTTAAATAAGAACAGGAATATTGTTGATGCTGTTAGAAAAATGGAAATGACAGATGAGAATTTGGCATATTTGGAGTTTATCACCGAGAAGACGTGCAAACTCTATATTGTCAAGAAAATGTGGGAAGAAATAGATATCAAATCCCTTCCCGTAAATCCCAGTGAATCCTTGTGCGAATATGTAAGAGAAGTTATTCATCTGTTTAAAAATTTCGGAGAAACGCCATGCGTAAACTAGCATCTGTTCAAAGAGTTGTAAATGTTGAACCGATTATCGGGGCAGACAAAATTGAATGTATTACCGTTTTGGGGTGGAAACTCGTCGCCAAAATCGGGGAATTCAAGGTCGGGGATCTTTGCGTTTATATTGAAATTGATTCTTTGCTTCCTAAAGATATTGACGCTTTTGCTTTTATGGAAAAGTACAAGTACCGTGTGAAAACTATTTCGTTCCTTGACCAAGTTTCACAGGGACTAGCTTTGCCATTTTCAGCATTTTCAGATAATCCGCTACTTGCTCCTATCGGTTTTTGCAAAGAGGGAACAGACGTGACAAAACAACTTGGTGTTGTCAAATATGAGAAGGAAGAAGATATCAGCGAGGAAATCAATACATTGTCTTGGTATAAACCTTTAATGAAATATGCGTGGGCGAGGAGAATCATTCTCCCGTTCATTTCTAAAAAACCTTCCGGTAATTTCCCGAAACACATTATAGCGGAAAGTGATGAGACGCGCATTCAGTGTATTCCGAAGATATTTGTGGAACATGTCAACTCCTTTTTCACAGAAACTGAGAAAATAGATGGCGCATCAGGGTCTTTCTGTTTAGAGAAAAAGGGCAAATTTTTCAAGAAATACGAATTCAGCGTATCTAGCCGTACTATTAAGAGGGTTCATAGGGATAGGTCTGATTGGTGGAAGATCGCGGAAAACTATAATATTGAGAAAACTCTTAATAAGCTTATGAAAGAATATCCTGCTAAATCTTGGGCTATTCAGGGAGAAATCATCGGTGATAAGATTCAGGGGAACATTTATCAAGTAAGCGGACTTGATTTTTATGTATTCCGATTGAAGAAAAACTGTGTTGACGGCACTTCTGTTTTCTTTTCTCCAGAAGATGGTTCCAGAATTCTTTCCCTTTACGGGCTTAAGTGGGTTCCTATTATCGGGAAAATCAGATTGGGGGATTACACGACAGAAACCATTCTGAAACACGTTGATGGAAAGAGTGTGCTTGCCGATACGATTAGGGAGGGGTCTGTCTTTGTACTTGATTCTAATCCTGGTGTTTCATTCAAGGCCGTCAGCAACACATATCTTTTGAAGAAAGAAAAGAAAGAGAAGAAAAACTTAGCTCTAGTCCAGCGCAAGAATTAAGCTAAAATCAGGGCTTTTAAGAAAACTATTTCCTAACCACGTTGGTTTCCCCCTTATTCTTCCATTGAATAATTCTGGAACTTCCTTTTTTATGTCAAGACCGTAGTAGCATTGGGCGACAAATTCATGGCAAAACATCTTGTTGTTCCATGTTTCAAAATCGAAATCATAGGCTATTTTGTTCCGCAAAAACTCTTTAGCCCTTTTGATAGCAGTTTCTTGCCCTTTTACAGGGCGCATTAAGCAAAATCTATCACACCTTAAGAAATCTATGATATCTATTTCAGAAACTCCTTCTGCTACCGCGTGAATCATTTTCCCATTTCCAATATAAATTCCGGTATGGCTGTAGATTCCGGGGATGAAAAGCGAATCCAAATAGCAGTTATATCCGCGTAATATTATATCCCCGTCCCGTATAATATTCATGAGCATTCTTGTGTCAGAACCCTTAATTTTGAACGTTACGGGTTGATAGACGATACAGGGAGGACATTTGAAATACTTCAAGTCCCCGAAAAATGTCAGAAACTTAGACTTAAATTGATAAAAT
>Ga0172381_10006512_pt1 | contig 11679 bp, 10 predicted proteins | sample Leawel6488metaG_FD_119754 | JGI IMG/M metagenome (GOLD analysis project Ga0172381, IMG submission 119754) | Leachate microbial communities from a municipal landfill in Southern Ontario, Canada - Leachate well 64-88 metaG | ecosystem: Engineered > Solid waste > Landfill > Unclassified | place... | reverse complement strand
TTACCTATAATGCCAGATCATCCATTCTTTAAAATATCATATTGGTATGATTTATTTAACTTTGATTCTTATAATTTTCCCTCATCAATTAAACCTATTTTAGTCTATGATAGTTCTGAACATTGGAATTTAATAGCCCGATCTAATCTAATAAATCGTAATGATATAATTGAGAAATTCTTAGATTGGATTAAACCATATATTGATCAAGGAAGCGGATTGGATGAATTCTATGCTATTGTATGTTGTGAAGATCAAAGAAAACCAACAATATATTATTTATTCGATGGTGAAGTAAAAGAGGAGATGTTTTAAAATGATTACAGAAGAGAGAAAATCCCCAGAGGGTTACCCATTTAAATTTTATTGGAGATTAAAATTAGTTGGATCTGAATCGGATTATTGGTGCGTTCGTGGTGTTGTTAATTATGAATATGATGATGGCTCATACGATGGAATCAGAGCCCCTTATCCCAGTCCATACACAGCATTACTTAGATTCCCATCAAGATCAGCAGTCTTCTTTAATTTAAACGATCCAGAGCAAATATTTTATAATGCGAAGTATCTATCAAATACTGAATTAGATTATTTAAGAAAATTTAAAGATGAATTGCTGAAAGATATTGCTTTGATTAAAAGGATAATAGAGAATAGATATATAGATATACCAAATTATAATTCTCAATTTTATCTACAATTAACCAACGGAGACTATTTATAATGGAGATGTTTTAAATGGATCGTGAAGAGATATTAAATCAAATTGGATGGGTAATAGGTGCAGTTCATAAGATATTATATAATCCGTTCGAACGGGTGCATATTGCTTATCTCAACGAACCCTACCTATCCAGAATATTGAAAGGAACTAAAACAATGGAAACCCGCTTTAAGATGAATCGAAGCCCACCGTTTTTTAAAGTAAATGATGGGGATTTAATTTTATTAAAGCGATCTGGTGGTGATATTGAAGGATATGCAAGAGTTGTAGTTGCTGCATATTTTGAAAATTTAACCCCTGCAAAGTTCGACGATATGTTAATTAAATTCGGACATCAAATGCAATTAGATCAGAAATGGATCGATAAAAAAAGGAATTCAAAATATGCCTCACTTATTAAACTCGCCGATGTTAATAAATTTGATACGCCGATCCCTTTTAAACAGAAAGGGCAAGAGTCGTGGATAACTGTTGAATTAAAGGATGAGAGATAAGATGGTATGTATTGATGAATATATTTTATTTGAATCTATTTATGATATTATAGAAATAATTAGATTAGGTAAAAGAATAACTGAAAAATATGATAGACAAATGAATAAAATTCCAGAATCAAAAGAATATAATATAATACCCAATAATTATTTAAAATCGTTTTTATCTAAATTAGAATCACTAATTATTGATTTTAATAATAATTTGGGATGTCAATCTAGTCCAATAGATAATATAAATAATTTAGAAAGAGATTATCCATTTACCTTATGGAAAGATATAAAAAATGGAAATGATATAAAATTAGAAGAAAGAGGTGATAGATAATGAATGATGATGAAGAAAAATGGTTAAAAAAAATAAAACTAGAACGAAAGGAAAAGGAAAGAAAAATTGAAGAATATAATAAAACTGAAAAAGATAATAAAAGAGATATAAAAACAAATTAATCTATAATAATTTCCTTTTTTTTAACTTTGGCTTACAATTAAAATTATATTAAATTAATCATAGAAATGAATATGTGTAAATATTGCGAATTTTTAAATTCTATTAATTTTGATATGAATTTATTAACAGGTTTTGAAAAAATATATGTATTAGTTTCTGGAGGAGTTGATTCTACTTTATTAGCAGAAGCAATTAAAACCCACTATCCTAAAAATACGTATTTTGTGAATTGTTTTAATCCATACGAATCTAATTTAACTTTAGATTTATTTAAAAAAGAATCTAATTATATTGAGATTAAACCAGATCAAGATTATGATTATGGTAAAATCTTAAAAGATGCTTTTTTAAAATTAAATGATGCAGCCGATTTAAGAAAGAATAAAAAATATCATAAAAAAATATTCAAATGTTGTTATTTTATTAAGCATAAAGCATTTTTAAATAATCCTTTATTCCAAAATACTGATTCAGTTGTTATTAGTGGAATAAAAAGGGGTGATGGACATCAACGAGGAATATGGCTTACTCAATTAAGTCAAGGACGTGAGCCATCTAATCAAAGTGAAGGGAAACCAACTTTTCTTCATCGACATTTAAAAGGTCAATTATATTGTTATCCATTCAGAGATTATATGAGAAAGGAATTTCCAAATGAAATTATGAATTTATTATATCAAACATATCCTAATTTAAAACATTCTGGATGTGCAGTATGTCCTGTATTAGTTTTATTTAATATTAAAAAAGAAGAGCGATTTAATAATTCTGTTAAATTTACAAAGAATTTAATTCAACCTAATGAAAATTTAATGAAATATTGCCCATCTTTAAAGGAGATTAATAAAAATGTTGATTAAAGCAAATTATTTTGATTGGAATTGCGATAATAAATTTGATGCAATTATAACCGATCCGCCATATAAAGAAGTATTTAAAAACGAACTCTTTGAGAATGAATTGGATTATAATGAAATGTTTTATAAATTCGATAAAGACTTAAAAGAGAATGCGGCTTTGATATTATTTTCTAATTTTATGCAAATACCATCTCTTGTTTCAATTGCGACAGAATCTTTCGGTTTTAAATTGCATACATACCAAATATGGGATAAATCCCAAATTAGAAATTGGATTAGTTGGCAATTACCTTTGAGAACAACTGAATTTATTTTATATTTTAAAAAAGGTAATTTCAGATATTCTTTTAAAGATGGAACGGAAAAACCTAAATATAAACGATCATCATTTGGATCTGAATTTATTCATCAAAAAGAAAATACTAATGAGGTTTCTTATGGTATTTTTGAAGATATAATACGATTATCTAATATACAGAAAAATAAAATTCATCCAACTCAAAAGCCTATTGAATTTTCAGAGATGTTTAAAAAGATCGTTGGAGATGTTAAAGTATTAGATCCTTTCTGTGGATCAGGGAATTTAATTAAATCTTTCTCAAATGCAATAGGGATTGACATAAAAGATTATTGGATAAAATAAAAAAATGGGTTAGTTGCATGAAGCAACATCCCCGAACGCTTAAAGGTGTATTATGACGAATATTGAAGAGATTCGGGCAAATCTCTCTTTTTAGATAATAGCCGAACAAACTTTGTTTTTAAAACATATTAATATTATTTTTAGAATATTTAAAGATTATCCTCTTCAATAAGTTCCTCATCCTCATCATCTTCATATAATACCGCAAGGTCAATTATTTCATCCATTTTGAATGATTTACCTTTCTGCTTGAAGATTTCAGAGACTTTCTTAATATTCTCCTTTATTTTATCTCTAATTTTGCCATTTTCCCGAATTAAATCACCAGTACAATATGGGGCTGAACAATTCCCTTTTGGTACAATTGCTACAGATTCTAATTTAAATCCTGTTTGAACCCATACATTATGTTTCTCATTCCATTTAACCATAGTCTTATATGATGTTGAAATGTCGGGACATTTTCCAGATTCTAATATAGGGGTGACCCAATCATCTTCATTCAATTTGGCAAATACTTTCTTAACTAATGCTTTATTTATTTTAATTACAGAAACATCGGTCGATTCATCCTCATCATATTCTAATACTTTATAATTTCCGACAATTTGCCAATCTGGAAGAGTCACATCTCCAGCCTTTTCCTTATTATGATATATTCCTAATGGCACTTGTAAGCCAACTTGACTCTTTATATCTTCGGGACATTGGAACTCAACTTGGATTCTATTATTAACCCAATATTGAAATCTATTAGTAGATGAGAACCCATTTACAATAGCATAGAAATACTCATCATCTTCCTTTTCTAAAGTCGCTTTGAATTTATTATAACGAATTGTTTCAAAAGGTTCAAAGGATTCATATAATTTAGATTTACTCCCACCGAGTATTGATAATGCCTCATTCTTAGAATCGAACCAATAATCAACACCATTTCGCTTCATTTCAGTTGGAACATCATTTGCCGTTCCTTCAAATGGAATACCATAGAATTCAAAGGTTTCGGGTACTTGTTCAAAATGCAATTCTTCAGCAAGGTTCGTTTTAACTTGGGTGGCTTTTTGTCTAATCGTATCAGCCATTTGAGGTACTTCTTTAGTTGAAAGTTGTTTAAGGTATTTGAAATATGGTACACCTTTGGTTGGTCTTCCAACACTACCTTCACCACCTTTTTTCTCTTTTTTAGACATTGGAGGTGTTGATTTTGGTTTCATTTCAGTCGGAGCTCTGGCAGCTGTAGGTTTATTATAAGCATAACCATGTCCCATGTCTTTAGTGTAAAATTTGGATGCTGGATCGAATCGTTTTTCTCCCATTTGTTCTGGATAATAGGTTCGCTTCTTTCCAACAACTTCACCACTTGGTAAGGCTTGGGTCATTTTCCATTCTCTTAATTCTTCAGCTTCTTTTTGATAATCTTTAAAGCCCGACATTGCTGATATTGGACTTCTTCCCATTTTATCATATGGCACTATAGATGAACTTGTACCACCACGAGTCGGGTTTCCAGTACCCCATGCTGGTCCTATAGTTGAGCCTCTTAATCGATCCCATACAAAACCACCTTTAGAAGTACTCATGACCATATCATCATAACTTTCACGAGCTGTATCAGAATCTTTGAATTTATAACCATATGTACTTCCAGAACCCATTTGCTTTCCAGTTTTATGGAATTGGACTATTAATTTATCATCCTTTAATCCTACTCCTTTAACAATTGAAGATGCAACTGGTACCATAGGCATAACAAAATTACTTTTTGCCTCTTTTATCATATAGGTACCTTCCGCTTCCTTTCGCTTCATAAATTGGACTGGAATTCTACAAAAGCCCTTCATTCTATAAACAAATGCCCTATGATTACCATCTAATATATCGAATCCTTCATTAACCATTATTGGTGGGAGATCGGCTGGTGTTTTATTATAATCATCGAAAAACTTAATTATAGATTTAGTTTTATCCTCGAATATATCAATTTCTTTCACAAAATTAAGGTCTTCTAAATTAATATTCTCAACTTCACCATCCTCTTCATATCCATCAATATTGAATTCATAATTAAGCCGTTCTCCAATATATTCAACACTAACATTAGAATGAGTGACTAAATAACCATTTAATAAGAAAATACCCTCTTCAATCTCATTCTTTCTATCTGTTTGAGGATAGCGAGTATAACCCGTTACATGTTTTCCATCACGATAATATCCTTTAACTCCCACTTTATGTTGCTCATAATCTGGCATTCCACGTTTATGACCCGACACTTTGCCTTTAGGACGTCTATATGATTCAACATCGACCTTTTTATCAACTTTGCCTTTATGTTGTGAAGTTCTCTGTTTTTTACATATCTTTTTGGCTTGTTGCTCTAAGGCTTGGGCATCTTTATCTGGATTGGCTTTCTTTAACTTACTCTTAACTGATTCAATACATGTTCTTTGGGATATATTTTTGGGGGATCCAACATCTCTTTTAGTCTTTTTAAGTGTTGATTCTTCAGCTCTCTGTTTTCCAGATCCTGTTTGGGATACTCTTTTCTTAATTTCATCATTAATAATAGGATATATGTAAGAATTCTTCTTTTCTGTCGCTATTTTGGGAGTATTTGAGGATGTATCAGCTTCATCACCTTTCTTAAAATTAGATGGATTACCACCACCCGCAGCCATATGGGATGCTTCAAATAATGCTTTCTGTCGGTTTTCCTTATCAATTTCCCAATGGGTCTTAATTTGAATAAAATCCCAATTGAAATCTTCGGGAATAATATCATCAAAAATACCATAATTACTTAGCATTTTAAGAGCTGGTATGATAAAACTTGTGGATAAACCACCAAATCGGTCAATATCGACTTGAACATCTTTCATAGCATCAACTTGACCAGATTCAACCGCACCCGCCGGATCACCCATAAAATAAGTTATCGAATATCCAGTATCAGTGGTGACTCTACTCCATTCTGAATCTACTAACGCACCAACACCAGTGGTTGTGGCTTTAGTCGGGGCTGAATCTCTAACCATATTCTGATTTAGTATTGTTGGAAGTTCATGGGTTTTTCCATCAGTGTTTATTTCCCTTCCAAAAGCGAATACTTGTCTATTTTCACGAGCAAAGATATACTCCGACATGAATTGATTAACTAAACCAGGTCTTCTAAAATATGATTGGGGTACTTCAACAATAGTGAATAAGTCTTGTCGGAAATGATCATTTTCACTTTTTTCCATTAATTTGACAATACCATCCCAACAAGCTTGGAGATATCGTTTCCCAATACCATAATTCTTAGGAGGATTGTAAGTATGAAAATATTCACCTAAGGACCACACTTCATTAACTGGATGAAGATTACCCTTACCTCTATGACCGGGTATTTCTGGAATAAAATTAACTCTAACTTGAACAATATCATTTAAGGATAAGTGGTATGGACCATCATAACTTTGAACAAAGGAATTATCAGCTCTCACAAATTGTTCCATACCATACATATTTTTAACGATCTGATGAATTTCATAATCAGAATAGCATTTTTCAAGATTTACATATCCATCTCGCATTATTTCGGGCTTAGTCATTTGATACCCATCTATAAGCTGATGAATCGATCCAGTTGAAAAATATTCAATATAATTCAATTCAACCAAACGAGCATAAATAGCGTCTGAATATTGATTTTTTACCCCAAATCCATATAAATCCTCACCCTTAGAAATAGAATCATAAAATTGGAATGGTTTTTGAAATGCCCGTTCTATAAAACGATAAATAAGGCGATTGGCGACTGGGTCAAACTCGGCAACCATCCATCGATGTTCGGGATCATTGACATTATTATATGCTCTGGTCTTAAGCCAGTTTCGGTATCGGGTACCTATACCCATACCACCATGATTATTATAATTTGGAATATCTATTTCGCTATAATTAGTCCGATATACCCAATTATTAAAACGATATTCCTTAGTTTGAACTTCTAACGCCATAATCATCACTATAAAGATGTAAAGAAAGTATCTTTCCAATTATTTGATCCGGAATTCATATTTATATTATTTGATATTTTTGGTTCAGTATTGCTTGAAAATATCTTATTTTCTGCATTCTTACTTCGTATTATATCCTCATCACCTCTATGTTTCAGATGAAGCCAATACGTTGCTAATAAGGATGAGTCAGCAATATCCCCTTTGGTTTTTGTCCCTTTTGATGTATGTGGAGAATATGAACCTAATTGATTATGTAATTGGTCTGATTCATAATGTATTGCTCCCTCATATAAATAGCTTCGGAATGCCTTTATAAAATCATCAGGTCCGAACATTGTCCTATCCCCATCACGAATATTAAAAGAAGTGGCTGGATACCCATCTGATACCAATCTATGAACCAATTTATTCCCACCACTATTAGACTCACAAATTATATCAGATACTCCATAAGATCCTATTATTAGAAGATATTCAGCATAGAGGGCATTATCATTCTTATTAATCTCCCCTTCAAATTGTTTCGCAAATAAACATGTTATATGCCATTTTTGAGAATAAGCATTGATACAATATTCCCATACTGATACTCCAGTCGGGTGAGTGCCTCCACTTGGGTCAATTGCCAATATTCTCTCATATTTCTCACATTGCCGATAATCATTTTCCATGAATTCTTTATAATTATATTTGGCATTTCTTAAATGTTCGGCAGAAAAGGTAACTCCACTTATAGGGGTCTTATCACCTAATTGAGAATCGGCATATTCTTTGGACACACATTGGGCTTGAATTCCCATTAAAAGATTCTTTTTGGTATTAAATTCCTCTCCTTTCATCTCTGGCATATCAGATTGTTCCATTCGAACATAGGCTATTTGATCCAATACTTTTTGAGCCTCTTCTATTGGAAGATTCATTGTATTTGTCCAATATTTAATATCAGTGAATATAGAAGTAAATTGTTGGAAAGCAGTGAATTCCTCACCATCTGGTCTATTTGCCATAAAGATTATTTTGAGATTATTAGTTAAAGCAGTTACCACTAAATCAGCAATCGCTTTAGGATTATGAGCATATACCACATCTGCTTCATCAATTATAACCACATCAGTATCCCCACCTTTAACACTACCAGTATCTGGGGCAGACACTTGGAAAATATGCCCAAATTTATACACACTGCGTTCTTGAGTCTCTTGGGCTATGAATTCATGAATATCAGCACTATAAGGACTCACTCTCATATCAATCATTATCTGACCAGCCATCTTAGCGGTAGATGCCATATAAATTGTCTTACTTCGGAGCTTTCCATCCCAAGCCATATTCAAAGCATGTTCAAAATCCCACCTTGTAATAGTAGTGCTTTTACGAGTTCGCCGGGCACCTTCGACAAAAACACACATCTTCTCATCACAGAGCCTCATTACCTCGATCTGCTTTGGGGCAAGATTCTTAGGTCGAACATAGGATAAAGAACGCCATCCTTCTAATCCCTCACCAGTCTTAACCTGATCCACTTCTTTCAAATATTTCATAAGAGTCCCGAATAATTGAACCTTAGTCTTAGCATCAGCCTCATCATAAGCATCAAGCAAACTCGACACAAGACTCTTCAAATGGCTAGGTGCCTTTCCAAGAATCTCTTCATGATTAATACTAAGGGCTCCGGTGTTTGTTCCACTCTTTTTTGATCCCCCCATTTTCGTCAAATTGACCACCGGTGGCTTTTTGGCGTTGGCGAGACCCCCCAGCCTCGTCTGTGAGCAGTCTGATTGAGGTGTATTTAAGTCTGTTGGTTCCTGGTCTTGAGTGTTAAGAAGATCCGAATCATCGTCCTGGTTTTCAACCTTACAAATTTGAGGATCCTCAAACATTTCTTTTAATGATATACATTTATCAAATATGATTTTCGTTCCGTTATGTTTTTTTCTTTTAGGGTCATTGTAATTTTGTATTAATTTTTGTATTAATAATAATGTTCGATTAGGATCTCGATCAAATAAGTTTGCGATCTCAACGAAACTTGTATTCATTTGTCTTAGATGATAACTTAATGCTTGTTGAGATAAATCCAATTCCTTACAAAAATCTCTCATAGATTCTTTTCCCTGAACTAAAAAGGCTATTAAAAGATTAATTATTTTTTCAGGATTATAATTTTTCTTAAAACACATGTTAGTATTTTTTTTTTCAGGAGGTTGGTTTATTAGAATCACGTCCAGTTATTCCAATTAAAGATGAATTTTTTACTACTTTAGTAGTAGTTTTTCATTCATTTTATGATGTTATAATTGAGTATTTTTGAGTTTATATAATTTTGTATTTTGATTAAAATAGTTATTTTTTACCCGAAAAGTAAAACCCAATAGTTTACTTTTGAAGTAAATCGTCACCTAAGAAGTAAGATTGTTGATGTGTTGGAATATCATGACATGTCTGATATGTTCGAACAAATATCAAAAAGTGTGTGATCTCAATTCTGACAACCTATAGAGAGACTTTACTCTATTAATAATAGTATTGATTTAATATTATTATATAATTTTCCTTAATTCTGAGAGTGTAGAAGTGCACAGATATTTTCATGGAGAGTCACTATATATTATAAATACATCGTGATACTACATGAAAATCAAGATTCCTCTCAATTCTTGATTGAGATAATTCTAAAACTGATTTTAGATTTTCAACTTTATTATTAATGTGTATACTTACTCAATACTCTCAAGATTAAATTCAATCATTCTAAACTCTTCTATTTTTAAAAAAGTGAGATCTGATATATTGCTCAATCATAAGATATGTTTCAATTCACAGATTAATCCCAATCAAATTATTTTTCTTATTTTTTCTCTTCCAGATTATATTCTATCTTCTCAAATATACTTCAGAATAGATTCAGATTAATGGGGATTTTAGGATCAGCCTCATTTTTTAATTTTGGTTGGGAAAATAGTCTAAACTTCTTTTGTATTAAATCTCTATTCCAATTTAAGAAAAGTTCCCGTGGAATGATCTTCCAGATTTTCGAGATCTCTTCAAATATTATCCCAAATATTATAATCCAAATTATTGAATAAGATTTTTTGGTGATTTTGGAGATCTCACACTTTCCATTAATCTTTATCCAAGATCCTATTCTAAACTCTTCCAAAAGTGCCTCTTCTAAGGAATCACAAATGAATGATTTCGCCGGTCTGGATTAATCTATGAACTCAATTCATTATTATCTCAATTCATAGAGAGAGTTCTATTTTATTTATAAATAGCAAACTTATAAATTATAATCAAAAAATCAAGATTGGGAAATAAAAAAAAGACAAAAAATAGTTATAAACATAATTCAGAAATATAGATAATTGCAGAATTTAACTGAATATGATTAATAGTATAATAACTATGAGCATTTATATCATACATAAACTCTATTAATTCATTTTTAGTTAAATGAATTTTTTGCTTAGATTTAACTTTTTCAATTAAATCTATGAGATATTTACAACTATATAGACTACGTTTTTCAGATCTTGCTTTTTCAATTGATTCTAATACATGATTAGACCAAAATTCGAAATTCTTTTGAGACATATTATTCTCTAATGAATGAGAGTAAATATTGATTTTCGAATTTCAAACTTACAAAAAGAGACAAAATAGAAAAATTAGAAATTATAGTTTAAAATTTCGGTTTGTTCTTCATTTAAATCGAATTCATTAATGTTCTCTAATTCTCTACGTTCTAATTCGTTCTGATTTATAATATATCTCTGTAAATTATAGAGATATAGATTAATAGAACGTTTAAAATTAGATTCTAAAATATCTTGATAAGCAATATAATCACACATTACGTTAATTCTTTCTTCTTGCTGACTTTCACGTGTCCAATTTCGATTTTCGTTAGAACGTGAGAGTGCTTCTTCACGCTCTTTCATATGTCTCTCATAAATTTCTGCTTCTAATTCTAATACTGTTTTTGATTTTATTTTTATATTAGAAAGACTTCTATTTTTATTCAAATCTTTCAATCGTTCTTCTAAATTCATTTTTATCACTTTAAAAAAATTTTTAGGTTTATCAACAATGCTGAAATAGAAAAAATCATTTAAAAGCATGATGAGTGCAAGTGATTTTCTGATCTAAAATAATATGTGTGATCTAAAACTATTTCGAGCAATATTTAGAGAGATCACAAAATATGCTATTTTCGAGACTATTTTTTTCTATAGAGTTTAATACTCTAAAATAATAAAATGCTCAAAAATCGAAAAAGAACAATAAAAAATTGGGTATTTAGAATATATAACAAAAGCAGGGTTAAAATCATTAGAAAAGGGTAATCTTACTCAAAAATGGGTTAAGAAATTTAGATAAAAAAAATTAGCAATAATTTAAAATCTGAACGACTAAAAATAAAAATAGAATTAATATGAGAAATTCTGATCTACTATATCATTAATCTCATTAGATAATTCCCAAAATTTTTCACATTTT
>Ga0172381_10006508_pt1 | contig 11682 bp, 22 predicted proteins | sample Leawel6488metaG_FD_119754 | JGI IMG/M metagenome (GOLD analysis project Ga0172381, IMG submission 119754) | Leachate microbial communities from a municipal landfill in Southern Ontario, Canada - Leachate well 64-88 metaG | ecosystem: Engineered > Solid waste > Landfill > Unclassified | place... | reverse complement strand
TGGAGGCAGTGTTAATATATATGCAGGTGAAAGTGGTGGTGCTGGTTCAGATGGAGGTATAAACTTATTTGGAAATACAACAGTAGATGGGACGATTAATAGTGGAGCGATAACAAGTAGTGGTTTGCTTGGAGTAACAGTTGCATCTGGATATGCGGCCACGTTTATGGGCGGCAATGTCGGCATCGGGACGACTAACCCAAGTGCACGGCTTGACGTGCGCATTGGATCGGGTGGGTCAGGCAACCTCATCGCAACGTTCGGTAGTTCAGTAGCAGATCGGATCCGTCTCTATGACGAAGGGGCGACCTACGGGGCGAAAATCCTATCCAACGCGGGGAATCCATTTCTGATTGCAGCCGGTGAGCCAGGGAGCAACGCCCCACTCGCTCTCGGTGCGAACGGCACAGAGTACATGCGGATTGTCTATAGTGGCAACGTCGGCATCGGGACGACGACGCCGCTTTCAAAACTTTCAATCAATGGTGGACTTCATGTTGGCGGAGACTCTGATGCAGGTGATAATAATTTATTAGTTGATGGTAATGTTACATTAGGAACTGCTGGTAGTGGCATATCAATTAAAGAGGGTAGTAATGCAACTATGGGCATAGCTACTCTTGTGGCTGGAACGGTAACCGTAAACACAACAAAGGTAACTGCAAATTCAAGAATATTTTTAACAGTAAATGGTGGAACACTTACAAACGTAGGTGCTACATATATTTCAGCAAGAACAGCGGGGACATCATTCACGATTACATCTATGAATATTTTAGATGCCAGTGACGTATCGTGGTTCATTTGCGAACCAAATTAATTTAACGAACCTAAAAATACAGAAATTATAGTAATACCATAATGAGTAGTCAAATACCAAATACGGAAGAGCAAAACATGGAAGTGGAAATGTTGCGGATGCTCAATGATGTCAAAAACAAGTTGGAAGAAACCAATACAAGACTTGGTGAGAATCATTTAGAGCTTGTGGAAAATTTTGGAAAACTAACAGCATGCACAGCGGTTTTAGAGACAAAACTTGAAGCGATAGAAGTGCAAACAACTTTGACAAATGGAACTGTTAAAGGTCACGAACGGTTCAACAACAGACTTGTTGGACTGTCTTTAATTGGTGGATTGGTAACATTCATAATCTCTGTTTTTCTTTATGTTTACTTACCAAAATTTCTTGACAAACTTGACAACTCAATGACTACTACAACCAAACTTGAAATAATTCATAAACAAAACGGAGAACTGAAGCCATGAAAGAAAAAATAGATGGTTATATTTTATTAATTCTTGTGGTATCTGCTGTACTGATGTCTGCGTTGGTGATGGTTGGATTATTCTTTATTACAATTCCAAAAGAGAATCAACAAATGGTCAACATTTTCGCTGGTGCCATTATAACTGGAGCACTTTTGACTGTCTATAACTATCGTTTTGGATCTAGTCAGGGTTCGGCGAAAAAGACAGATATTATGGCGAAACCCGACGAAGTTTTGACTGAAGAAAAAAATAAATAATAGTTAATTTTATCGGCAATATTGACTATCTTACGATAAGAAAGGATGGGCAATATGAATACGCCGAATCATCAGGAAGCAATCAGAAAGTGGCAAAGGAAACACGGGCTTGCCTATCTGCGAGAATATCGGGCAAAACATAGGGATGAGTGCCGATAAGACTGATATAATGAAAACTGAAGCTGATACTAAAATTATTGAAGCTAATACAAAAACAGAAACAAAGGTGCAGTGATGCCAGAATTTGGATTGAGATCGATTCGAGAACTATCGACTTGTGATGAAAGACTTCAAAGAATTTTTAATGAAGTTGTTAAGTATTTTGACTGCACAGTTATTGAGGGACATCGCGGAGAGGAGGCACAGAACAAAGCCTTTGATGAAGGAAGATCGAAATTAAAATATCCAAATGGTAAACACAATAAAATTCCTTCTCTTGCTGTGGATGTTATGCCATTTCCGATTGACTGGAAAAATAACGAACAGATTGCTTACTTTGCCGGTCAGGTAGTAGCTACAGCCCGAACGATGGGAATCACTCTTCGATGGGGACACGATTTTAATATGAACAACAAACTAAACGATCAAAAGTTTATAGATGCTCCACACTATGAAATCGAGGATTAACTATGAAAATAAATAAATTGCAAGTAGGGGATTTCCTTTTTTTTCATACAGAACCTAAAAATACTTTTGACAGAATAATTCCTTTCGGTATTCAAGAACTTACAAATTCGCTTTGGAATCACGTAGAGACAATCTATGAAGTGCAAGACAATGATGTTTTATCTGCCGGTGCTTTGTCTGAAGGATATAAAATCAGAAGCATCCGAGAGGCAATCAGCAAGGAAGATGTTAGAATCTCAGTCAGACGTTATCACGGAGATGGAGTTGGTGGAAAAGAACTAACAGACGAAGACAAATTTAAAATTCATCATCAAATTAATTTAATTCAAAATGCTCCGTATGGCTTTTCTCAGATAGCTTTTCTTGCTGTCCTTAGCCAAATTAATAATGTAACCTTGCCGTCTTATATTTTAAGGCAAGCGATGGAAGAGTTACAAAAGATGCTTGACTGTGGACAGACTCAAATGATATGTTCTGAAGCAGCATACAGAGTTGTGGCAAGGGCTGGATTACCAATTAGAATTTTAAATGATGATGCAGTTCAGGATTATTATAATGCAACCGGATCAATAATGGATTTATACCGTGCTACGAAAAAAGAAGATCAGTTAAATCCTTTGATCGAAAATTGGATTACTCCAAAAGATTTATCACTATCGCCGGATTTAATAACTATGGGCGATTTAGAAGTAGGTTGGAGATAGCCGAAGATAATTCAACTCAAAACAGGAGAACTAAAATGAAGAAATTTATTTTTGCAATGTTACTTGTATTTACAGTTGCTCTATCTGCCTGTGATTGTTCAGGTGTCAAAAGCTCACTTCAAGATTGGAGCAAAGAGAGATCAGATTATCAAGCAAGAATTTATGTCAAGGATTCTCTTTTGGTCACCTACAAAGATTCTTTAAAAGAATGTCAGCAAGACAAAAGGCAACTTAATTTTTGGAAAGAAGCAGAGTAGTTTTCTTCCCTGCCAAGTGCCACACTTGAGCTTCCCTCCTTGTCTCAGGTGTCTTGCCTCTGGTGCTTGGCGGTGGTTTTATTTCTTCCATAATCTTCAAAAACCTTAATAAAACACACCTTTTTGACTCTGAAAAATTAATCTTCAAAACTCACTTCTTTGTTTACTTTTACGTAACTTATTGTTATATAATAACAAGTTATACGATTGATTGTTCATTGAAAACTTGAGGCATTTTGGAAGGTAAAACCAGATGATGAACTTCCCGGCACGGAGTCGCGGGAAGAGAAGATGGTGAAACTGGAGGCCGACAAACAAAAGCACGCTGGTTTTTCTGTGCAAGGTTTTTTGTTGAAATCGTCACAACAGTGCTGCTGCGAGATGGAAAGAACTTTCGTGGTAAATCCACGCAGAAGAAAGTCCGCAGAGATAATTTGAGTATGCTCGCAGTTGTTCAACAAAATTCGCCAAATTGAAAGAAGCAGTAGCAGACAGCGGTAAGCAGTTTGTATTGAGATTTGAAAAGCAGGTGACAGTGAAGAACGCATTTGAGTTCACGACTCAACACCTGCTCTATAATAGAGTAAGAAGATCTTACTCAACATATAAAACACAAGGAGACAATCATGAAAAACTCAAATAAGAAAATCGGACATATTTTTAATGGTTATAAAAAATCAAAACCGTTTTCTATTGAAATAGAATTAACAATCACAGGGAAAGTAAATATAGTAAAATTTACTTACCACAAAACAGAAGGTTTAATGGCCGAAAATTATCAATGTTTTGAAGTAGAATACGATAGAAAAAATATCGAAGATCAGATAAAAAAACAACTTAACACCAAATTAATAAAGCTTTCAAAAAACAAGAGTGCTGTTGAAGTTGGTGGTGGAGCATATATATCTTTTCCTAACATTTTTTCATCAAAGGTATAACTATGAAAAACCAATTCTCAAAATCCCTCTCCACTCAAGAAATATTCCAAGTAATTCCAGAAGCAAGGATTGAAAATAAAGAAAAACAGGAAATTCTTGATCTCCGTATTCGCACATATAACTCCATCTGGTGGTATCTCAACTCTAAGGTGCTATCATGAGTGAGAAAGAAAAAGAATATATGCGACGAGAAGCAGTAAGGTTCGTTAAACAGATAATTCGAGATGGTGCATCTGATGGAATTGTGATCAAAAAATTTACGAACTTCGGTTATTCAAAGACAACTGCTGATTCGTGTCTTGAAGAAGCGAAACTTGAAATACTTAAAAAACAAGGAGAAGTGAAATGAACTTCAAAGAGTTACAAGACAAAATTGGAACACAAATTGAATCAGACTGGCATCAACACAAAAATGGTAATGGGTGGGTGCACAAAAATGCAGTATTAGAAGAGTCTTGCTTTGTTAGTGAAAATGCCATTATGTTTTCAGGCAAGGTGTCTGGCAATGCTCGGGTGTATGGCAATGCTCAGGTGTTTGGCGATGCTTGGGTGTCTGGCAATGCTCGGGTGTATGGCAATGCTCAGGTGTTTGGCGATGCTTGGGACAAGTCACCACTGTTCATAATTGGTTCAAAACATTCTTTGACTAACTGCAAAAAAGGATTTATTCGAATTGGTTGCCATTGTAAGAAAATTGATTGGTGGTTGGAAAACTTTGAAGACATTGGCAAGAAAGAAAACTACACACCAGATGAAATAAAAGAATATGGTGCTTATATTAGATTGTTTAAAGAGGTGGGCAAATGAAATATACCAAATTTGAAAAATTTCTTCTTGTTTATATGTTGTTTGCTGTTATCATTCTTCTCATTAAAAACCTGTGGGGTGTATAATGATAGATGACAATATAGTAGACAAGATAAAAAACCTTAATGAAAAAGCAAAGTCAGCCGAAGCAATAGGCGAGATGAAAGAAGCTGAAACATTTGCTGCTGCGGTGAGGAATCTTCTTCTCAAATACGAACTTGACACTTGTTAGATCGGCGGAAAAAATAGCATACGATTCTTATGTAAATTATTTTCACAAATGTAAATCAGAGGGAGATGTTACTAAACCGCGAACAAGTATGTCTACAGCACTTGTCAGAATATCTGACATGAGAAGCAAGGTTGATGATTTTATGCGAGATAATATAAGTGTGGGAAAAGCGAGTTATTCTTCTGTCAGAACATCTGGAAACGTTGCTGGAAAAAGAAATGGAGCTGAACTTGGAAGAAAAATAAACATAAGACAGAAAGGAGTAATAGAAAACAAACGATGAAAACAATAGAAGTAGATTCGATTCGGGAGTATGACATTGCTGGTTCTAAAAACGGGAAAGCACCAATGTGTATTTATTGTTTTGACCTTGCAACACACATAGTGAAAGGTATTATCTACATAGACAAAATGGATATTCCATACATGGAACCAGTTTGTCAAAAGCATGTCGAAGTTTTGAAAGGAAACAAGATTCCAAAAAACGAAAAGATCCAAACACTCATCGATACAAAAGTCGATAGTGAAACTAACACACAACAAAATAACAAGGAGCAAGTCATGAGTAAAAACACAGATGTAAACGGACGACGCAAGGCTGACAAGACCGCGAAAATCGTGATCAAAAAGGGAGATATAAAAACGTCTCCAGTAAAACTTCAAAAGACTGAAAAACCAGTCGTGAAGAAAGAACCTCGTGTTTCTACGAGTTCTGTTATGATCGGCATGATGAAGACCGGTGCGACGATCGCGCAAATGGTCGCTGGTGTTAAAAAAGCATTGGAAGTTGCCGAAGACAAGGCAACATACAATGTGAAATGGTATTTGAACAAATTCACCAAAGAAAAATCGGTGACTGAAAACAAAGGAGTTTATAAATCCAAGTAAACCCTGTCTTTCTCCCGCTCGTGTTACAGGCGTGCGAGCAAATCGAGGCGGGAGAACTTGATTAATCGATTAAATAATTTCAAAATACAAAACAAGGAGAAATAAATGACACAGCAAGAAAATGAAAAAACAGAAGGAATATTTGCAAGATTTGTAATGGAGAATAAGTCAATTGACCAGTCTCCAGAGGAGTTTCTATTGGAGATAAAGAAATCTCTCAGTGCAAACAAAACTGAAAAGGCAAAGATTGATTACTTGTCTCATCTTGCTGCCAGCATTCAACCTGATCCAATTCAAGCCAGACTTTGCAAAGCAGGTTGTCATGGAAGAGGATTCAGATACATTGATGTTAGTCTTGACAAAAACACAGTCCACTACAAGATTGATTTGTGCTGTGGGGTTGTTGGTACTTCTCCCTACGCTAAGATATTCGAGAAACTGATACTTGTGAATGAAAGAATGGAAAACCAAGTGCAGTTATTCAAGGGTGGAATCAAAATGCTTGAACAACATGATTATGGTATTACCGCCGGAATAAAAGCACTTGAAATATGTGCAGCAGAAAATTTCGAAGATATAAAAAATTATCAATTATTTAGAAAAATTTGCAAATATTTAAAAATATTAACAAAACGATAGATTCTTGGAATTTCCAAGAGATTCTTGGAAATTCCTTCTTAACTTATCTTAACTTATCTTATCTTATCTTATCTTAACTTAAAAGAATATGTTGTTGCAAGAAAATGATTTGACAATGAGTTGAGATAAGTATATTATATGTAGTATAAAAATGTTATATAACAGTCGAACATAATAACAAACGAGGACAGTATGACTGGAAATCAATTCAAAAAAACAAGAATAAAACTTGGCATAACACAAACTCGCCTCGCAGATATTCTTGGTTACAAATCTTATCAAACGATTCTTCGCTATGAAAAGCGGGGCGAACAAAACATCCCAATGAATGTTGCAGTGTCTATTACGATGCTTGTTGATGACAAAAAGAAAGGAGTAAAAAATGTCTGAAAATCTCACCATAACAACCCCGTCTTTTGTGTTAAAGAAAAGTCAATTCATTCCAACTGCAAAAAATATAGCAGATACACTTCTTGAAGAAGTTGACAGTGTAACAGCTTTTATTGCCGCGAAACAATTGACTGAGATAGCGAAAGTTCTTGTTGAAACAATCAAACCTTATGCCGAGAAAAAAGTTGGTTTGAAACCCGTTGTTATCCAAGGTGTGACAGTTAAATCAAAAGCACTGGCAAAAAAATATGATTATGGCGAAGATCCTGAACTCGCAACACTTAATGAAAAACTTGAACAAATTAAGGAGAATATTGATAAAAGAAAAACACTGCTTGAGTGCATGAAAAAATCGGTTGATGTTGTGGACAAAAAAACAGGTGAAGTTGTAACTGTAAAACCCGCAAAACTTATCAGTGCTGGTTCAACACTGGAGGTGACATTTGAAAAATAAAGACAAACATGTTAAACTGTGTTTTATTGATCTTGAAACAACAGGAACAGATCCAATTGTCAACGGTGTGCACTGGATTTCTGGTAAGATTTTTGATGTTACAGAAGATGGTTTATTGTTTCCATCTTCTCAATTAATAGAAATTGATAAGTTTGATCTGAGAGTTCGACCGTTTGCTGCCGATGTTGTTTCTGGTGATGCTATCGAAGTTTCAAAAACTACATTCACACAACTTGAAGAGTTTTTAGAACCAGGTGCAGTGAAACAAACGCTCGAGATGATTTTTGCGAAACATGTTGACAAATTCGACAAGTTCGACAAAATGTTTTTTGTTGGTTACAATGCACGGTTCGATTGTGATTTTATGCGTGAGTTTTGGAGAAAAACAGGTGACAAATATTTTGGTTCCTGGTTCTGGTTCCCTCCTATCGATGTAATGAATATGGCTGTATTGCAATTAATAAACAAGAGATGTTCTATGCCAGATTTCAAATTGGGAACTGTGGCAGAAACATTGGGTGTGAAACTTGACAAAAAACAACTTCACTCAGCTCTTGTTGATATTGATTTGACAATTGCTTTGTATCTCACTCTTATTAATAAAGAAAAAACATGATTCAGGTAAGTATTATATCAGATGAAAAATATTGTTCTATTTTTCTTAAATACAAAAATAATACCGTAGAATTAAGTGGAACAAGTAATCCATGGATAACACTTTTTAAGGCGTTAATAAAACTTGAGATTATAAAAATAAAATCACAATTTAAAAAAACAAGAAAAAAAATATGATTATTACAGAAGAAAAAAGAAAAGAGTTTGAGGAACTTGGAAAACCTCTCATCAAATTTTTGAATGATAATTTTCATCCACACACAACCGTTGTTGTTACACCAACAGGTATCGAGTTGCTTGAAGGAGTGTGTGCGAGTCCTGTTACAGAATTTGTAAAAGATTAAAAATTGATTATATAAACAAGGAGAAATACAATGCAAAAATTCATCAAAGCAGTAAAGCAGCAACTCAAACTCAGACTCGGTATTTATTCACCCTCTGGTGGTGGAAAAACATTCACCGCTCTTAGCATAGCAAAAGGACTTGGTGGACGAGTTGGTTTAATTGATAGTGAGCGTCAGTCCGCCAGAAAGTATGCTGACAGATTTGATTTCGATGTAATTGAGTTAGATGAGAATGAACTCAACATTGACACATATATAACGTGTATAAAAGAAGCTGAAAAGAACGGAATAAACGTTCTTATTATTGACAGTGCTACTCATGCGTGGAAAGACTTGCTTGCCGAAATCGACAAGATAGCTCAAGCAAAATTTTCCGGCAATACGTGGGCAGCTTGGAGTAAAGGAACTCCAAAACAAAATGCGTTTATTAATGCAATCCTTGGATTTGATGGTCACGTTATAGTGACAATGCGTGCTAAGACTGAATGGGTTATTGAAAAAAATGACAAGAACAATAAGACTGCTCCTGTTCGTGTTGGACTTGCTCCTGAACAAGGAAAAGGAATTGAATTTGAATTTGATATGCTTATGTCTATGACTGCCGGACATGATGCTTTGATCGAGAAAGACAGGACTGGAAAATTCCAGGACAAGATTATCGAAAAACCTGGTGAAAAGTTTGGTGTTCAAATTCGTGAATGGCTTAATGAAGGTGAAGTTGCACCAATTAAGCAGCAGAAAACATCACTGGAAGCACCTAAAGAACAGGAAAGTGTGTCCAGAGAGGCATCTAAAGCTGCTGGTGCAGGTGTTTCAATGTCAGTTACTGACAAAAATCATCTTGTTTCAAAATTAAGAATTTGTGCAGATCTTGATGAATTAAAAACTTTCTGGGAAAAAGAAATCAACGGTCTCAAGCTCACAGAATCTGAAAAGAAAGTTTTCCTGAAAGAGAAAGATGATGCGAAAAATAAGTTAACAAATGCCGTTACTGAAATTTCGTTGATCGTCCAGAAAATCATTGATGATATCGGCACGTCGAAAACTCTTGCTGGAGCAAAAAAGCATTTTGCTGTCGCAGAAAAGAAATACTCGGAAAAATTAATAACATCGGCAGAAATTGATGCTATCAAAATAAAGTTTGCCGAAATAATAAAAGTATTTAACGAACGATCTTGAAAACAACAATAAATATAATAGGAGAAAAACATCATGAGTGGATTGAATAAAATAGTCATCATCGGAAATCTCGGACAAGATCCGGAACTTAAATACACTACAAGTGGTGTTGCTGTTGCAAATTTTTCCGTCGCAGTCAATGAGCAATGGAAAGACAAGGATGGCAACAAACAAGAACATGTGGAATGGTTCCGTTGTGTCGCATGGAGAAAGATCGGTGAAATATGCGGAGAATATTTGAAAAAAGGTCAACAAGTTTATATTGAGGGAAGTCAACGAACAAGAAGTTACGATGACAAGGAAGGTATAAAACGTTATGCAGTCGATCTTGTTATCGATAAAATGTTAATGCTTGGTTCTAAAGGTGTTGCCTCAGATGATAAAAACTACAAGAAAAAAGTCGAGGAAGAAGCTGCCACAGTTGTTGGTAATGACAAGGGTGTTGAAGATGATTTTCCATTCTAAATTAAAAACAAACCTGAAATGAGAGATGAAATGGCTCACAAAAGAATGTTGAATAAAAACATAGTAGTTGACGCGCAGGTTTGTCGTCTCAGCGAATTTGCTCAGCTTTTTTACACTTGGATGATTCCTTTTCTTGATGATTTTGGAAGAATAACTGCAGACCCCTTTGAGTTAAATGTGCTTATTGTCCCACTTCTTCACAAATCTGCTGGAGAGATCGAATCGGCGTTGATAGAAATCTGTTCATCCGAGATAGACTCGAAAATGCCTCTTGCTGCTGCTTATGAAGTAGACGGAAGCAAGATTCTTCAGTTTAAAAAGAAAGCATTTGAGGATCATCAGTCAGGAATAATCGGGAAGAGGACGCGGTCGAAATATGCTGATCCTCTTCCTGATACTCGTCTTCTTTATAGACGTGATGGCGATGTGAAATTTTTTGATGTTCTTGGAAGTAATTTCGCTGTTGAAAAAACAGAGACGAATATCAAACCAGTAAAAGTGATTATCCGAAAAAGTAGGGCAATGGTAGATGTCGAGAGGTTTATCAAAATCATACCTGACAAACTTGCAAAAATTGATGGTTTTACTGAAGCGTATACAAAATGGATTCAACATAGAGATCAAATGCGAAAACCACTGACATTGAACTCTGTTGAATTGCAGATGAAATTTCTTCTCAAACAACCAGATCCAGTTCTCTGCGTGTTAACCGCCGTTGAAAAATCATGGCAGGGAATTTACGAGGTGAAAAACAATGGAACGAAAAACACAAAAACCAATACCACTAAAAGAAGCAGCGAGTTCTCTTCTCAAAGAACTTCCAAAATCTCATGATAATGATAAACTGCAATTTTATATGAGACACAGAACAGAAGTGTTGCAAACAGAAGCAGCGAAGGAACTAATGTTCAAGGAAGGGTTTCCAAGAAAATACGTGAATGCTGTTTGGGATGGTGTTGATGCACAAACTCGTGTTATTGCACAAACATTTATTAGTGATTATTATTTGAAATCACTGGCAACGAGACCTCCTGGTTTATACGTTTGCGGTGCTGTTGGTGTTGGAAAATCTTCTTTAGTGACATTGATGATGCTGCACCTTGTGAAGATTTTTTCGCACTCTGTGAGATTTGTGTCACTTGAAAACCTTGTAACCATGATGTTTCAGCGAGATTGGGACAATGTCAATAAAAAAATGAATGCAGCAGTTCTTGTTATAGATGATGTGGGCAGAAATTACGATGTTGATTTTTCGGTGTCTAAATTCAATGGGTTTATGGAACATAGATATAGCAACGAACTTCCAACATTCTTTACTTCTAATTTGTCGCCTCATGACTTAAGAGAAAGAAACGGTTACGACAGAATAGCAGATTTGTTGTTTGACAAAAACTGGTGTAAAGTGTTGACATACGGTGGAACATCTATGAGAGGAGCAGTGTGATATGAGCGAGTTCACTGGAGAATGTTATCATCTTGTGCATTCTGATGGATGGTGCGAAGAATGCAAAAAGAAAGTGCATATTATTTTTCATAACGACAGCGACCTGGTTGCTGAAGAACAAGAAGAAACAATAAGAGATGAACGATGAAAAAACCAACTAACAAAAAATT
>Ga0172381_10006505_pt1 | contig 11683 bp, 4 predicted proteins | sample Leawel6488metaG_FD_119754 | JGI IMG/M metagenome (GOLD analysis project Ga0172381, IMG submission 119754) | Leachate microbial communities from a municipal landfill in Southern Ontario, Canada - Leachate well 64-88 metaG | ecosystem: Engineered > Solid waste > Landfill > Unclassified | place... | reverse complement strand
GCCCACGATACTTCTTATCAATCATATCGATTTCAGCTTTAGCCTTATTCATCTGATTAAAGCCTTGCTCATCATAAGTCAAGCCTTTGCCTAACCGGCCTTCATCAAGAGAATAACTATCAGCGATTTTATTTCTGCCTTGATAGTTGGGCTGTCCAGAATATGTGGTTTGCTTTAGAGTATCCACGTCTGGCATTTGATCAGCAGGTTGGAACATTTCTCCAGCCTCGCTGGTGCCTTTAACCCTTATCTTCTTCGGATTGATTTTTATAGGTCTAGTAGGATCAAAGACTGATTTGCCATTACCATCGATAATATCAATAACCATATTATCAGATTGTCTGGCAATATATTTAGCACCATCAGGACCATCAACAGTAAACGTGGCAATCTTTTCTGGAGCTTCTCCCCAATCAGGTTCCGGTGGTACTGCACCATCCTCCGGAGTTGGCCCATTATGCTTAACTTTCTTCAGAGCAATATTCAGTTCTTCATTGGCATCTAAACCTAGAGCAGAATACTTGGCTGTGATCTGTGCATATTGATCTAAAGCTTTTTGCCAGATCCTTCTTCGCCTAGCTTCACTTTTATCTGCCAGTGCTTTGAAAGTCTTTTCAGCTAACTCTGCTTTTTCTTTACGCATAGCACGATTATTGTCTACCCATTTTTGGGCAATACGTTCAGTATCTTTATCAAACTTAAATATCTTGAGGAATTGTTCATCAATAGAAAATTCTAGAGCTTCAATACGATCAGCGTATTTCTTTTGTCCGGCACGCACTTTTATTTGTACGTCTTCATAACTGACATTAGTTTTGTTATCAGGATCAAAATACTTATTATTCTCTTCAAGAACAAAGAGTCTAGACTCTTGTACTAGATTCATTCTTTCGATTAGAAGATCAGACATTCTGGATTGCACAGCATCATCTGGATCCATCCTGTGGACCACAGCCATTGTCTTCTCAAGATCTTGTTTATTCTCTAAGAATATTCTTTCTGAAAGCTCATCATATTTGAAGTTGTAATATTCGTAAGCGGTTCGTCTACCAATCTCTCCGGGATTTTCTTTTCGGATCCTACTGGCCTCTAAAGTTATATTATGTAGTTCCTGCTCATTAGTCATATTGCCAAAGCGATGACTATATTGAATATCATCAATTACTTTAGCGGCTCCACCCCATCCAGAAACATTCATATCCTGGCTGGCTTCTTCATAAGAGTTCACAGTTTCATTAGCAAACTTTGCAAGAGCATCAGTTTCAATATCCCGATAGACTCTGCTTAGTGCTTGATCAGGACTTAGCCCTTCTGTTTCCACATAACGCAAAGCATTATCAAGAATAGAAAGTTTAGTTATAAGATCGTTAGCTGTTGTAGGTTGATCATAAAGCTTTCCAATAGCATTATTCAAAGCTTCAGTCATAACTACTTTAGATCCAAGAGTTGTGTCAATCCCTTGATCGAATTGGTCCATTCTGGTCATTGCCCGAATGAGAGTTTCTACTTGGTTAGGATCATGCCCGGCATCTCTTAATGCTGTCCTTAGATTGTTCGGCAATGGCGGTACTGCATCCTGGTACCACGCTTCAAAGCCTTGTTGGTATCCATTTGCATAAGCTGTCATCTTTGCTTTGCCTTCGATGTTGCCGGCCATCTTCATAAAGATTCCTGCTTTATTACTAAACTTATTGACGTTCTTCTGTAATACATCTACTAACAACTTAGCATTTTCTGGAGTTGAAGCAAGTTTACCAATGGAGCTATAGCCTTCCAGTAACTTAGTGGGAGCTTGCGCGCCATAACGTGTTAGGATTGCTTCATTATGTTTTGCGGTGAAGAGACTGCCGATACCATCATAGCCCATAGTTACCATGTTGTTTAGCAGGTTCTTCATTACAAACGTTGGTGTATTGAGAAGGGCTAAAGATTGGACAGACTTATTCAAGCCTAGCCATTTCCAGAGGCCAGCCTTTTGATTTAGGTCCAGTCCGTAAGCTTTCCCTAATCGTTCGGCTGTTAGATCTGTGATCCGATTCTCTAATCGGACTGTCATCATTTCAGGATAGTAAGGCATATCATTTGTGATGTAGACCTTCATACTTTTCTTCAATGACTCGGCAGTTATCTTTCCTGTTTGGATGGCTTCTACTATAGGGTTTTTGACCTTTGTGGAGTAGGTTAACTGATTTACCAGATCAGTGTATTTGTTGTCTTTCATCATCTGGATAATATCTATTGGCTTTTTAGATAAAGCTTCAGCAATGTTACCGATAGCAATTCTTCTGCCTTCGCTTGCTTTCCAGATTGTCATTTGTGTTTTGATGGCATCTGAATCTATGGCCGCTTTCAAAGAACTTCGTATTGCCCTCATGTTGGGGCTGTCATAGACTTGAGCAGTAGGATCGTTCGGATGGTTCTTGACATACTCGGCCCCATCAATAACTCTTTGTATGTTAGTCATAAATTCTTCTGGGCTTGAAGATAGGGCCCCCAGGTATCTAAAGGCACTGTTGAGCTTTATAAGATCATGGCCAATTGCGCCTTCTGGCGAACTGCCAAAGAGCTTTGCAGATCTTGAAGCAAGTACTTTACCATCAGTATCTAATATGATTGCATCAGTTGGGAGGTTGGTTACAGGATCGATACCGGCCAGTCTCTTGGCGAATGGGCTCATGTTTTCTAGGCCATAAGCGGTCATAGGCTTTCCGGCAGAGTAATACTGCCAACCAGTATTCATCTTGTAATTGTTCATTACATCCGCAATACCAGTGGTTGTTGGGAGTCTGAAAGGACCCCAATCCAAACCTCTGTAAGCACTGAATCTATTCACTTGATTAATGGCAAACCCTAATGGCATTGCAATATTACCTGGGAGAGCATCTGCCCACAACTTGCCTCTTGCTTGTTGGAAACTATAAGCGAGGCCGGGCATCTCGAGCTTGCCAGCAATTTTTGTTGCGGCGATATTGGTCAGGAAAGGTAAGTACTGTAAAGGATCAAGCCAGTTTTGAGCGATATAATCTGCCCTTGTTCCAGAGTAACCATAACGATCGACCATATCCCAATAGACACTATCTACATCTTCACCATTAGAAAGACGGATAACAGATTCTGCTAAAGGTTGGCCAACGAGGAAACCTTCTCTAATTGCTTGAGGCTCCACAATACCTTTTTGTAATTGCCAGACTTCTCCTCTTCCAGCTTGTAAGCCAGAAGACCACTCCTTATTTATATTATGTGCGACTGCTTGTACGAAGTTAGCTTCAGCATTACCAATTCCATAAAGATCAGTTTCATAAGCACCTTTGCCGGCATTCCAATAATCTTTGAATGAGTAAGCATTAGGATCTATACCAAGATTTCTTACTTGATCATAGGCTGAAACTGTTCCTATAAGCTGTTCTACGAATTCCTGTCCTTTCATCCAGGGCTTCATCAACTTCATGGCAGTAGCTTCATCACCACGCTTCATCGCCAGATAGGTGGACAGGCCTACGATTGACCCAACTGTGCCTACGATTATAGTGCCGGCAGGGCCTAAACCTGAACCAGCCGCGGCTCCAGTAGTAGCCATAGAAGAAATAATAGAAGTACCGGCAACTAAACCACTGGTGATACCAGCCGCTCCTAGACCGCCTTTTACACCGGCAGATATAGCAGATGTTTCCATCATCCAGTCATCAGCATTAGAGTCGGGAGGAACCAATGAGTTTATTGATAAGAGAAACTTTTGGGCCGGCTCCAGTTTAGATAGATCAATCTTTCTTTCCGTCTCTACTTCTGATTGAGCTTCTTCAAATGTGATCCCCCGGCTCTCCATCAGGCTTTTGATTGCGCCTTGTGTTGCTTCAGGGTTCCAGCGTTTCTGATAATCCTGAAGGAACTTATTGGCCATGTATACAGGATCTCTTTCAAAGGGAGATAACATTTCCTGTGGAGGTGTATCAATCTGATAAAGCATCTCATAGGCCGGATCATCTTCGGTCAGGCCATTCCACTGCTCGATCGGCTTATTAGGATTCTTGAATTCCAAATAGTTATAGAGCGTAGTGATCTTATCTTTGTCAATCCAGTCAGGGATTTCCTCCCCTTCTGGCACATTATCTATTAGAGTTTTTACTCGGGCTACTCGTTGAGGGTTGCTCCAATAAGCCCTGGTATTCGCATCAGTATACTGATTGTAATTAATTCCATAGCGAAGTTGATCACCAAGCATGGGGAAGCTGACATCTACTTTGAGGTGTTCGTCAATGGGCACATCGTAACGCTTGCCATTGTAGTCAAAGCCCCATTTGCTTTTTTGTGGTCCGCCAAACGGAGTAGATATTTCACGATGGAAGTTCTGATACCATTCAGAGCCCTCCGGAGATTGATAACCTACATAAGGTTTCTCTTCTTCTTTGTGAGGATAGTCAGTTGGTAACTGTACAGTTGCGTCTAGCCAGGGATATATTTGTGCCATATTAGATTACCCATCTTGCAAGTTGTGAGAAGTATTGTCCTTTGCGTTGATTGTATTGGTTGTCTTGGTAGTTAGATCCATAACCATTATTGCCAACGTAATTAGAACTGCTAGGATTGGCCCAGAAGTTGGGGCTACCATTGTTGCTCCAACCACCACTGCCATAACCTTGTCCACTAGGATTGCTCCAGTAATTAGGACCATAACTATTTCTGCCATAGTAACCAGAGCTACTAGGATTGCCATAGTATCCTGCATAGCTACTGCCACCACCACTGCCATAGTCAGGATATCCCCATTCGCCATAGCCCGGATCTTCATAGCCCGGTCCGGCAACCCCTTCACCAGATCCTTCACCATTATCAAGAGCCGGTAGAATTTGATAATCAACACCAGGCACAAACCCAGGGGCCATACCCTGATTAGGGAGTCCTATTGTGCCATCACTCTTGACACCCACTTTATTATCATTGATAAACTTTTGGAGATATACAAAATTCTGAAGGCCTAACCAGTTTGATGCACCGGTCTGATTTAGGTTGGTCATAGGAGGAGGATTGTATTCGTATCCAGCTGTATCGCTAAAGTGGGGTAGTCTCCAGTTGCCACCCATAAGCCGATCTATTTTTCTGTACCAGATCTCGGCCGGGATTAGCTGTCCATTCTCATAGACAAGTTCTGTTGTGCCATAATTGAATTCAGATCCAGGGAGGTTCGCATCATAAATAGTATTGTCTGTTAGCCCTTTCATATATTCTTCAGGGGTCAGCATTGCCGGAGCCACCACGTTACCTTGTTCATCAGTAATTGGTTGGAAGACAGGCGAGGCTTTCTCAAGAGCCAGACTTATTTGCTCGGCCTTGCTAAGATCCTTTTTGTTAATCTCATAATCTAGATACTGGTCCTTCCAGTAATTACCTGTTGGTTCTTTCCCTGCTAGCTCTAATGCCCGATCATTTGCAAAGCGCGCTCCGAAGAGAGTATCAGCATCTGCATAAGTAGGTTGGTAGAAATGTAGATAGTCACCTACAGCAGATCCTATCCCTATCGGAGGGGAAGCATTATCTTCTGCCATCTGGGCAACCATATCTTTTTTATTGACCTGATACTGATAATCTAAATAGTCAAGAGCCTTAACAGGATCAGTATATTGTTCCGCCCACTTTATAGGATCGTTGATATTATTGAAATAAGCCGGTCTGCCTTTATATTCCAGTTCGGTTTTCATTTCTATTTCAGTATTCCTATTGCGCCAGAATTCAGGATTGTTAGAAGCAAGGCTAGGATTCTTAGAAGGATCAGGCGTATCAGCCATATGTTCTTTTACCCACTCTGCATTCATAACTAAGTTGGGAGAATCAGGAGCCGCAAATCGAAACCCTGTAGGCCCTGAATGATCCGGCACTGGTGCCTTAGGCGGAGCGAAAGGTTTGATCGGAAGAGGCAAAACCTTTTTAGGAGCCGGAGCTTTCTTAGGGGGAGCCTTTTTAGGCGGGGCCTTATAGAATTCTTTTACAGGAGGTTTGGGAGGATTGTAAACAGTCTTTACCGTTTGCTTAGGCGGAGTGTAATAAGTCTTTATCCCACCACCGGTATCGGTATATTGATTTCGTTTTTTATAGGTATTAAATATACTGGCCATCATTCACCTCTTGATTGATAGGGAGCTTAGATTGTTTAGCATGTTCGAGTAACATCCGTTTTGCTTCCTCGTCTTTTGCGCGGTTCCATCTGGCCACATTCTCCTGAAATAATCTTTGAGTGCGGACCATTGAGGATAGGTATTGTTGCTGATAATAAGTCTTATCTATTGAGCTCACATCTCACCTTCCTGGATTGTTCCGGGAGGGGTGGTGCCATAGGGCACAGGTTTCTCTCCCGGCCGGGTTGCCGGAATCATGCCGGCTTCAGAAGGAGGCAAGCCTCCGTAACTATCCATACCTGCTGTCGGTGCGCCCTGTTCCATTGCCATTTGTTGTGGTGCCATAGGAGGGGGCCCTTGCATCTGTGCCATCTGTTGCTGTTGTTGCATTTCTTGTAACAACTGCTGTTGGACCTCTTCTGTAATCTGCTGTCGCATATCTCCACGCAATAGCTCTTGAAGCATAGTGCGATCGAATTCTTCTTCAAAGATCTCTTCGCTCATGGAGACAGGATCATTGATCCTAAGCACGTTTTCTCTGATATACCGCTGACTTACGATCTCTTTTAGTTGAGCCGCAATCGAGGCCTGTTTCATCTGGTCCGTTGGTAGTTCAGCATCCAGTACCACGTCAATAGTAAGGGAGTCGTCAATGTCTTTAGGATTGATCTCGATCAATTCATTGAGCCATATCGCTTTACGAACACCGCCACTATCTTTCATCAGGGCCAGAACATTCTCAAAGGCTCTGGCAATTGCAAAGCCACCGCATTGCTGGACCGCTACCAAAGGTAATCGGCCCGATTGTGATAGCAGTGCTACAGTGCTGAAGGCTTGCTGACCGCCCAGAGGTTGGCCGAATGTCTGAGGATAGATAGAGCTTTCATCCCAGATCTGCTTAGCTTCCATGAGGCCTTTGTTCATGTCCATATTGACAGCTTCTCGTTGCAATGGTTCGAGCTTATCACCGGGGGCCAGTGAGGTAATTGATACTGGTCCTTTGTGATTGAGATCTATTTCTGAATCAATATTGCCAGGGGCTCTGGTATGCACATACATTGGGGAGAGTGCAATGTTATGGATGTTAGTAAACATATGTGTCTCTAACATATTCAGGCGTTGCCAGAGGTTGGCCTTATAAACGCCATAGAGCAGAGGTTGCCTGGAATACTTATTATCACTTTCAAGTGTACTGGCTTCTCCAACCTGACAGACTATAGGAATAACTGGCAGGTTGTGTTTGCCATTATTCTCCTTACCGACCATAAGCTGATCGTTATCAGGGTAGTTAGTGTCATGATTACTTAGCCAGGCGAAGTGCACATCCAGATCCCAATAATCACAATAATAGATATTGCTGTGGTTACTATTAGAAACCAGATTCGCATCCTCAATTGCTTTCATACCGAAGCGAGCTACTGCCTGTTGATAAGTAAATTTACTTCGTCTGAAGTAAGCGGTCAGGCCCAAGCCATCAGATTCCCACCAACCGGATCGGACATTGACTGGCTGAAAGACATAAGGCGTTTGTCTTGCCAGTCTCTCATAGCGTTTCTTCTCTGCTTTGCTTCCGTTCTTATGGAGCTCCAGCAGATCCTTTGTGTTGGTGATCATAAGCTGACATTCGTCATAGCGCAGGAGTTGGTCTACCAGATCATAGTGGACCGGCCGGCCAGCGAACTTCCCAGACAATTCCCAAATTGCTTTGAGCATGTTCTCAATATCGTCAAGATGATCCTTGAGGCTCTCGACATTCCGGGAGCGAGGGATCTTGATAATAGGAGCGGTTGCGGTCAGGAGACGCTTTGCACCCAGGAAAGTATTGCGTGCCTGTGGGCTGGTTGTGAATTTAATATTAGGATCAGCATCAAGGGCCGGCTTATCATGCCAATCCATGTTGATCATCTCATCCATCTTATTCCAGATCAGAAGTCTATCTGTAGTATTACCAGTAAGATCTACTGCATGTTGTTTAGCTTCTTTGAGTGATTTCATAAGCACCTCTGCCACTATTGTAAAGATTAAGTATATTTATCGAAAGCTGGAGACCAGATTGGTACCCGATCTTTTACAGGTTTCTTCTTGGGGGCAAGCATCCCCTCGCCTGATAATCCGTACCGCAGTGCATCGTAGGCGTGATCATCGGCTTTATTGGTAGTGTATACATCTTCAGGGTTAGACGGATCATGCTGAAGATTCGATAAGTTCCGTATAACATTACGACAATTCTTCGTAATTATCAACCCAGGTCTCCCATCTGGCAAGTTCATCAGGAGACTGCTGATTGTTCTTTTACCGGACTGGCGATCATTGTTTCCCTTTGTGAGATACAGTCCTTCGCTTCGATATACATCAGCCGCACTTGTAAGCATACCGATATTACTGCTATCAGGTCTGCTATCCCAGAAGTGAGGATCGGCCCAGTGTCTGCCATAGAGTTCTCGTTCTTCACATTCAGTAACGATCTTCCTGGCTTGCAGGGCATCCGACTCAAGCACTTCCTGTAATTCTTTATAGACTACGATCCGGCCAGTCTCGGGATCCTTTGCGAACCACAGAGCAACGTAGGGGGCGGAGAGTCCGTAGTCATGGGAGGTCCACTTGTTCCAGGTATCCGGGGGCTTGAAGTAATCCACCACATGGACTTCTCTATCAAAGTGTTTGAAGGCCCGGCCGGAGAATACATACCAGTCGCCTTCGATCCAAGCTTTCTGTATATCAGGATCTTGAGCTCTTAGATCTTCCCAATAGCTCTTATCGAGATACTGATTATCTTTAGGTAAAGCCGGAACAAAGTAAAACTGTTTATCGATGCCGGCCTTCTTATAGGTCGTAGGATATTTATGCTCGATCCAAAGCTCACGCACCCACTCCATGCCAATCCCATCCGGGTTGGTAGCCGCTAAGAATTTCGTGTCACTGATCCCGGGCCAACGTAATGAGCTTACCAAGATCTCCATCGTTTTACGCTCTGCTATTTCAGTGAGCTCGTCAATGGCGATGGCCGCAAATTCAGCAGACTTATATCTACTGCTTGCGTTCTTCATGGTCCCGGCCTGTGTAATGTTTCTCAACAGGATGGCTCCTCCACCGAAGAGAGGTGTAAAGAAAAAGCCTAAACCGGCTTTGCTGTCTCTTCTCAATTCCCCCATCTCACTTGGCCAGTATTCCATGACTGCCATGTGACGATCCTGAAGACTGGTGTAACTCTCACAGAATAAACCACTCTTCACATTCTTATATCCCATGCCAGCCCACATAAGATGCAGGGCAACCAGATTCCCTCTCAAGGCGTAGGACTTGCCTGGACCTTTAGCTCCACCGAATAATACTCGCCTGTGCTCCATTACCGCCCGAAGAAACTCTTCTTGCCGGGGTTGGTAATTCAACCACTTCTTCAACGAGAATTGTCCGCTGTCATCCAGATATTCATCCAGTGTGTTCTTCATCTTCTCCGTCTTCTACCACTTCGCTGATGTCTATATCATCCTCTTCCGGATCTATAGCTATATCTATAATACCATCCACTGCCTCTTCATCTTCTAAATATTCTAGTTCATTACTATAATCTTTACCGGTTATTTTCTTTACAATCTTCATCTTGGCATTGGTCGGCATCATGTTCTCTATATCGAAGCTGATCGTCTGCACTACCTCTTCGCTTTCTTCCATCGGCCGGGGATTGATCATCTTCAATAACTTCAATGCGTTGGTCGCCCAATCCCTGCCACCTAACTCAACCACCCTCTTACTGGTCCCATGCCGGCCCTTCGGAAACTCTACCTTCCCCAATGCCACCATGTCTACAATGTTCTTCGCTATCAACTCTTTCTTGGTTAAACTCGTTATCTCCCCTCCCTCTTCTAACCTTACCCTTACCTCCTCTTCTAAGGCCCGGTCCAATGCGTACCTTACACTTACAGGTAACTTCTTCGCCCTCTCCCTCTTTCTGAAGTTCTCTGGCATACCGGCTGGATTACCACTCTGCCCTGGCTTCCACATCGTGTCTATCCGCTTTAACATCAGCCTCTTCCTGTATCCGTATGCCTCATCATCCTCCCCCTCCCTCTGCGGTAACCTCGCCTCTATCTCCGCTTCCTTCAACTTGAATAACCCTTCATCAAAGTTGCTTAACTTCAGCATATACCTTCGCCCTAGATTCGGATCTACTTCTCTCCATCCCTCTGGCCATAACTTCGGATCTACTTCCTCTAGCTTCGTTAACTTGCCCTCTGCATCCATATACTCCATTAGCTTGTCTATGTCTATCTCTTTTTCAAGTTGTTCCGCTACTTCTTCTTCTTTATATTCCTCTTCCATATCTTTCTCCTTGTCCTTATTTTACCCTTGATTTTTTGCGAGAGAAGCTTTTAGCTGTTCCGGTTACATATACACCATGATATGTATTAATTTTGGCATTTCGGTTACATATAGTCATCGTTTACTTGGTCTGAATATAGCCTAGATTTTTTACGAGGGGTCATACCCCAACGCTCACATCAATCACAAACACCCCCCCTACGTCAGAAACGCCAGTCACAATTGCGGCCACACCTGCGGTGGAATTCTCGCATTAACCTTTGGTTTCAGGCTACAATCAATATATCTATCTACCTCTATCAGCTATAGGCTTACTATCTCTCTCTCTCTTACTATCTCTTAGTAATTATTATTAACTGATAGCACTCCCTTGTTCGCTGTCAATCCAAAGCGTGCACCCCTCACAAAAGAGGTTCGGGGATGCTGGATTGACATCTCTCTTCGGTCGTGCTGTGTGGGAAGTATAAATAAAAAAATAAAAAATTAGTTTTATTTATTATTTATTATTTATTATTTATTAGTTATTAGTTATTAGTTATTAGTTATTAGTTATTAGTTATTAGGTAGTAAGTAATAGGTAATAAGTAATAAGTAATAGTTAATGGGGAGGGAGGAGAAAGGGCCGGGCCGGTTATCACTAGACCCGAGACCGCATAAGGGTATTACATTCTATTGAGAGTATAAGTTGATAGGGTAGTAAGCCTTAGTTGTTATTAGTTGTTGCTGATTGTTTCTTTCTTTTGTTTATTATTTATTATTTATATGGGGGTTATATATCTTTTGTTTGGTTTTTTATCACGTCTCTCTAATGGTTGGGGTATGTAATCTCTCTCGTTAGCCAAGTTCAAGATTGAATAAGGCAGGCGGGTTAGTTAGTTTCCCTAACAATAGGAGCGTGATCATCTGGTTAGCAAACGCTAGCCAACACCCAACTACGCCTTACCTGGAGGCATTGTATCCGGGTAGAAAGGTTCGCATGTCTAAGCCAGTGCACGTCTTCACAGTTAGTCATAGTCTTCTAATGAATGAAGGCACACCCGATGTAGATGCTATCAAGTTTTGTTACATGATACGCAAAGCATTGGACAAGTACTTCTATCAATGGCGTATTGTAGTTACCCCTAACAGTACTACGATCAAGCTACAGATAAACAAAGGGGACAAGATCTACGATGAGGTTATCAGTAGTCGTGATATTGAGTATTCGGACTGGACCGAGATACTTAGTTACCATGTACTTGCATACGACTTCGTAG
>Ga0172381_10006503_pt1 | contig 11684 bp, 13 predicted proteins | sample Leawel6488metaG_FD_119754 | JGI IMG/M metagenome (GOLD analysis project Ga0172381, IMG submission 119754) | Leachate microbial communities from a municipal landfill in Southern Ontario, Canada - Leachate well 64-88 metaG | ecosystem: Engineered > Solid waste > Landfill > Unclassified | place... | reverse complement strand
TGTAGAAGGTGCTCATGGGCACGAACACCTCGTAACCCACGCCGTGGCAGTCGACGATGACCATCGGCGGATTCTTGTCGTCCAGCGTGCCCGTTAATTTACCGATCATTTTGTGCCTATCATGTGGGAGTATTTCAGTTCCAATTTTCGGGAATTATCAACTTTGATCCTCCGACACATCTTTTCCCCACCCAACAACACCCGCCTGGGCCACCTGTGCGGTCCCATGGACGCGCACCTGCGCACCATCGAGGCCGCGCTGCAGGTCAAAATTGCGCACCGCCACGAGCAGTTCAAGGTCGACGGCCTCAAGGCCAATGCCCGCCGCGGCATGGAAATGCTGCAGGCGCTGTACGAAATGGCGGCGCGCCCGATCGAGCCGCGCACGGTGCAGCTGATGCTGGCCGGTGACGGTGATGTGAACGGCGCGGACGGCCCCTCGCTCAAGACCAAACGCGCCGACCTCAAGCCGCGCTCCATCAACCAGGCGCACTACCTCGACAGCATCGTCAGCCACGACATCACTTTCGGCATCGGCCCGGCCGGCACCGGCAAGACCTACCTGGCGGTGGCCATGGCTGTGGACGCGCTGCAGCGCAGCACGGTGCAGCGCATCGTGCTGACGCGCCCGGCGGTGGAAGCCGGTGAACGGCTGGGCTACCTGCCCGGCGACCTGGCGCAAAAGATCGACCCCTACCTGCGCCCGCTCTACGACGCGCTCTACGACCTGATGGGCTTCGAGGCGGTGCAAAAAGCCTTTGAGCGTCAGACCATCGAGATCGCGCCGCTGGCCTTCATGCGCGGGCGCACGCTCAACACCGCTTTTGTGATCCTGGACGAGGCGCAAAACACCACGCCCGAGCAGATGAAAATGTTTTTGACGCGCATCGGCTTTGGCTCCAAGGCCGTGGTCACCGGCGACGTCAGCCAGATCGACCTGCCGACCACCCAGCTCAGCGGCCTGATCGACGCCGAGCGCGTGCTCAAACAGGTCGAAGGCATCGCCATCTGCCGCCTGACCAGCGCCGACGTGGTGCGGCACCCGCTGGTGGCGCGCATTGTGGACGCCTACGACGCGCCCGGGCGCATCGGCATCCAGCGCCGCGACGACGCCGAACCCCCGGCCGCCAAACGCCCCTCCCGCAGCCTCAAACGTTCCGCCCCATGAACCAGCTCACCCTCTCCCTGCAATTCGGCAAATTTGAGGACGTGGCGCGGCACCGCGCCGCCCTGCCGCGCCACAAGGTCGCGCGCTGGCTGCGCGCCGCGCTGCAGGACGATGCCGAACTCACCGTGCGCATCGTCGACGCAGAGGAAGGCCGGGCGCTCAACCGCGACTACCGCAAAAAGGACTACGCCACCAACGTGCTGACCTTCGACTACACCCAGGAGCCGGTGGTGACCGCCGACCTGGTGCTGTGCGCACCGGTGGTGGCCAAAGAGGCCGAAGAGCAACACAAAACCCTGGAAGCGCACTACGCGCACCTGCTGGTGCACGGCGCCCTGCACGCGCAGGACTGGGACCACGATGATGACGAGGACGCCCAGGTGATGGAGCTGCGCGAGAGCGAGATCATGGCGCGGCTGGGGTTTGACAACCCGTATTAACAAAGTCAATCACGTCACTGCGAGCGTAGCGTGGCAGTCCAGGCCGTTTGAATGCATGGATTGCCACGCTACGCTCGCCATGACGGAAACGGTTCATGGACTGCCGCGTCGCTGAAGCTCCTCGCAGTGACGGCGGGACCAAAAAGCCAATGCAATAGGGGGGTAGGTGACGTCCGCCAGCCATGGGACAATTCGCCGATGTACTTATTATTTGAAGAAACCGGCAAATTCCTGGCCGGGCGCATCCTCTCCGAGGCCGACACGTCGGCGCAGGTGGAACTGGACTCGGGCAAGCGCGTCAAGGTCAAGGCCGCCAACATGTTGCTCAAGTTCGACAAACCCACGCCGCATGCATTGATGGCGGGCGCGCAGGCCGTGGCCGCCGGCATCGAGCTCGACATGGCCTGGGAATTTGCCCCCGAGGGCGACTTTGGCTTTGCCGAGCTGGCGCGCGACTATTTCTCGGAACACGCCACGCTGGAGCAACAGGCCGGCACGCTGATGGCGCTGTATGAGGCGCCGCACTACTTTCGCCGCGCCGGCAAGGGCCGCTTCAAAAAAGCCCCGGCCGACATCCTGGCGCAGGCGCTGGCCGCGATCGAAAAAAAGAAACAGATCGCGCTGCAAACCGAGGCCTGGGTCCAGGAACTCAGCGAAGGCGTCTGCCCGCCAGCCATCCGCGACCAGCTTTACAAAATCCTGTTCAAGCCCGACAAGAACGCGCCCGAATACAAGGCCGTGGTCGAGGCCTCGCGCGCCACGCACCTGGGCCCGCTCGACCTGCTGATCAAGGCCGGCGCCATCGACTCGCCTTACCAGTTCCACTGGAAGCGCTTCCTGCTGGAGAACTTTCCCAAGGGCACGGGCTTTCCGAAGCTTGACGCCCCGCTCATCAAGGACGAGCTGCCGCTGTCGCCGGCACGGGCCTTCTCGATCGACGACTCGGCCACCACCGAGATCGACGACGCGCTGTCGGTGCAGGGCCTGGGCACCGGCACGGTCGTTGTCGGCATTCACATTGCCGCGCCCGGCCTGGCGATCCAGCCCGGCAGCGCCGTCGACGCGCTGGGCCGGGCGCGCCTGTCCACGGTCTACATGCCGGGCTACAAGCTCACCATGCTGCCCGACGAGGTGGTGCAAAGCTACACCTTGTCTGAGGGCTGCGACTGCCCGGCGGTATCGCTCTATGTGACGCTGGACGAGGCCACGCTGGAGATCAAGGCAACCGAGACCAAGCTGGAGCGGGTGCACATCGGCGCCAACCTGCGCCACGACCAGCTCGACGCCGTGGTCACCCTGGACTGGCTGCAAGACCCGTCTTTCATGCACGACACCGACCCGCCACCGCTGCAGCACAAGCGCCCGCAGCTCTCATTTCTGTACCGCCTGGCGCAAGACCTCAAGGCCAGGCGCGAGGTGGTGCGCGGCAAGCCCGAAAACTTCAACCGCCCCGACTACAACTTCAGACTGGTCGCCGCCGGGCCGCCCCAAGGCGATCAAGCCCCCTCGGGGGGCGGCGAAGCACACGCAGTGGCGAGTGTGGGGGCGACATACTTCGGCAATGACGGCGCCGAGCCTCAAGGCACCGAGCAAGTGCAGATCAGCGTGCGCCAGCGCGGCGCGCCGCTGGATTTGATCGTCTCCGAAGCCATGATCCTGGCCAACAGCACCTGGGGCAGCTGGCTGGCCGAGCTCGGCGTGCCCGGCATTTACCGCAGCCAGGCCTCGATGTTGCCCGGTGTCAAGGTGCGCATGGGCACGCGCGCGCTGCCGCACGCGGGCATCGGCGTCAAGAGCTATGCCTGGAGCAGCTCGCCGCTGCGCCGCTATGTGGACCTCGTCAACCAGTGGCAGATCATTGCCTGCGCCCGGCACGGCAAGACCGCCGCGCTGGTGGCGCCCTTCAAGCCCAAGGACGCCGAGCTGTTCTCGATCATCTCCAGCTTTGACGCCGCCTACTTCGCCTACAACGGCTACCAGAACGCCATCGAGCGCTTCTGGACGCTCAAGTACGTGCAGCAGCAGGCCATCACCGAGCTGGAGGCCACGCTGTTCAAGGACAACCTGGTGCGCGCCGACCACCTGCCGCTGGTGCTGCCGGTCATGGGCGCGCAGGGGCTGCCGCGCGGCGCCCGGGTGCGCGTGAAGCTGGGCGACATCGACCTGGTGTCGCTCGACATCCACGGCACCGTGCTGGAACGGATCGATGCCGAACCCGAAGTCTTCGATGCGGAGGAAGAGCAGGACGAAGACGGCGTGGTCGGCCCGATCACGATTGCCGTCGACCTTGACGAGGCCGAGGCCAAGCCTCCCGCCGACGAACCCGGGGCCCCTGACAGGCCGTGAAGCTGCTGCCCTTCGGTACCCTCCAGTTGGCGCTGGGTGCGTCCATCGCGGTGCACGCCGCGCTGCTGACCGTGCGCCTGGTGGACCCCCAGGCTTTCAAGCGGGTCATGCAGGACAGCCCGCTGGAGGTGATTCTGGTCAACACCAACCCGCAGGAACGACCCGACAAGGCGCAGGCCATTGCCCAGTTCGCCATGGCGGGCGGGGGTGAAGCCGAGCGCGGCCGGGCCCAAAGCCCGCTGCCACCGGCCATGGCGGACGTGGACGGACAAGACAAGGCACAGGAGCAGGAACGCCAGTTGCGCGAAATGCAGGAGCAGCAAAACCTGCTGCTGCTCCATGTCAAGCGCTTGCTGAGCAGCCTGCCGCCCACCGAATCCCGCGATCAAACCCTGACCTCCGAGCAGGTGCAACGCGAGCAAAAGCAGAAACAGCTGGTCAAGCTGCTGGCCGAAATCGAGCGCCGCATCGACCTGGAGAACGCCCGCCCGAAAAAGCGCTACATCAGCCCGGCCACGCGGGAAGCGGTATACGCGGTCTATTACGACCATTTGCGCCGCATCATCGAAGACCGGGGCACGGTGAATTTCCCGCAGGCCAACGGCCAAAAGCTCTACGGCGTGCTCACCATGGTGGTCACCATCAACCACACCGGCGCCGTGCTGTCCACCGAAGTGGTGCAGAGTTCCGGCAGCCTGGCGCTGGACCAGCGCGCCCGCGCCATTGCCAGCAGCGCCGGTCCTTTTGGTAAATTCAGCGCGGCCATGCGACGCCAGGCCGACGAGATCGCCGTGCTGTCGCGTTTTAATTTCACCCGCGACGACACGCTGGAAACCCGCGTCAGCGCCCCATAAACCCTTCTGCTGAAACACCCCATGACCACCGACCTCTACTGCGTGATGGGCCACCCTGTGTCGCACAGCCGCTCGCCCTGGATCCATACCCGTTTTGCCGAACTCACCGGCCAGCAACTGCAGTACGACAAGCGCGAGATTCCGCTGGACCACTTTGACCGCAGCGTGCGCGCCTTCATTCTTGAGGGCGGGCTGGGCTGCAACATCACCGTGCCGTTCAAGTTTGAAGCCGCCAAAATCGCCAGCCACACCAGCGAACGCGGCTTGCTGGCGCAGGCCTGCAATACCTTGACCTTCAAGGACGGCCAGATCCTGGGCGACAACACCGACGGCATCGGCCTGGTGATTGATATCGAACGCAACGCGGGCCTGTCCCTCAAGGGCTTGCGCCTGCTGCTGATCGGCGCCGGTGGCGCCGCGGCCGGCGTGCTGGGCCCGCTGCTGCAAGCCGACCCGGCGCACATCAGCGTGGCCAACCGCACGCTGCACAAGGCCGCAGAGCTGGTGGCGCGCCATGTGCCACTGGCCGCGCAGCGCCACACCGAACTCGAGGCCCATACCCTGCACGGCTTCGGGGCCCCCTTTGACGTCATCATCAATGCCACCGCGACCAGCCTCAGCGGTGCGTCGGTGCCGGTGCCGGCCCGCGCCTTGAAACCCGGCGCCCTGGCCTACGACATGATGTACGGCCCCGGCGCCCAGGGCTTCATGGACTGGGCGCAAGCCCATGGCGCCGTGCCGCGCGACGGCCTGGGCATGCTGGTCGAGCAAGCCGCCGAGGCCTTTTTGATCTGGCGCGGCGTGCGCCCGCCCTCCAGCCAGGTGCTGGCCGAGTTGCGCAAGCTGATGCAGGGCTAAAACCATGAAACCGATTTGGCGCTGGCTCAGCCTGGTGACCCTCGCCCTGGCGCTGCTGCAACTGTATTTTGTGGTGCGCATCGTCGCCATGCGGGTCATCGACCCGCAGTCCACCGCCTTCCAGCGCTCCGAAGCCTGGCGCATCGCTACCCAAAAAGACGCCTTGCGCTGGCGCCAGCAGTGGCTGCCCTACGACAAAATCTCCAGCAACCTGAAGCGCGCGGTGATCGCCAGCGAAGACGACGGTTTTGCCAACCACGACGGCGTCGACTGGAATGCGCTGGAGAAAGCCTGGGAAAGAAACGCCCGGGCAGAAGAGCAGGCCGCCCGGGCGCAGGCCCGGCTGGACGCCCGCAACCCGCCCAAACCGAGCGCCAAAGCGCCGGCCGCCAAGCCGGTCAAGCCGCCCAAGGTGGTGGGCGGCTCCACCATCACCCAGCAATTGGCCAAAAACCTGTTTTTGTCGGGCGAGCGCACGTTTTTGAGAAAGGGGCAGGAATTCGTCCTCACGCTGCTGCTGGAAGCCGTGCTCAGCAAGGAACGCATCCTGGAAATCTACCTCAACAACGTGGAATGGGGTGAAGGCGTGTTTGGCGCCGAAGCCGCGGCCCAGCATTATTTTCGCAAGTCCGCCGCGCAACTCAGCGCTTATGAGGCGGCACGGCTGGCGGTGATGCTGCCGCGGCCCAAGTATTTTGAAAAGCTGCCCAACTCCAGCTACGTGGCGGGGCGCGCCGCCCGCATCGCCCGGCGCCTCGAAGGCGCGGAACTGCCATGACCACCGCCCAGCCTGAGCCCGACCGCTGGCGCAGCCGCATGGCCGCGTGGGTGTCGCCGCTGGCGGCCGCAGCGGTCAGCCTGTGTTTACTCGGGCTGATTCGCGTGCTCACCGGCGCCCAGGCGCGCTGGTGGGGCTGCCCGCCCAAGGCCGAACAGCGCATTTATTTTGCCAACCACCAAAGCCACGCCGACCTGCTGATGATCTGGGCCGCGCTGCCCAAAGAACTGCGGCGCAGCACCCGGGCCGTGGCGGCCCGGGAATACTGGACCCAGTCGCCCTTCAGGCAATGGATCACCTCGGCCGTGTTCAACGTGATTTATGTCGCGCGCGAGCGCAATGCGACCGAGGACCCGCTGGAGCCGCTGGTCGAGGCCCTGGCCGCGGGCGATTCGCTGATTTTGTTCCCCGAAGGCACACGCGGCCACTTCGATGACCCGCAGGCCTTCAAGGCCGGGCTGTACAACCTGGCCACCAAATTCCCGACGGTGGAACTCATCCCGGCCTGGATCGCCAATGTGCAGCGCGTCATGCCCAAGGGCGAAGTGGTGCCGGTGCCGGTGCTGTGCTCGGTCACCTTCGGTGCGCCCCTACAGGTGCAGGCCGGTGAAGACTGCCATGCCTTTTTGCAGCGCGCGCGCCAGGCCGTCATCGCCCTGCGCGACATCTGAGGCCGGTTCATGTACCACACCCTGAAAAACCTCAGCCCGGCGCAGCAGGTCGGCGCCATGTTCGTGCTGGTGTTCGGCCTGCTGGTGCTGGCCTCGGTGAGCCTGTTTTTGCTGTCCATGCGCGAGCATGAAGACGCGCAGGCGCAGCAAAACCATCGGGACCGCATCGGCAAGCTGAGCAAACTGCTGCGCACCAGCTGGGCGCTGATCTTTGTCTTCTGGGTGGCCTGGCTGGCCGGCGACATCACCCGCCTGGTGCTGTTTGCGCTGGGTTCGTTCTTTGCCTTGCGCGAATTTTTGACGCTGTCACCCACGCGCCGGGGCGACCACCGCAGCCTGGTGCTGGCTTTTTTTGGCGTGCTGCCGTTTCAGTACTCCCTGGTGGCCACCGAGCACTTCGACCTGTTCACGGTGTTCATCCCGGTTTACGTGTTTCTGGCGCTGCCCGTGGCCAGCGCGCTGGCCAACGACCCGGTGCGCTTTCTGGAGCGCAACGCCAAGCTGCAGTGGGGCATCATGGTCTGCATTTACGGCATGAGCCATGTGCCGGCGCTGATGCTGCTGGACTTTCCACACTACGACAAGAAAAACGCTTTTCTGGTGCTGTTTCTGGTGCTGGTGGTGCAAAGCTGCATGGTCACGCAGCACCTGGTAAGCCGGCACTGGCCCAAAACCCCGGCGGCGGCGCAGATCAGCCAGAGTTTCACCTGGCACAGCTGGGGCTGGGGCATGGCCGTGGGCAGCCTGCTGGGGGCCGTGCTGGCGGGCATCACGCCCTTTGTGCCGGGCCAGGCCTTTGCCCTGTCGTTCATCGCCTGCGCCGCCGGGTCGCTCGGGCACCTGGTCATGAAAGCCCTCAAGCGCGACCGCGGCATCCCGATCTGGCAGGGCCAGGCCAAAAGCGTGACCGGGGCCGGCGGCATGCTCGACCGCATCGACTCGCTGTGTTTTGCCGCGCCGGTGTTCTTCCATTCGGTGCGCTGGTACTTTGGCTTATGAGAATCCTCGGCATCGACCCCGGCCTGCGCACCACCGGTTTTGGCCTGGTGGACGTGGACGGCGCGGAACTGCGCTATGTGGCCAGCGGCACCATCAGCACCACCCACCTCGACAAAGACCTGCTGCCCGAGCGCCTCAAGGTGCTGTTTGACGGCATCCGCGAAGTGGTGGCGCGTTATGAGCCCGACGCCGCCACGGTCGAGATCGTCTTTGTCAACGTCAACCCGCAGTCCACCCTGCTGCTGGGGCAAGCCCGGGGCGCGGCCATCACCGCGCTGGTGTTTTCCGATTTGCCGGTGTCGCAATACACCGCGCTGCAAATGAAGCAAGCCGTGGTCGGCTGGGGCCGCGCCAGCAAGGGCCAGATTCAGGAAATGGTCAAACGCCTGCTGAACCTGCCCGGCCTGCCCGGCCCCGACGCCGCCGACGCGCTGGGCCTGGCCATCACCCACGCCCACGCCAACAAGGCCATGGCCCGGCTGGCGCTGGCCGATGGCGTGATTGGCGCGGGCAAGGGGAAATACAAGGCGGGGCGGAGCCGGTAGCCCGGTCAATCAGCCGCGTCACGGTCACCCTGAGCGCCAATTTTTCAAGCTTGCATGCCGATTAGCTGTGCAGCCTCAAGCGGGCTCATCACGTCGATTCCCTCTTTCATTGGGTAGGACCGCCCGACGGGAGCTACCAGCAACTTACGCGAGGCGCTCAAGTCATTTGCCGCCGTGTAGAAGCCTTTTGATACGCTGGGGGCAGAGGACCGTTTGATTTCAATAACCCAGGTCTGGCTGTTTCGAAACGCCAAAACCAGATCAACTTCTGCGCCATTACTGGTCCTGTAAAAGCTGGCCTGCGCACCGGGTGCCGCGTTAATGAGTTGCTCAACGACAAAGCCCTCCCAACTGGACCCGGCCACCGGGTGGCTTAGAACCGCGTCAAGATCCTGTAATCCCAGCAGGGCATGAACGAGTCCACTGTCGCGCACATACACCTTTGGGGAGCGAACCAGTCGCTTGCCCACGTTGCCGCTCCATGCCGGAAGTCGCCGCACCAGCATCAAATCGGAAAGAAGGTCTATATAGCGGCCGACCGTTTGACCACTGATGGCAAGTGCAGAGGCGAGCTTGGCTTGATCGAGTAACTCACCTTGGTTGTGGGCCAGCATGGTCCACAAGCGGCGCAGGGTGATTGCCGGAATCCTCGGTCCAAGTGCCGGAATATCCTTTTCCAGATAAGTCGTGATGAAGACCTCGCGCCAGGTGCGACTGGCAGCGTCATTACTGGCCAGCCATGCCAACGGGAAGCGTGGTCTTGCCTACCTGGCGCGGTCCGAGTAGTGCGACTGCCGGAAACTGGGCGAGAAGGTCGTTTAACCGCTGATGGATGATTCGTCGAAACATCAATGCTTTATATCCATTGAGTGGAGTAATTGCATGGTTTCATGATGTGCCGTCCGCGTTGGAGGCTTGACGAAGGGTCGAAGGGCTTCGACAGGCTCAGCCCGAACGGAACTTAAAACATCACCGGGCCGGATCAATCGTGTGCTGCTTTTGATTGCCCGAAATAGTCAAGCGCCTGCTGAACCTGCCCGGCTGGCGCTGGCCGACGGCGTGATCGGCGCGGGCACCCATCCTGCCATTGCGCCAGCACCGTTGGTGCGGCTGGCCGGTGGGGCAAATAGCTGCCCTTAGCGTTAATTGGAGTCTGACCCCAATTGTTCTTGACCCCGTTTGTTTCCGGGCTTCAAGCATGCAAAGTTCAAGCCAGCAAAGCGTTCGAAGTCACCATCAAAGGACACCAACCGACAGCCGGTGGCCATGGCAAAAGCCGCCAAATAAGCATCCGTCCAGAGGTGGTGCGCAAACCCCGGCGCGCAGCTGAATGCGCAATATTGATCGTCCAGACCGGCGGGTTCAGGCAGCCAGCGGATGATGGGCAAGGACAAAAACTGCCGGTAAATAATCCAGGCCTCATGCGGACTCAACGGATTGGGCATGACGCGTGCGTGTGTGCTCAAGCGCAAAAACCCATTTGCAGTCACCCTGCAAAAGGCACGGCTTTGCACCGCGGCATCGGCCCAATAACGGCTGGCAGCGGTGTGATGAATGTGCCGTTTATCCACCAATGCCAACCAGACATTGATGTCAGGCAGGTCGTTCATCGCCCGGCCGCCTGCGTCAGTACTTTTTGGTACTGGGTCAGGTCTTCTTCATCAAGGACGGCACCGAGTTGTGCATTCGACAAGAACGGTGTGACCGTGCCATCGGCTTCACGCGCAATCGGAATGGGGCACGGGCCAGACTGCGGCGACGGCGGCGGCTTTGTCATGCCGACGGCCAGCCCGTGCTCGATGAGTTGTGTCACCAGCTCTTTGAGCTTCAGGCCATTCATGGCCGCTTGCGCCTTGAGCTGACGAAAAGTCTCATCGGGCAGGTCAAGGGTGGTACGCATAAAAACACCTTTACATCAAATAGTGACATCTTACACGCTATGCGTTGCATCATCGACACGAAGGCCCGCAATTTGCCAGCAGTTCCACCAGCGTCTTGCGCTCCTCAGCAGACAAGTTCTGTCCACGCAGGTCAAGCAGCAACTGCCGCGCCGACACCCGCTCACCGGCAATGAACAGCAGTTGCGCCCACTTGAGCCGATTGCTCGGCTTGCCCGGATTCAGCGCCAGCGACTATGCCCGTCAGGTAAACGATGCTGGAATGCAAGACCTGACCCCGTTTGTTTGCTCAGGCAGCAAGCGCCAAAGGTTCAATTTCGGCTTCGATTTGCTGCGCCTTGTCGCGCTCAGCGAGCTTGAGGTCATACATTTGTTGCAAATTCAACCATGACTGCGCGTCACCGCCAAAATAACGCGCCAGACGCAAGGCGGTGTCAGGGGTGACGCCGCGCCGCTCCAGCACGATGTCATTAATCCGTCCGGCAGGCACATGCAGTGCCTTTGACAGCGCATTGGCACTCATGCCCAGCGGCTTCAGATAGTCTTCCCGCAGGAACTCGCCCGGGTGTATTGCACGCATGCCGTTTTTAATCATCTTGCCCTCCGTGGCACAAAAAGTCAGTGGTAATCAACAATTTCAACATCACAAGGACCCTCTGCAGTCCAAACGAAGCAAACGCGCCACTGCTGGTTGATGCGAATGCTGTACTGCCCCTCACGATCACGCGTCAGTCTTTCCAGATGGTTACCGGGCGGCGACTTGAGAAACTCCAAAGTCATGGCAGCCGCCAGTTGCGTCAACTTGCGCTCAGCAACATCCCGGATATTGGCAAAACGCCTGGACTTGCCTGTTTCAAAAAGCGATTGTGTGTCCTGGCATTTAAACGACTGAATCATAAGTTGTCATCATATACCGCTTGCCGGTAAACGGCAAGTCGACGTCGTCGGACCTGGCTGCGTCGGTATGGCGGCTGCAACGGCCACACCATCATGAGCGCCATCGCTTTGAACCCACTGCGCATCTGGTCGGACGTGTGGCAACACCGCTAACCGATGCTGGAATGCAAGACCTGACCCCGTTTGTTTCCCCGTTTGTTTCCGCGCACTCTGATGTAAAGTGCAGCCGA
>Ga0172381_10006502_pt1 | contig 11685 bp, 13 predicted proteins | sample Leawel6488metaG_FD_119754 | JGI IMG/M metagenome (GOLD analysis project Ga0172381, IMG submission 119754) | Leachate microbial communities from a municipal landfill in Southern Ontario, Canada - Leachate well 64-88 metaG | ecosystem: Engineered > Solid waste > Landfill > Unclassified | place... | reverse complement strand
TGCTCGGGCTCGCCATGTTTCTGAGTAAGCTTTTGCTGAAACCATCGTTTACTATAATGCTTTACGGTTTGATAAGAAAGGTATCATTACTCTTAGGATGAAGCAAGAACTATTAATTAACGGTGGCTTGATTAAGTTTATTGATGGGGTTATAGAGTTGCTTTCTTTGGGTACTTGCGACGAAACTGTTGATGTTTTGGCGCTTTCTGTGATGGAGAAGGCTCATAGGAACCGTTTGAATCCGTAGAAATACTGTACTTTATAATATGTAATACTGTACTTCATGTTATGAAATACTGTATTTTTCTTTTGTGTTAACCTGTGGCTAAGAAGGAAAAGAAACGTATTTCAATTCAGATTCCTGAAGAAACAGACGCCTTGTTAGATAACATTAAAGTTAAGACAGGCAACAGTAAACAGAAGATTTTAGCTATTCTTGTCGGGTTTGGTCAATGCTTGATTAATGAGGTTGACTTGAATAAGACTTATGACGCTGTTTTTAAGCGGAATTTGCTTCGGATTCAGAGGGCTGAAGCGGTTAAGATGGGTGCTACTGATGAGCAGTTAGCTAAAATTGATGAGGGCATCAGGATTTTCGATGAGATTTTGGCTGCTTATAGGAAGGAAGGGGTTGAGGTTAAGATTGAATCTTAGGTACTGTATCTGTTTTGCCCTTGCTGTTTTCTGTCTTGTCCTGCTCTGTTTCTTTACTTATCAGCTTGTGATGCAGGATTTTAGCGGTGAAATTTCTGGGTCCTTAGTTTCTATTCTTAATTCACGTAATTTTGCGTACATAATCTTTTTTGCTGGTTTATCTTGTTTGTTGGCTGCTGTTGGCACTTTTAAATCTAAACCTAAAGAAGAAGAAAACGATTATCCTATTAATTCTGTGTCTAAGTTGTCCTCCGATGTAAAGCAACCGTCTGGTTCTTCTGGGGCTGGTTTTCAGATTTATCAAGCGGGTTCTAAAATTATGACTGCTGCTGGTGATGTGACTAAGTTCGGTCAGGATTTTGTTGTTTACCCAAATGATCCGAAAATTAAGCTCCCAGAAGAACAGAATGGTGAAGAGAGGTTTTTTGAACGTGTTGAAGAAAATTAAATTCTTAAATATAATTCTGTTAATTATCTCTATCAATTTCTTACTTGTCACTCCTGTTTTAGCTCAAACACCCACACCTACCGCTACTCCTACCGCTTCACCTACACCGAGCATAACGTCTACACCTAACCCAAACGCTACCCAAAGCCCAAACGCTACAGTTACACCTTCGCCGTCACCAGAATACATTATTATTGGACCTGATAGAATTGAATCTATAAACCCAAAAGGGAACCCTTTATTTTTTGATTCATACAATATGACAGTTATCAGATTAGTTTATGCTACTTGTGTCAATTCAACTCTTGATGTTTCCACATCAACAAATGAATGGTCAGAAACCAGAGATTCTGTGTCAATAACATTTTACGCAACTGGCATCACAACTTACCTTCTTCATTTTGAGGTTACTTATGATAAAGTAGTAAATCAAAGTGTTTTGCTAAGTATTCAAAAAGGTGATGGAAAAACCGATTATTTTCCTCTTAACAGCTTCAATATGGGCTTCACTTTAGATGTCGCTTTGAATGTCGCTGTAACCCCTCATTTTCCCACTGAAATTGAAATTTGGAATTATGGTTGGGGTCAAGTTCAACAGATGCTTGATAGTATGGTTAAACAAAACGATGCTGAACAAACTAACCTTTGGACTCTCGGGTTCATAACTACAGGTATTCTTGTTGTTGTTCTTGTTATTGTGTTGATTTTCTGGCGTCACCAAAGACATAGAGATGCTCAAGTTAATGCTCTTGTGTCTCGTGGCTTGAGAGGTAAGGCGTAATGGAGAAACTGCATAAAGATAGCAAATTTGCGAAGATAACAGAAGTGGTATCAAGTAAGCCAGAATTAGGAAAGAAGCTTGGAAATTTCAAGTTAACTTTCCGTTACTATGATGGAACAGCTATAGAGTTTAAAGGTAAACTTAGCGATGTAAGTGGTTTATTCTGCAATAAGTCAATCCAAAAGGATTTCAAACGGGTTATCCTTGAAGAAATTGGTTGTATGGATCTTCTTGAAATAAACCCTATATCTCCCAAATTATCATCTACTGTATTAAATGATGGAGAAGTTTCTGTTACCAAACAGGTCGAGGTATCTTCTACACTTGATAAAGACTCTGTTGAAAAAAAGCCAGCGTTGCAGATAGCAGCCGAGACTTTTGCTAAATTTGATTTCAGTACAGCATGTCGTGTCCTTCTTTTAGAAGAAGGAGTTTCTCATCAGTTGCATTTAATTGTTCAAATTGGTCGCTTAAAAATTATCACGGAATATGCTGATAACATCGATGCAAGCCAATGGAGTTTAGTTAAAGGTTTAGAGTTTGATTACTTAGCCGATGGTACAGCAAGCACTTTTCCTCATCGTCAACGTTTACGTGATCTCGGTGAAGTTTTTATTCACGTATTTATTCCTGAAGATCATCGTTGGAACTCTGAGGTTAGTATCGACGCTTTAGATAAGGCTAAACCATTAACTGAAATTATTTCCCGTATCCCGCAAACTGTTGACATTGAACAATATTTGAAGTCTAAAGAGGATCAGCTTAAAAGTAAAGAAAGTGCTTTGGAGATGGCTAGAGGTGATCTTTCAGAGAAAGCCACACGTAATGATGCTGCGGGAGTCGCTGTTGCTGGACATGAAGAATTTGACAGTAATAAAGGGTTCCATATAAGATTTGACTTCACAGATGCTCTTTTAGTTGCGTTACCTACACTTGCTGGTGCTATAATTGGTTGGTCCTTAAATCCTCTTGGTTGGCTTGCTGGATTTGCTATATTCTACCCTATTGGCTGTTACTTAGTATCTAGGAGGAAATAGTTTTGAGTGAAATGCAAATTGCAGATAACATTCAAAGTGAACTTACTGCTCTCGATGTAGCTCAATTAACGATGAATGAAAAGAAAACTAAACTACGTAATTTTGTGTTATCTACTGATGATAGTGGAAAAAGAATTGAGCCTTCACCTTTTTTGAGAGATTTTACCACTTTTAACTGTTTACTTAGTCAGTGGGCAGATACATTAATGACTCTTATCGAAGCTACAGGTAGAACATTTGAATTGGGAGGTAGCTTAACGCCTTTTGGTGTTGAACCAAATAATCGTTCTGTTTCTAGTGGTTCTGCCAAAATTGATTCTGATATGACTCCTATGAAATGGGTTTTCTTAATCGCTGTTTCTGTAGTTTCTTTTTTAATCTGTTATTTTATGCAAGCATCTTACGTTTTAGCCTTCATTTTTATATCTGGGGTAGTTGTTCTAGCGTATTTTAGGCAAATTGCTGATTACATTCGAAAGGCGCTTAATCCCTCTGAAGAACCTTCAGATTTGTTAAATACTTTGGGTACAGAAATTAGTGAGAGCATAAGTTATATGCGTAACCGGTATGACCAAAAGCGTTTTCAAATTAAATTTCAGCATTCAGACCCTCATATCCAAAATAAACATAGCCCTACTGAGGATAAGGCTCTTTGGGATCGTGAAACGCAGGCTCTTGAACTTTTGCCAAGTGAATTTCTTAACCGTATTGACACTATCAGCATTAAGTGTAATGGTGTTGTGTTCGATTGCAAAAAGGTTTTGTACTCTTATTGGCGAAGAAATAATCCTCAATCTCCACAAATGCCATCTTTTCAGCCGAGGGGTAATACTTGAGGCAAGAACAAAATTTAGGTGTAAATCCTTTAATTTTTGAGCGAAGCTTTGGAAAATTAGTTGAGTCTCTTATGACTGGTAAAGGTGGGTTAGTTAGTGCTCTTTGGTGGCTTGACCAAATTGATTTTGTCGATGGTTTGTCACGTTTAACTAATGAAATCAGTTTGAACTATACATTTGTGGATACTGCTTTAACAAAGTGTGCTAAAGAAGCCCTTTCACGGCCTGAGTTTATTCGTGAGGAAGAAATTGCGGTTTTTCTTGGCTACAAATGTGAACATTGTGGAAAAAGGCAGTCGGCGATGGTTCATAGAGCTCAAAAAATATGTAGCTGTGGCCACAAGTTCAAATTAACTTACCTTCTTGTGCATAAAGCTTTACGTGAATTAAATATTATACCGACACCTGAAGCAGTGATGATGTGGGTTGCTTACGAGGGTCTAGCTGATGCTTATGTGCAAGGATATAATGCGTTGAAACAAGTTTCAACTGAACTAGTGAAGCTATTTCATTTTGATACACCACAGCAATTTTTTACATTGGAATCCAAAGATCACCATGACGCAATTTTCTATTATTATGAACCTGGTGATTTACGATTTTCGAAAGAAGAGCGAGAACTTTTGATGCTTTTGGCTCGTGGTGTTTTAGCTGATAAAGAAGTTACATTAAAAGAAGTCGAGGATACTATACGAGCTGGTATAGCGGTCTGTAAATTTGGTTACTTATTCAATAAATTAAATTGTTCGGGATCAGACTACCAATATCTTATTTTGCGCTCTAAGTATTCTTTGCTGTATAATGCTATTAACACAAAGATTCGTCAGGCTCTAGAGGTAACAAGGGAGGAACGGAGTAAAGACATTGTTATTGATGTCGCTAAATTGGAAGAAGAGATTTTTTATGCTTGCGCTTTGGTTCCTAAAAACGATTGGGCTATGGGTAAATTATCTAAGAATCTTACTCTTAAGCCTCTTGAGAAAGGTAAACTTCCAATTTACACTGATGAAGAAAATGTTGCTATGAACTGTTATATAGCGCCAACTGGTAGAGGGAAAACTACGCTTATGGCTTCTGTGGTTGCGACGGCTGTTGATTGGGGTCACGAATACGTTGTAAACGTGCTTAGTGACGAGAAGAACGGTTTAACTTTAAGTGGGTTGCCTCTGTTTCCTTGTGAGGGTCATACGGGTAAGCTTTTGAAGCTTTTGGCGTCTATTGGTGTGCAGCCTAAACCTCTTCCATGTTTGAATCTGGTTTTTCTTAGACCTGGCGAAGAGAAAAGGTATTTGCCTAAATCTAAGTATGGTGCTCATCCTCCAACAGTTTTTGATCGTATTGTAGAAATTGATAATTGCCATAGTTTCGGGTTAGAGTTTTTAACAAGTAAAAAAGCTACTGTGGAGAGTAAAGGGGTTGTTGGCAATCGCGGGGTGCTTAACATTCTTGAAGAGTTCGCTCTCAACTTGGGCTACAATAGTGTTTGTGGCATTATTAATGTGCGTAATTTGCATCGGGAGGAATATGATGATTTCTATAAGAAAACAACAAGGCCAGATATTCAAATTGGGTATGGTGTCTTTAACAAGTTTATGATTTTTAGGCAGAATAACAAGACGCCTTCTGCACGAATTTTAATTGATGAATTAAGCCGTTTTGCTCCAATCATGCACAACATAGCGGGTACTGATACTTCGATGGCTAGTGCGCTTTTCAATGAAAGCGTGAAAGCTATGCGGGGAGCTAACTTAAGTATTGATACGGCTACGCAGAGTTGGAATGAGGTTCATCCTGAAGCAAAGAAGGAAGCTTTAAACATTTTTTTCCGTGATCTCTCCAAGTCAAGTGATAAAGCTCATAGTCAACGTGATTTGGTGCTTGGCAGTTTGGATCTTACTAATGGTGAAGGGGAACGTTCTGTGATTTCTCATATTATGGAGACAAACAAGTTTGATCCTAAACTGCATTTTTGGTTTTGGTGGAATAAAATAAGGGGTAGTATCGAGGTTGTTCGTCCTAATCCCCCTCCTTTTATGATTAATCAGCCTAAAAAAACGAATTTGCAGGTTTTTAAGGCGTATGAAGATTTTTCTGGAAAAAAGGTTTTGTTGGATTCTTGGGATGATGTTCCAAGGTTGCGTTACGAGAATGATGAGTATTACAGGGTTGATGAGAGGCCGTCTTAGGAGGTGATTGTATGGAAAAGGTTACAAAACCATTGAAGCTTTCGGATGAATTGTTGATTGTTTTCGTTATTACTTCTTGCCTTTCTCTTGCTTTAAGTCTTGGTTTCTTAGTAGCTAATATTTCTGTTGCGTTTCTAGTGTTGTCTGGGGTTGCTGTTGGTATTGCTGTTTCTGGGTTGTGGGTTATTGTGCAGAATAAATTAGCAGCATCTAAGTAGATGGCTGCTCTTTTATTTTTTTTGTAGAATTGAAGTTGAATCGCTAGAAGGGAGAAATCCCAGAGAGGTAAAACGCTTAACCCTCGTGCTGGTAAAGACCTTCTAGCGATCCTTGGTACTTCAATAGAAAAATATTGTTTTGTTTAGGGAAAAATATATATTGGTTATTATGTGTATATATTTATTCCGTGTGTCATAAAGGTGAATTAGTATGGAACCTAAAAATGTTGAAACCAATAAAAATAAGCCAGTTGAGGCGTTTGAAGCTTTAACTGATACTGCGCTCTGGTGCGGTGTCAACCTCTAATTTGCCTTTCCTTTTCTGCAACATCCCTTTCAACTATAAACTCGTTGCTTGGTCCATACATTCCAAGTGGCAATTTATCGTAGCTTCCTAAACTAAACGTTTGCTGTTGCCTTGTTGCATACGGCTCATCTGTGGGTCTATCATATATGGAGTTTTTGACTGTTAATAGGTTGAAGCTGGTTGAGTCGGGGTTTAGTAGGGTTGCTTCGAAGCCTTTTATTAATGGTTTTATTTTCCATTTTTTTCCTATGTCTCTATCGTAGTCTGCTTTGAACTCATAAAATTCCGGTGTTATGAATTGTGGGTTTTCTATTTTTGTGATGTCTCGGGTTGGGTTATATCTGAGTCGTGCCATAAATTCGGGTTGACGCCTGTAGTGTAGGTGTGAGTCTCGGTAGTTTATCATTTTATGGATGTATCTGCCACCTAGATGTTTGTCAATTCTAATCATTGTTGTAGTTTGTTGTTCTATTTCGTTATAGATTTTTCTTGCCATGTCGTTTAATGTGTTTTTTAGGTCGTACCAATCGATTGGTTTTTCATGGAAAGTGAATACCGGTGTGTTTCTTACGTGATGCGTGTGTTTGCCTGTTTTGATTATTTTGGCATATGCGGTGTATATTGGCATGATGCTTCAGAAGAAAAATGGGTCTGTTCTCCATAAATTATAAATACCTGTTGCTTACATAACACTACCGTAGAAGTGAAGTAATGTGGCACGGATATTAGTTGATGACAATTTAGTTGAGCGAGTTAAAAAGAAACACCCCGAGTTAGAAAGGCTCAATGCAACTGATGTTGCAGATTGGGCAATGCGGCGATCATTAAGGGAGTCTTAAAAGAAGGAAAATAATAATGGTGTTTGAAAAATTATCTATAATTCCATTACGTTATAGTTATTGGCGAATCATTACTGCCATTGAAAGAAAATCAAAAGTTATGTCTTTAATTGCTCTTATTTCTTTTCCCCTTCTGGTAGGCTATATTTTAGGGTTTCTTGCGTTTACTTATTCACCTATAATCTGGATATTAATAGGCGTTTGGTTTTTTTGGTTTATTTGCTCAGAATACACAAGCGTTTATTGGGAAAATTTCGAATGTAACCCTCCAACTAAAAAGGAAAGAAATGAATTATGCAATGGAAGCGATAAATTGGGTTCTGTTAAATAGTATTAATGGAGGAAAAAGTTAACGATAGAAATAAAATTTGATGGTAAAAAAACTGCACTGTTCACACCAGAGGCAATCAAGCACCATCCCGATTGTATCAATATGACCAAACAAGAAAGGCGACAACTAAAGGAACAAGGTTTTGTCTATGCGCTATTCTTATTTGATAGCGATAGTGGAAATAACTTTCAATATGCCATAAAGCACTTACGATCTGAATTAAGCGAGGAATTAATCGAAAGTATCCCAGAAAAATATCGGAACACAAAGAGTTGTGTCATGTACACAATCTAAAATTAACTGAGGAATAATAAAATGGGGCCATTAATCTTTAAACCCTTCAAAATAGAAATCATAGAAAATCCCGGATATCCAAGTAAATCAACTCAAAAGATAATTTAATGGAGGAAAAAACAAATGAGCAATAACAAAGCAAAAACTCTAAAACAATTCATTACCCCAATCCTCTTAATCACACTATTATCTCTTAGCTCTTTCTTTATCATCCCTAACGTATTCGCCGGTTCTAATGGGGTTCTATCGATCACGTTTGATGATGGCAAAATCAGCCAGTACACTTATGCTTATCCGTTACTGCAAGCAAGAGGGTTACATGGAACATTCTATGTTGTCTCGGATTTTGTTGAAACTAGCGGGTACATGAGTTATGCACAGCTTAACGATTTAGAAGCTAATGGAAACGAGGTTGGTAGTCATGGTAAAACTCACTCTGCTTTCGGTGGTCGTTCTGAGTCTTGGTTGCGGAATGAATTTTCTGTTTCTAAACAGACGCTTCAAAATAATGGGTTGGTTGTGAATAATATGGCTTATCCGTTTGGTTCAACTGATGCTCTTGCTAATTCTGTTGGGTTGCAGTATTATCGTTCTGTGCGTTTAGCTTACACTTATCCTCTTGAAATGTCTGCTCCTTATCCATCTATTTTAAAAGCGGGTGCAGGAGAAGCAAACGGTGACGCTTTGGCACGGTTGAAAGGTATGGTTGACCAGCTTGCATCTTCGAATAAATGGGGGGTCTTCTTTTTTCATAATATTCTTCCTGATATTACTAGTCAATCGGGGATGATTAGCACTCAGGATTTTACAGCGTTTCTTGATTACGTTATTTTGAAGGGTGTACAAGTTCGTACTGTTCAACAGGTTTTGGGTGGTGTTTCGCCTACTCCATCGCCGACGGTTACGCCCTCTCCAACACCTACAGCATCTCCCACTCCTTCACCGACTGCGTCACCTACACCAAAACCCACAGCTTCTCCAACACCAACCCCTTCTCCTACCCCAAGCCCTAGTCCTTCACCGTCACCAAGCCCAACTGCTTCACCGACTCCTAAACCGACAAATACGCCAACCCCAAAACCCACAGCAACCCCAACGCCTACCATGAGCCCTACACCTATTCCAACAGCGTCACCTACACCGAAACCCACTGTAAAACCAACACCGACACCTAGCCCTACTCCATCTCCAACTATTACTCCAACGCCGAAACCTACCGCTACACCAACCCCAAAACCAACTCCAACATTAACTCCAAGTCCGACACCGACAGCAACACCGAACATAACTCCTACTCCAACCCCCTCTCCCACTCCAACAGTTACACCTACACCAACACCAACGATTACGCCGACCCCTGAACCAACAATAACGCCTACTCCGCTACCTACTGAAACACCCTCCCCAACGCCTACAGCATCTCCCACTCCAACCCCTATACAAATTTCAGGAACAATACAACCACACATCAACCAACCTAAACCAACAAATACGCCAACCCCAACCGTGATGCCAACAGAATCACCAACAAATACGCCAACGCAAACCCCTGAACCGACAACAAGCGCAGAAATACCAAAGAACCCACCTATTATATTATTGCTGCTTCCGATAGCGATTGCTGGAGTTATACTTGGAATTACATTTAGATACCCGAGCAGAAAAAAATCAGAACCAATCAAGGCCACCTATTACATTTCTTAGAGCCTTTTTTCTCTTAGTGAAACAATAACTTACCATTAAAAAGTAGCGCCGCATTCTATACGGTTTAAATCCTTTTTCTTTTGGTGAACTAATAGCATGGGTAATAAAAAAAATAGTAAAAAAGCTATGAACTTGTTTATAATCGGGTTACTTTCTTTAGTTGCCGGATTAATTACCTATTGGGTAAATTACGCATATGGTTGGATGTGGTCAAGTAGTAGTGCTACATCTTATGATGGCTTTTCCTTTGTTCTTAGTATATTTTCATTTTTACTTTTCGGTATATCTATTGGTTCGTTTGTGCTCTCAACATACTATAAATTTTTGAAACATTAGTTTTTGATGAAAATAAAAAAGGATATTTCAGCTTCTTTTTCCATAGTTATTTTTCTTTTAGGTGTCAGTGTAGTTGAAGAAAGCTCGTTCCATTACTTTAGGTATTATTCTTGTAGCGATTATTGCTTTTAGTTCTGTAATTTACTTTTATCCTAATGTTTTAGTTGACTTAAAAATTTTGCCAGACACCCTTATTTCTGCTCAAACCCAATTTGTTGATCCTCAAGGGTCAGATGTGGGTGGTGAATGGGTTGGTAGCTTCTGGAATTTAGCGGCTGTTGTCACAATGGCTGATACCTATACTGGTGTAAGGTTTCCTGAAGGTTCACAGACAACCGTTAATATTGCTGGAATACAGAAGGCTTTGAAGTCGGGTGCTTCTATCGAGTTTAAAGTTACGCCTCAGCAACCGTATCTTTTGAGAAGTGTCGTGCAGAAAACTAGTCAAGTTTGTGGTGTAGCAGCCGAATCGATTGGCACAACAAGTGGTTTTCCAAGTGAGGGCCCATATCGTGTTAATGATTTATGGGTTAATTATTGGGATTGGAGTAGTGATTGGCAGATATATTCTCCTTATGTTGTTGAGGTTTTCAAAGATGGTGCTAAAATTGGCTCTGTTACGATGAATGATTACCAAAAGGATCGGGTTGTTACTATTTCAACAAATGAAGGTCCAGTTAGGATCGAGCAACTTGGCAATTTACAGGGCAATTACCTTTCGCCAAATACTCCTGTGTCTATGGCTATGATTGATGGCAACTCAATTTATGATTACAATTCGATTCAATCTGCCATAAAAATGACATTAACTAAGAACACTGTTGACTCTGGCTATACTGGTGGGTCTGGGTATTCGAAGTATTGGTATGGTCAAGACTTTTTTGCTAATCAAGTTCACATGAGCCGGATTCCACAAATGGCTCTCTCGCAGAGAAACAGTTTATATGAGCAATATGGTGGTTGGCGAGCTATCAACTCTGGTACTACAACAACCGCTATTCCTGTGAAACCAGTTATTCTCCCTACTGACAAAAGTAGTATCGGTGACGCTAATGCTCAATCAAAAATGTGCCTCACTGAATACCTCAATAGTGTAACAACGAACTATGCAAACACTGTCTTTAGCCAGTACAGTAAACTTGAATTTGTTTCAGGTGGAACAAACAGTAACGGCCAACAAATTGGTAGCTTAAAACTCTTTATCCCCAAAGAGAACGCCTATCAATCTTCAATGGTTAACATACGGTTCCCAACTGAATTAGCTGATACCATCGTTGACCGACCAGCAATTAGTTCTTTTGATTTATCTGCTAAATGGCAGTCTACAGGCACAGATCATGCCCAAGCATCAAATGTTCAAAAACTCGATGTCACAGTTACCAACACTGGAACAGTTACAGCTACAGGTAACTTGATGGAAACTTGGAATAACGCTAAAGTCGGAATCTACCCGCTTGGAGGGTCATTAACTCTTAACGCTGGCGAATCAAAAGTAGTCACATATACTATAAGCAACTTAGGGGTCTTGAATCAAGAAACCGATATTCCAATAACTATTTCAATCAAAGACGCTTACACAGCAACCCAAACCGATAGCGTAACCGTTTACATCACTCTACTACCTACTTTAATCCATGACCAAACGCAGTTAACTGTTTATGCTGTTGAAAAATCAACTAACGCCTCATTTACTAAGACACCGATACCTGGAATA
>Ga0172381_10006500_pt1 | contig 11687 bp, 9 predicted proteins | sample Leawel6488metaG_FD_119754 | JGI IMG/M metagenome (GOLD analysis project Ga0172381, IMG submission 119754) | Leachate microbial communities from a municipal landfill in Southern Ontario, Canada - Leachate well 64-88 metaG | ecosystem: Engineered > Solid waste > Landfill > Unclassified | place... | reverse complement strand
TTTTTAGCCAGTTTTATAGACAGGCTCGTTTTTCCTGAGGCTGTTGGCCCCAAAATTACTATCAATTTATTCTGCATCTGAAATTTCTCCTTCTAAAACAAAGGGTGACGCTTTTACAATTTTTACCTTTATTATTTTACCCAAAAGTTTTTTTTGGGATTTAATTTTAACAGTTTTATAGTGTTCATTTTTTCCGAACCAAGTATCGTCTCGATTACTGTCTATTAAAACAGTTGTTTCTTTACCAACTAATTTCTTATTTTTTTCTAATGCGGTTTGTATTTAAATTTCTGTTAAAACTTTTTCTCTGCGTTTTTTTTCTTTTATTGAAACATTATCTTTAAGTTTTGAGGCCACGGTGCCCGATCTAGGAGAGTATTTATTTATATAAGCCATATCGTATTTTACTTCTTCAAATAATTTTGCAGTGTTTCCAAACTTATTTTTTGTTTCGCCGGGAAACCCCACAATAATGTCTGTTGATAAGGCAATGTCCGAAATTTTATTCCGCAATTTTTTTATTTTATTTTTGTAATCTTTTATAGTGTAGTGACGGTTCATTGATTTTAAAACCTTGTCGTCGCCGGCTTGCACTGGCAAATTCAAATAAGGGGTTACTTTTTTACAGCTTGCCATTGCATTTATAACTTTATCATTAAAATCTTTTGGGTGAGATGAGGTAAATCTTATCCAAAATTTTCCTGGAATTTTATTTACCATTTTCAGAAGTTTTGGAAAATCAATTTTGCCGTCTTTGTAGCTGTTTACATTTTGACCCAATAGCCAAATTTCCTTCGCCCCGTGAAGCTTTAGTGAAGTGGGGTTTATAGCTTCTTTTATCTCTTGTAAGATGTCTTCGGCGGGTCTGGATATTTCACGTCCTCTAGTGTAGGGAACGACACAATAAGCACAAAAATTATTGCAACCCGTCATTATGGGCACATTAGCAGAAAATTTTGAAGTATACTTTGGAATAATACTTAAATAATTATTTGTGTTTTTGGAATCTTGCGCCTGCAAAAGTGTAGGAATTTTTTTAATATCTTTTATGTCTATTACATAGTCAAAACTTTTTATAAAAGTCTTTTTATCTTTTTTAAGAACACATCCAGTCAAAATAGTTTTTAATTTAGGGTGTTGCTTCTTTAATTCTTTAAATTTTTGTACTAGTCCGTGTACGCGGTCAACCGCAGATTGTCTTACAGAACACATTGTAATCACAATTAAATCAGCTTTATCCATAGTTGAAGTTTTTTTGTACCTGCCTGCCGGCAAAGTTTTATCAGATTCTAAAACAGATGCCACTCTTTCTGCATCACTTATATTCATCTGACACCCATATACAATTATGTGATATTTTTTATTCATACGTATTGACTATAATACAATAAAATTACATAAAAAAACAGCCCTGACGTAATGTCATGGCTGTTTTTAGAATATCTATTTGTTTTGACCAGCCTTGTTCCCGTTGGAATTATTTGGTCCATAGTCTTTATCTGAGTTCTCGTCTTCGTTTAAATCAGAAGAGTCGTCACCACCTACTTGATTTTTAGAAGCGTTTTGAATTCTTTCCTGTAGTCTTTCTTGATTGGCCTCTAGCTTTTGCATAACTTCTCCAAATTTTTCCATATGGCGTTCTCTTGCCTGTTCAATTTTTTCTAAAGCACCGTCTGAAACATGGGTTTGTAGTTTCAAAAGTATTCTTTCATGAAGCATTTGCTGGTCTGTAAATTTTTCTAAAAATTTGTTTACGTTGTCACTGCTGTCTGTGGTATCTTCAACCTTATCAATCAAATCTTTAATCTTATCCATTGTCACGCCGTATTTTTCAGCTGCTCTTTCTAATATCTCCGATTTTATTGTTCCGTTTTCAACTAGTTTTTCTAGTTCTACCAATCTTTCGTTGGAAAATTTTTGTTGAAGCTCAGCTTTTTTGAGACTCCCAAACGTAAAAAATGATTGTATCCCTCGCCCCCATTCTTTCAAAAAATAAAAAGGATTATTAGGAAGTAAAGTCGGATTTGATACTCCTAACTCTTGAGCAGAAGTTTGAGTTTCTTCAGTCTCAGCTGATACATCTGTTACCAAAAAAAACGGTACACAAACTATTATTAAAATTAAAAGTAGTTTTATTGTTTTTTGCATCTGTTTGTTTTTAGATTAATTTTAAAATCGACTTTTTTATCTTATTTCTTCTTTTCTTTCTTTTATAAAATATCTCCACCTTTCTAAAAACTCAACAAGCACAGAAAATGGCATGTCAATTAAGGCGTTAAAAAATGCGGCGAAAGCATTATATCTTTTCCATTTGTTAGAAATCCATCGACCAAGTCCATGCATGGGTAGAAAAAATATATCTGCGAGAAATGTTAAAAAATTTTCTTTATCTTTTTCCATTGTAAGCTCCTGAGCTCTCTTCGAAACAGCTGTTCCAGCAAATAAAATTAAGGCGATAAATATAATATCTATAATAATAGAGGTAATAGGGAATCCAAAGGCGCGGAGAACATAATATATTGCCCCAAAAGTTATAAAAGCCGATAAAACATATAGGATTGATAAAACAGCTCTTACGGCAACACTTCTTTGTTTCTTTGTTTTAATCTCATATACATCTTGAACCTGCTTTTTATAAGCTATTTTCATAGTTTCTATTGTAACTATATTTATGTTTTTCTTTGAAGGACGCTTGATTGTAGCTATAATTAAAAACATTAAAAGCGTGGGGATTAAAACGTCGGCGGCCAATATTAAAAAGTTTATTTTATTGCCGATGGCGCCTTCTATTAAAACTTCCAGAAGGACTAAAGAGAAAACTTTTGTTACAAAAATTGATATTGTAGAATAAACAGCTGCTCTAGAAATTCTAGACTTTAGAGTAGATAATCTTTTTGAATAAGCTTCTTTTATAAGTTTTTCTAAATTAGGGGGATCTGAGATCTCTTTTTTGATTTCAGAATCTTTGTTTATTAATAAAATATCTCCCATTAAAAGATAAGGAGTGTCGTATTTTTCGCATGTTGCATAAAATTTACTTGCCAGCGGATGCTGAAAGCCTTTCTCTATTTTGCACCAAATTTCAAAAATGTTTTTTGAAATTTTTGACACCAATTGTTGGTCAGATCTTTCTCCAGACGGATTTGATGTTGATGATCCTCGGATGGGTCGAGACCATTCAGGATATCTTTGTTTTATTAAATTATAGCTGATTATGGGTTTATCAAATTTAAAAAGAGCTAGACAAACAGCAATATAAATTTGAGTGCTGGTGTCTTGTTTTTTTAATAAACCCGATTCGTAAATTTTGTCTGAAATTATAATTTTTTGCTTCATTGACTCAAACATATAATCAATTAAAGCCATTTCTTTTATGGACGGATCTAAAGTCTCTTCAATTTCACATGCAGCTATCTCTATTAGCCAGTTATAAAAATTAATCCCAGCTTTGCCAGCTTTGTTTTCAGGATTATTTTTTAATATAAAAATATATTTATCAAAAATATTTTGAACGTCTGTTATCTTCGACTCTTTGATTTTATCATTTGGAAAATGCCCGCCCCTTATTAGTTCCAAAACCAGTGCCTCTGCCACATTTTCAGTATCTGAAAAATTATTTAATTCCAAGTCAAAAAATCTTCTTTTTAGTTTTCTAATGATAGCAGACCTTCGCATTAAATGTTCTTCTTTCCAATCAACTATGGTTCTTACGTGTTCATAAAAAGCAGCAACTTTTAAGGCAACTTCGTCAACATGTATTGTGGTTTCTTCAGACTTTAAATCATCGTGCAGTTGGGCAAGATTGTATCGCTGTATTAATTTTTTTGTTAAATCAGAGAGTTCATTCATTTTTTATTAATAACTTCTTGTTTAATTTTTTCTACAAACTTTTCTATATCCATTGCCCCGATATCGCCCTTGCCTCGTTCTCTTATTGAAACCGTATTTGCGGAAATTTCTTTATCGCCAATAACTAAAAGGTACGGAATTTTTTGCATTTCAGATTCCCTAATTTTTTTACCCAAAGTTTCATTTTGGTTTTTTAATTCAACGCGGATGAGACTATTTTTTAATTGTTTTTCAACTCCTTTTGCATAGCTATCATGTTTCTCTGAAATTGGGATTACAGCAACTTGAACAGGGGACAGCCACACAGGGAAAGCTCCGGCATAGTGTTCTATTATTAAAGCTAAAAATCTTTCATACGAACCCAGAATTGCCCTATGCACCATTACGGGATTTTTTTCTTTGCCATCTTGGTCAATGTAAGTTAAATTAAATTTTTTAGGTGTAGCAAAATCAATTTGGACGGTTGGTATTTGCACTTCTTTCCCAAGGGCATCTTTGAACATGAAATCCAATTTCGGGCCGTAAAGCGCGGCTTCTCCAGGACATTTTTTAGCATTTAAATTCATTTCATCAGAAACTTCTTGCAATATTTTTTCGCATAAATCCCAATCTTTTTTTTCGCCGATATACTTGCTAAAATCTTTCCCCCTAGTTGATAAGGAAACCCAGTGGTTTTCCCATAGTCCCATAGATGTATAAAAATCTCTTATTATACTTACCAAAGTTTTGATTTCATTTTTTACCTGTTCTTTTGTGCAAAATATATGGCCATCCTCGCAAGTTATAGCATAAACTCTCGTCAGTCCTCCCACCTCGCCAGCTTTTTCGGCCCTGTATTGTTTTTCAGATTCCATGTACCTGATTGGCAGATCTCTATATGACCTCGGTTTAGAGGCATAAATTTGCGTTTGATGGGGGCACTGAACTGGTTTCATCACAAAATTATGTTTTTTTGCTGAAGACACATGGAATAATTCATCGCTAAATTTTTTAGCGTGGCCAGATATTTCATAAAGCTCTATTTTTGCCAAGTGAGGTGTGGAAACTTTTTCAAAACCGTATTTTCTGCATATTTTTTCAACCTCTTTTTGTAACTCTTCTTTTATCGAAGTTCCTTTTGGTGTAAAAAGTGGCAGACCGGGTCCGACTAAATCAGAAAAACAAAATAAATCTAATTTTTTACCTAAAACTCGGTGGTCTCTTTTTTCTGCTTCTTCCAGCATTTTCAAATAATCCATCAGCTCTTTTTCGGTTTCAAAAGCTAAACCGTAAATGCGGGTAAGCATTTTATTTTTTTCATCGCCCTTCCAGTAAGCCCCTGCAATTCTTGTAAGTTTAAAGGCTTTTGGATTTATTTCTTTTGTGTTTTTGATATGAGGTCCCTTGCATAAATCTGTAAATTCATACAGACTCCCGGTGTTTGTATAGATAGAAACTGTCTTTCCCGGAAGTTCTTTTATAAGTTCTAATTTATAGGGTTGGTCTTTAAATAATTTTTTAGCAACTAACTTTGTAATATTTTTTTTACTGAATTTTTGGTCTTGATTAATAATTTCTTCCATTTTGGATTCAATCTTTGCTAAATCGTTTTCTTGCAAAGGTTTTGTAAATTGAAAATCATAATAAAAACCGTTTTCAATCGCAGGGCCCATTCCTAATTTTGTTTTTGGCGAAAGTTCAAGCACAGCTTGTGCCATTATATGCGATAGGGAATGACGAATAGGTTCAATTTTTTTCATTTTATTAAAAGATTTAAATTTATATATTGTCTAATCTTACCACTCTCGCCCTAGAGAATAAAGACTTGACTTTATGATAGAAATAAGCATAATTATTATATGCACATTACAGATTTTTTTTGCCAAGCTTATTGTTAGGTGAGGCTAAAAATCAAACTAATTTAAGGAGAAACAAAAATGCGTTATGTTCCTGCGATGATAGCTTCCTTTGGGGTTTGTCTTATAACGGTGCTTGCGCTCTATCTTACTAAAGATGCAAGTGCCCTTTCGGGATTTTTCGGTCTTTTGGTGGCCAAGTGGCTGATGCCCAAAAATTCAACAGGTAACAGTGGTAAAGCTTTCTTAGAGGAGGTTAGAAAATGACTGACGGAAGAAAACTTGAGATTGCAATGGGGTTGTTGAGACATCTTATGCGTGATCACGGCATAACCCTCTCACATGATAGGAAGATGGAAATTGAGGAAGCCGCTCGAGTAATCGGAGTTTCCGTTGACGAAGTCAAGGAATTTCTCCGTCCGCTTGTCCAGGAACTGGTGGACGAGCAGTTTGGAAAAGGTGATACAGGGGGAGGGTAAGAACCCACCTCAGCTAGCTATAAAGTCACATCGTCCTTCGGGATTGCGTGGCTTTTTTTTTGCCCTAAATTTTAAAGGCTCAACGGCTGTTGAGCCTTTAAAACAACAAACACCTCAACGCGTTGAGGTGTTTGTTGTGAATTGTAAGTTATAAGTTTATGAATTGGTTGGCACTATAATTTCTTGCACATCGTCGGCTACAAGTTTTATTTCGCCGTTGCGGTCGTCAACACGACCTGCAAAAAAAACAATTTTATTTTCCTCTAAGGCACCAGGGTTCCTTTCCAATAAGTTTGGAAATACCACAACCTCTATTTTGTCAGTTAAGTCTTCAAGTTTTAAAAACAACATTGGTTTTCCGTTTTTTGTAATAATTTTTTTAACAGAAGCAATTAATCCGCCCAAAACTATTTTTTTATTTACAAAACTAGCGTCAATTTTTGAAATAGCAACTGTTCTTTTCTCAAGGAGTTTTTTAAAGTCATATAATGGGTGAGAGCTGATATAGAGACCCAAGAGTTCTTTTTCCCAGCCAAGTTTTTCAAAATTACTGGCAGGTTTGGCGTCTTCAAGTTTTATATCGTGGTTAATTTCAATGTTTGTTCCAGCGAACAATCCTATTTGGTTTGTGTTTTGTTTTTTATTATTTTCTCTTGCTATCTCCAGCATTTTTTCTAAGTTTTGCAAAAGTTTATTTCTTTCTTCAAACTGGTCAAAAGCCCCGCCTTTTATTAAGGCTTCCATTGATTTTTTGTTTAAGTCTTTTGATTTAACTCTGTGTATAAAGTCCCCAATTGATTTGAATGGTCCATTTGTTTTTGTTTCTGTCACAATGGCGTCAACAATATTTGAGCCAACATTTTTTATTGCCAAAAGCCCAAAGCGGATTTGATTCTTTTCAGGGACTACAGTAAAGTTTTTTAAACTTTCGTTTATGTTTGGAGGCAAAACTTCAACTTCCATTTTTTTACATTCATCGATTAAAAAGGCGATTCTTTCAATATCTGTTTTTTCAGACGTTAAAACAGAAGCCATAAATTCAACAGGGTAGTGAGATTTTAAATAAGCTGTTTGATAGGCGATTGTGGCGTAAGCTGCTGAATGCGATTTATTAAATCCGTAAGATGCAAAAGGTAAAATCCATTGCCACAGTTCTTCAGCCACTTTTTTTGACGCTCCATTTTTAATGGCTCCGCTGATAAACTTCTGTTCTTGTGCATCAAGAAGATTTTTAATTTTTTTACCAACAGCTTTTCTTAAAACATCAGCTTCTCCCAAAGTAAACCCACAAACTTCTTGCGCAATTTTCATTAATTGTTCTTGGTAAATGCAGATGCCTTGGGTTTCTTTCAGAATCGGTTCAAGCTTTGGATGCAGATATTCGATGTTTTGATTGCCTTGCTTTCTAGCAATATAATCTGGGATAAATTGCATAGGGCCTGGTCGGTAAAGGGCCACCATAGCAGTAATGTCCTCAAAAGTTGTGGGATGCAACTCTTTCAAATATCTTTTCATCCCATCAGATTCTAATTGAAAAACAGATGTGGTCAAGGCATCTTGTAAAAGTTTGTATGTTTTTTGGTCGTCATATGGAATTTTGTCTAAATCAATTTTTAGTTGATCATTCAAAACATAAATGCGGGCTAATGTATCTTCTATAATAGTTAAGTTTTTTAACCCTAAAAAATCCATTTTTAAAAGCCCCAAATCTTCAATCGCATGCATTTCAAATTGAGTGATAACGCCTTCTTCTGATTGGGTTGACCTCTGTAACGCCACAGAATCAGTTAGGGGATCAGCTGAAATCACAACTCCGCAGGCGTGCGTTGATGCATGGCGCGCCACTCCTTCAAGTTTTTTTGCAAGATTAATCAATCTTGTCGTTTGTTCATCCATTTCATACTTTTCCTTAAATTCATCAACTTTTTCCAAAGTTTCTGTTAAGTCCATTCCAGGAGGAACCATTTTCGCCAACTGGTCACAGTAAGCATATGTATATTGTAAAGCCCTGCCAACGTCTCTTATAACAGCGCGGGCTGCCATTGTTCCAAACGTAATAATTTGGGCAACGTGATCCTGCCCATATTTTTCAGCAACGTATTTTATAACTTCGTCTCTTCTTCTATCAGCAAAATCCAAATCAATATCAGGCATAGAAATTCTTTCTGGATTCAAAAATCTTTCAAAAAGCAAATCATGTTTTATCGGGTCAACGTTTGTAATGTTTGTTAAATATGCGACCAAAGACCCTCCAGCTGATCCTCTGCCAGGTCCTACAACAATTCTGTTTTGTTTTGCCCAGTTCACAAAATCTTGCACGATTAAAATATATCCGGCAAATCCAGTTTTGTTTATGACAGATAGCTCGTAATCCATTCTTTCCCTAATTTTTTGCAGATACTCGGTATCTGTAATGTCACTAAATCTTTTTTTAAGTCCTTCTTCGCAAAGTTCTGTAAGATATTTTTCTGGAGTTTTGTTATCGGGAACGGGGAAGTGGGGAAGTTTTGTTTTTCCTAACTCAAAATCAAAATTACATTGCTCTGCAATTTTTTGTGTGTTTTCAATTGCCTCAGGAACATCTTTAAAAAATCCGGCCATTTCTTCTGGGCTTAACATTGAAAAGTCGTCTTGAGTCATAGACAATCTTTCAGGGTCGTTAATGTCAGCCCCTGTGTTTATCAACATTAAAACATCTTGTGCTTCTGCATCGTCTTTTCTTAAATAATGGATATCGTTCGTGGCGACCAAAGGGATGCCAGTTTTTTTTGAAAGTTCTATTAACTTTTTGTTAGCAGTTAATTGATCCGGAATTTTTTGGTGCGGTTGTAATTCTAAATAAAAATTTCCTTTACCAAAAATTTCTTCATAATTTTTTGCCAATTCTTCGGCTTCTTCATTTCTGTTTGATAAAAGCAAGCGGGGGATTTTGCCTTGTATGCAAGCCGACATAGCAATTAATCCCTCTGAGCATTCTTTTAATAGTTCTTCATCAATTCTTGGTTTATAGTAGAAACCATCTAAATGGGCTTTTGTAACAAGTTTTACTAAATTTTTATATCCTTTTTCATTTTTTGCTAGCAAAATTAAGTGATATCTTTTGGCATCAATTCCGGGTCTTTTGTCCTGCATTTTTTCAACAGCAACATAAACCTCACAGCCGATAATCGGTTTTATTCCTTTTGCTTTCGCTTTTTTATAAAATTCAACAGCACCGTATAAAACTCCGTGGTCAGTTAAAGCAACCGAATCCATGCCCAATTCTTTTGTATAATCTAAAAGTTCGTCTATTTTTGCTAAACCATCTAAAAGAGAGTAGTGGGAGTGAACGTGTAGATGTGTAAACCCCGTTAGAAGTTTGTTGTTTTTTTCTGTTGACATAGTGCTATCTTATATTGATTTGCCCGTTGACTTCTAACGGGGTGAATTTCATAGTGATAATCATTTATATTATCAAATTGAAAAAGTTTAACAACTTGACAATACAAAATAGATATGATAATCTGATATTTAGAAGCAAATATTCATCAGCCCCGATTGGCGGGGCTTGCAAGCCGAGCGTTTTGCTCGGCAGGGTAGTCAGTTTGTGTCTCGTCAAATTGATGGGATCGAGCGCAAGATGGCAAACGACGGTCGTCGCCTCAAAAAATCGTAAATGCGGGTGAATTACACCTTTCCGCCCCGCAAACGAAGAGGAGAGCCATTTCTCCTGACTACCTAGGTCGCGTTGAGCGGACACTATATGTATAATGTTATATATAGAGGTCTGCTCCGCGACTTTTTTTTAAATTATATTCGAGATTAAACGTATTGTTTTTTCCGTATTGTTTAACGCGGATGAACTTTTAGTAGTTATTCACACCTAGGGGTGTGAATACTAATGGGAACCAACTTAGCGGAAGCGAATTAAGGCAAGATTCAAGGCGTGAGGAAGCGAATTGATGCCGTAGGCATCGTTCGCGACGAGTCCCGACCTCGACATTTGTCGTGGGTCGAGGACCCTCGATTGCGAAGCAATCGGGACAACGAAGAAGATTGCCTTAATTCGCCCGCCCAAAGGGAACTAAAAAAATTGATGATTTCTACGTTACGACTTCGTCAACATAGCGCAAAGGCTATGTTTCCTCGTCGCGTCTTAAAATCATCTAATTTTTTTAGTTCTAAGTTTGGTTCCAATTAGTTATTCACACCCCGGGTGTTTGTTTTCAATTTTTAAAAAGCTATAATTAGCAAATTAGCGTAGCGATATAATTATAAAATGAAATAAAAACTTAAAAATATAAAAACAATGAATAAATCAAATTTAATTACTTTAGTAATAGTTGGAGCAGTTTTTTTTATAGTCGGCGGTGGTCTAGGAATTTTTTACCAAATCCAAAAAGACGCGTCTCAGATTAATGGCGTTGAATTAACAAAGGCATTAAGTTCAAAAGTAATTCCTTCAATTATTGCTTATGGCAAAGTAACAGATATAAATGGTCGTGATATAACCATATTTTATAACGGAGAAAGTTTAACTATCCCTGTTAGCCAAGATGCTCAGGTTTCTTCTTTTAACCAAGCTAACGGACAAACAGGTTCAACGCAACAAAAAACCAGTTTTGATCAAATTAAAAAAGGCGACTATATAAATATAAGTATTAAAGTATTACCAGATGGGAATATGGAAGGAAATATGGTTATTATTTTGCCACAGGCAGGGTCATAACAGAACTGAACAATAAAGAATATTTTTACCCCCACAATGGCTTTGCTGTTGTGGGGGTTTGGCAATATGATAAAATAAAATAATGAACCCGAATTTAAAAGAAGAAAAAAAATTGTGGAAGCAGGGATTCAAAATTATTGCTGGATTAGACGAGGCCGGGCGTGGGCCTCTAGCCGGACCAGTTGTGGCAGTGGCCACGGTTTTAAAATTGGGAAATTTTAAAATTGGGAAATTTATTGAAAATTATAAATTGAAAATTGAAAATTTGGGAGTAAGGGATTCTAAAAAACTTTCGGCTAAGCAACGGGAAGAAATTTATGAAAAATTAGTTGCGTGCAAAGATATTGTGTGGGGGGTTGGCATAGTTTCAGAAAAAGTAATTGATAAAATTAATATTTTGCAGGCAACAAAATTGGCGATGAAAAAAGCTATTAAAAAATTATACCCGGATTTTTTATTAATCGACGGGAATTTTGGTTTGGATATTGATATTAAACAAAAATCTATTATAAAGGGCGACCAAAAAGTATTTTCAATTTCTGCGGCATCAATTATCGCAAAAGTTACTCGGGATAGAACTATGCAAAAATACCATAAAAAGTATTTAAATTATGGATTTGATAAACACAAGGGTTATCCCACAAAGGCGCATTTTGCAAGCCTAAAAAAGTTTGGACCGTGCAAAATTCACAGAAAGAGCTTTTATCCAGTTTCGTCTTTTAAAATTTAATTTGTTTGAATAATTGTCCGTTCCTCGCTATCGCTCGGAGTAAGTGTCCGCTTCGCTCCCTTAAGTTATTCACACCCCAGCTGTTT
>Ga0172381_10006499_pt1 | contig 11687 bp, 8 predicted proteins | sample Leawel6488metaG_FD_119754 | JGI IMG/M metagenome (GOLD analysis project Ga0172381, IMG submission 119754) | Leachate microbial communities from a municipal landfill in Southern Ontario, Canada - Leachate well 64-88 metaG | ecosystem: Engineered > Solid waste > Landfill > Unclassified | place... | reverse complement strand
ATATAGTCTCGGTGTTATTTTTAAAAAATAAAATAAAAATACATCCGCTTATCGTCCTCTTTTCAATCCTTGGCGGAATGGAAGTTTTCGGCGTAATCGGATTCCTGGCCGGCCCGGTGATTGTAAGCGCTTTTATTGCCCTGTTGAAAATTTATCCTTTTATAGTGCCTTATAAAAATCAGTCCGTCAGCTGACGGATAAACTCAAAAAAAGTGGCCAGTTTTAAATTACCAAGTGTCTTAATGTTCGGATGGGAATTTCCGCCGTTCAATAGTGGGGGATTAGGAGTCGCTTGCGAGGGGCTTTCCAAGGCTCTTGCTTCAAGCGGGGTTGATTTGACTTTTGTTCTGCCTTTTAAAGTGCCCGTTTCCGTCCCCTGGTGCAAATTTATCTTTGCCGATGAATCTTCTGATTTGATGGATGATATCCAGATTAGGAGTTTGTTTGCCGCCTACCAAAGCCATTCCAATTCCCTTGATGCCCGGAAATATGGCCTGCCAGCCTCCATATCGGGAGATCTAATCGAGAGAGTAAGGTCCTACGCCTCAAAAGCGGGAAAAATTGCCAAAAAAAATAATCACTCTGTCATTCATGCTCACGATTGGCTGACATACCCGGCGGGCATTGTGGCCAAAAAAGCTTCTGGCAAACCACTTATCGCTCATATTCATGCTACTGAATTTGACAGAAGCGGCAGTGATAGTGTGAATACAGATGTTTACAATATTGAACTTGAGGGTTTCCGGCAGGCGGATGCAATTGTGGCTGTGTCTGACCGCATCAAGGAGACGGTTGTAAAAAAATACGGCGTTTTACCGAACAAGGTTAAAGTAATCCACAATGGAGTGGATTTCCAAAAAAGCAACGGCAATATTCCGAAGACTTTGGATGAAATCAAATCCAATGGCGGGCGAATAGTTTTATTTGCCGGCCGCATCACTTTGCAAAAGGGTCCGGACTATTTTGTGGCTATGGCCGAGAAAGTGCTGGCGTATGAGCCGAACACTTTTTTTGTAGTTTCTGGCAGTGGCGATATGGAAGAAGCGATGATAAGAATGGCGGCTAGTCGGGGATTATCATCCAAATTTATTTTCTGCGGATTTTTAAGAGGTGAAGAGCTGGCCACAGTTTTCAAAGCCGCTGACATTTATGTGATGCCTTCAGTTTCGGAGCCGTTCGGCATCCTGCCTCTTGAGGTTATGATTTCCGATACTCCGGTTTTGATATCAAAAGAATCCGGCGTCAGCGAAGTGGTCAATTGCGTTCTCAAGTCGCATTTTTGGGATATTGATGATATGTCCGACAAAGTTCTCTCTGTCTTGCACTATCGTAAATTAAAAAAACATTTATCGATAAACGGCAGGGAAGAGGTGAAAGCAATCCACTGGAAAAAAGCGGCACAATCTTTGATTTCATTATATAATTCTTTGGACAATGCCTTCAGTATGTTTTTATTTTCAGGTTCACCAGCCTTTGAGAGTGCGAAAGTACAGGATTTTTGATGTTGGCCAAAATAATTCCTATTTTAACGATGAAAGCGGCACCAGTTTGGATAACAAAGCGATTATTGAAAAAGTATCTCGCAAATGTTATCTTCCGGCGAATGCCGTCTTGTTGGAAAATATAAAAAATAATCCGGAATTCAAAGCAAGCTTTTCCATATCCGGCATTGCCTTGGAACAATTTGAAAAACATGCTCCGGAAGTGATTGACTCTTTCAAATCTTTGGTTGACACCGGCAATGTCGAACTTTTGTCGGAAACTTATTACCATTCTCTGGCCTCCATTTATTCCGAAGAGGAGTTCATAAATCAAGTCGCGCTTCATCGCAAAAAAATAAAGGACTTATTTGGAATTACTCCTTCTGTTTTTCGCAACTCCGAACTCATCTATTCAAATGAAATAGCAAAAATGGCGGAAAAAATGGGTTACAAAGGAATTTTGGCTGAAGGAGCCGATCATATTTTGGGTTGGCGAAGCCCCGCTTTCGTCTATAAGCCGGCAGGCACCGAAAATATAAAATTATTGCTCAAACATTATCGCCTTTCCGACGACATCGCCTTCCGTTTTAGCGAGAAAAGCTGGGCAGAATGGCCCCTCACGGCGGAAAAATTCGCCAACTGGATTGCTTCTCACAACGGCAACGGGCACACTATAAATCTTTTTATGGATTACGAAACATTCGGGGAACACCAATGGGAAGATACCGGCATTTTTGAATTCTTAAAATATTTGCCGGGGGAGATTTTGAAAAATCCGGATAATAATTTCATTACACCTTCGGAAGCCATTGACCGCTACGAAGCGGAGGGGGAACTGGATATTCCCGATTATGTTTCGTGGGCCGATACAGAACGGGATTTATCCGCATGGATATCCAACGATCTTCAAAAAGAAGCGCTGGAAACTCTTTATGCTTTAGGCAAAGAAATAATTCATATTGATGACCCGCAGCTTTTGGAAGATTGGCGCCGCTTGCAAACCTCTGACCACTTCTATTATATGTGTACCAAGTGGTGGAACGATGGCGATGTTCATAAATATTTTTCTCCTTACGAGTCTCCTTACGAGGCTTTTATCGCTTATATGAATGTGATGCAGGATATGCGCTTGCGCCTCTCCAATGCCCAAAAGAAGCAAGAGCACGGCGTTTCTCTTCACAAAGTCAGGCCGCTCCGATTTAGCGAGGTTTAAATTAAGCTTGACAAAAGTTTATCTTTAGGTAAACTTGTAGTATATGATAACCAAAACAAAAAATAAGATAATAGGTCTCAAAGACCTGAGATTAAATACCGGCAAATATATCAACCGCTTGGATAGGGGAGAAACCTTTACTGTTGTCCGCCGATCAAAACCGGTTTTTAATATGGTGCCTTTTGATGAGGATAATGATAATTTGTGGGAAACAGTTGTTGATTTCACTGAAATAAATAAAAAAGGAATCTCTATAGGTGAAGTCCTTAAATCTCTGAAAAAGCTTAATGAACAAGGTAGATAAATTTCTGAATAAATTATCCAATAAAGAAAGGATAACTGTTCTAGAATGCCTAAAATTAATTAAAGCTAAAAATTTTGAGGGACTTAATTTTAAGAAATTAAGCGGTTTTGATATCTTATACAGAGTCAGAAAGGGTAGCATAAGAATCGTATTTTCTTGGGAATGGCAAAATGTGAATATTATTAAAATAGACCGAAAAAACGACAATACTTATAAAGATTTGTAATAACTTTTAGCTCAAATTGAAGTGTATAAATATCGAAACGCTCCAGTACTTCTTGGTGAACTTCTCACCGGAACAGTGGAAATACTGACGGTACTTAATTTGGCCGGCGAGCATTCGTGCCCGCCGGCTTTCATGTGCAAATTTTTGGTTTTTCCCCTCTTAAGATAAGAAGGGGCAGGGGCTCTTATGATATAATTTTGTTATGGCACGCTCAATGGTTTTGGGAAATGGCAACACTCTGGTCTGCCTGGATAAATTCGGGCAGGTGAGAGATTTTTATTTTCCTTATGCCGGACAGGAGAATCATATCGGACCGAATCAGATTCATAAAATCGGCGTTTTTGTTGACAAAAAAATCAGCTGGATTGACAACGGGGACTGGAATGTGGACATAAGGTTTGAGAGAAATTCCATGGTTTCCCAAATGAAAGCTCTAAATGAAAATGCAAAAATTTCTATAGAATCATCCGATATTGTTTACAATGAAAAAAATATTTTTTTAAGGAAGATTACTCTAACCAATAAAGATTCCAGAACACGCAATATAAAAATTTTTTTGAATCAGCAGTTTAAAATAGGGGATACCAATCATGCCGATACCGCTTATTTTTCGAGTACCGTTGAATCCATTATCCATTATAAAGGCCGGAGAGTTTTTCTGGTTGGCGGCTTGTTGGACGACAAGCCTTTTGACAGTTATAGCATCGGTTTTTGCGGTATTGAAGGAAAAGAAGGCACTTGGAAAGATGCCGAGGACGGAAATTTATCAAGAAATTCCATTGAACACGGCGTGGTGGATTCCGTTATCGGCTGGAACAAGGATGTTCCGGGGAACGGTTCGATTGTCTTATATTATTGGGTGGCGGCAGGAGAAACTTATAAGGAAGTGTACGAACTGCTTGAATATATCTTTGAAAAAACTCCGGAGCACCTTATTGAATCAACTAAAGATTTTTGGCAGGCGTGGATTAATCAAGTTCCCGTATCGTTTCGGGGATTATCGGAAAGGGTTAAAGACTTGTTTTACGATTCGCTTCTGGTGATGAGGGCGCATTCGGATGACCGGGGGGGGATTTTAGCCTCGGCTGATTCCGGCAACGTCCAATATGGCGGGGACACTTACGGATATGTTTGGCCGAGGGATGCCTGTTTTACCGCTTGGAGCTTTGATATGGCCGGTTTTTTTGAAATTTCCAAGAAATTTTATGCTTTTGCCAGTGATGTGCTGACTGAGGATGGCTATGTCCTGCATAAATACCAGCCCGATCGTTCTTTGGGAAGCTCGTGGCACCCCTGGGTCAGGGACGACAAGCGTCAGCTTGCCATTCAGGAGGATGAGACGGCTATTCTTTTGGTTGGCCTCTGGGAGCATTACATAAGAGCCAGAGATCTTGAGTTTATAGAAAGCATTTACAATGGTTTTATAAAAAAAGCAGCCGATTTTTTAATTCGTTACCGGGACATACATACCGGCCTGCCTCTGCCAAGCTATGATTTGTGGGAGGAAAATTACTCCGTTTCGCCATTCACCGCTTCCGTGGCCTACGGAGGACTCATGGCTGCCGGACATTTTGCCAAGACCTTGGGCAAGGAAGAAGATTCAGCCCAATTTTATTCCGAGGCCGAATCTTTACGCAAATCAATAATGACCATGCTTTGGGATGAGAATGGAAAATATTTTTTCAAACTAATCGGCGACAAGTTGGAAAAGGATACGAGATTGGATGCCAGCGGCTTTTACGGAATGTTTCGTCTGGGAGTTGTATCTGCCGACGATCCCAGAATGAAAGAAGCATTTAAGGTATTAAAAGATCGATTGGGAAAGGGTATTAACATTGGCGGTTTCGCTCGCTATGAGGATGACGCTTACTGCCGTATCCCGGGAGAGTCTGTTGGCAACCCCTGGATTATTATATCCTTGTGGTTTTCTCAATATAAAATTGCAGTGGCCACTTCTTTGACAGAACTTCAAGAAGCGGCTTCTGACATAGAATGGGTGGCAAAAATTGCAAAATCTGGTATGCTGCCCGAACAGATCAATCCCCGTACGGGCGACCCGTTATCTGCCATACCTCTCACCTGGAGCCATGCCGAATTCGTTCGTACCGTCATTGAATATGATAAAAAGATGAATTCTTTCAACAATTCCAAAATCTGATAGAATGTCTCCATGGAATACAAACCGACCATAGGTCTTGAAATTCATGCGGAATTGAAAACTAAAACCAAGATGTTTTGTTCGTGCAAGAATGACACGGACGAAAAAAGACCGAATGTAAATATTTGCCCGATTTGCATGGGACATCCGGGGACACTGCCTGTAATCAATAAGGAGGCAGTCAAACACGTCTTGAAAGTGGGGCTTTCGGTTGGAGGCAAAATTGCCGATTTTACGGAATTTGACCGCAAAAATTATTTTTATCCGGACATTCCAAAAGGCTATCAAATCAGCCAATACAAAAACCCTTTAATTTCTGGTGGGGAGCTTTGGGGAGTCAAAATTACAAGGATTCATCTGGAAGAAGACACGGCTCGTTCAACACATGAAGGGAAGGATTACAGCCTGGTGGACTTCAATAGGGCAGGAATGCCGCTTATGGAATTAGTGACAGAACCGGTGATACATTCATCGGCAGAGGTTGTTAAATTTGGCGGAGAGTTACAGCTTTTATTACAATATCTTGGGGTGGCAGAGGCTAATATGGAAAAAGGGGAAATGAGACTGGAGGTTAATATTTCAATGAGCGAAACCGATAAATTGGGCACTAAAGTGGAGGTTAAAAACCTTAATTCGTTTCATTCTGCCGAAAGAGCCGTAGAATATGAAATTAAAAGGCAAACCGAAGCCCTGGAAAAAGGAGAAAAAATAGCCCAGGAAACCAGAGGCTGGGATGATAAAAAACAAGTCACTTTTTCTCAGCGATCCAAAGAAGACTCACACGATTACAGATATTTTCCCGATCCGGATCTGCCAAAGCTTAAATTAAGTGAAATAAAAGATTTTAATGAGGAAATTTTGCGCAGGGAAATAAACGAAATTCCAAGCGGAAAAAGAGAGAGATTCAAAAAAGATTACGACATAAAGGAAAACGACATAGACTTTTATGTTTCAAATGTAAAATTAGGAGCTCTGTTTGAGAAAGCGGCTTCCTTTATTTCAGAAAAAAAAGATTTTCAGTTGCTCTCCAATTATATAGTAAGTGATCTGGCCAGCCTGGGGGAGGCGGCTTTTAACATAAATCCCGAATCAATGGCCTCGCTGATAAAAATGATAACTTCCGGCGAATTGTCCTCGCGCGGAGCAAAAAATGTCATTCAAATTTTAGTCAATGAAGGAGGAGACCCTCGTGGCATTGCTCAAAAAGAAGGACTCATTCAAAAAAACGATGGAGCCGAACTCAATTTAATTGTAGAAAAGATTATAGCTGAAAATCAAAAGGCGGTGGAAGAATATAAATCAGGCAAGCTTTCGGCGATACAATTTTTGGTTGGCCAAGGCATGAAAGAGGCAAAAGGCGCTGCCAATCCGAGTATTTTAAAAGAACTCATTCTGGGGGCCATCTAAGTTTTCCTTGGCAGTGCTGGTGGTTACAAAATCTCTATATTTTGCTTGATCTTTGAACTGTTTTAGAACGATCTCAGTGGAAAGAAAATTGCCCCACCTGTTTAAACCGATATAGTCCTGATAGCTTGAATACGGATACTTGTCGTAATTTTTTTCCCAACTTTTTATTTCCTTCGGATTTTTATGTATGTAAGCAGACAGGTGCAATAATTGGGTATTATTTTTTGTATGAACCGCCTTAAACGGGCTTTCAAAAACATGACCCTTTTTACGATACTTAGCGTTAAAATATTTACCGTAAGCGGTGAGAATTCTATGCATATAAACGGACAGAATGGAATCTTCCAAATTTCTGACTAAAATATGAAAGTGATTTGGCATAAGAGCAAAAGCCACAAGCTCAATATTTCTTTTTTTGAGTATCTCGTCAATCTTGTTTTCTTTGGTACTGAAAGAACCTCTTTTAAGAAAACTTTCGGTATACCAAAAGATGTTACATATCTTGATGGGGGATTGGAAATGGGTGATTAAAAATATAAATCTTGCCTTATCTCGGTCGTCAAGAAAAATTTTTTCTTTATTTATCCCTCTGCCGAAGACATGATAATATTCATTTTTTACAAAATTTTCATATCTCATGACGCTCTTATTATAGAACAGCGGGAACTTTTATGAATTATAAAGTGGGGATAATACTAAACGCTCAGCGTCTAGTATTAGACGCTGAGCGTTTAGTATAGATTTTGGATAATATTTATTGTGTAGTTTATTGTATAATTTGTATAATATTGTGTAATGTGTTGCACTTTGACATTGTTGGGTCGCAAATCGATCCGGTGATTTTTTAGTTTTTGCCGTTTTTTGGCTAAAAATTTATGCGGGTTTTTAGATTTTTTCTTTGCTGAATATATTCATTTAAATTATTTTTGAGGAATAATTCTAATTGAATTCAAAAATCATTTTAGGTGGTAAAAAGTATAAAAAAACTGGTTGAATTTTGACCAATTTAAGAAGACGGGGGAAATAAATCAAAATCGTCTATTTGTGGGGTAAAAAGAGACTGAAAAGAGACTGTATTACAAAAATTAGAAGATATTAGAAGAGAAAAGATGAACCGATATAAAATTTATTTCATACATATTAACCTTTAATAAGGTTACATGCTTATAAAATTCCATTTTATACACATATAAATACTATAAATACGCATATTATGATTATAAGAAATAAAGTAAGAAAGAAAAAATTCCGGCCTGTTTTCTGAGACAGTAAAGGATTACTATGTTTATAATTCAAGCCGTAAACGCGGCATTTTAAATTTTATTTCTCGCGCATCAATAATTTTATTGGTCTTCCTCCAGGTGATGAACAGCCAGCTTACGAATTTCATCTTTTTTATTTTTTACGGCAGAAATATCACTCTCAATCATTTCTATTACTTTGTCAATATCCTCTATTTTATAAACCCTGTAGTTATTAAAGGGGTGGCGATGGGCTTTCAACTTGCCGGACTTGTCCCAATTTCTGAGAGTAATTTTTGATACGCCTAATATAATAGAAGCGTCTTTAATTGTTATATATTTATTCATTTTTTATTTTGTTTTTTAATAAGACTATTAACATTAATGAACATTACTAAACATTAGTATATCACTATGAAGAAATATAAGAGTTTAACAATGTGGATAACTTTGAATTATTTTAAAACCAAAAGATTTAATTTTTTTCTGTTTAATTGTTAAACTTTTTTAGCAAAATTAAAATGTCTTTATTTTTAAACACCATGTCCGGTAAAGCGGCTATAAAATATGCTAAAAATTATTTGAAAATTGAGAAATTTTGAATTAAAAATTTATGGCAAAAATTTATCAAGGATATCCCCATCTTTTTTGTTCATCTCGTCTTGCCGAGATAGTATAATACCCTTGATGGATAAGGCTCTAAAGTTTGAAGGAAAAAAATATATCTCGGCAAAAAACGCCGCTAAAATTTTTGGATATACAAGCGATTATGTCGGACAATTATGCCGCGCAAAAAAAATTGATGCGAGACTTGTCGGAAGGAGCTGGTATGTTTTGGAAAAAGACCTGATTGAGCATAAAAATTCTCAAAATCACTCCATCGGTTCAAAAAAATATTCTCACGAAGCAAAAAAAACGGGAAAATTTTCAGAAAAAGCTAAAATAGAAAATTCTTCCGAAGAAAAAAATCAAACATTGCCAAACAACGAACTTGCTGAAATATTTCCAAATAATCTATATTTAACGCGCTATAAAAAAAATGAATCTCGGATAGACGAGTTTAAATCTCATGACATATTGTATATTAAAGACAGCAGAGAACTCTTTCCCAAGATAGTTAAAAAATTTGATTACGAAGGAGTAAAATACATCGTCCTGAAAAAAATAGATGAATCACTGGCCAATCCGCAAAAAACCCCGTTTTTGGAAAAATTTGCCATAAATGTCGGAATGGTTTCGTTTGCGATACTTGCAATTTTTACCCTTGTTTTTGAAAAAGAAAATTTCGGCAAATTCACTCCTTCTGATTTTGGAGATCGCGTTGGGGAAGAAATATCTTTTTTGTATGGCCCTTATTTGAATAATTTTCAAAATAATTATGATAAGTTCAGAAAAAATATTTCGGATATAAACAAAGACGGCAATCAACTTGCTTCTTCCGTTTTTTCCGACGGCGGATGGCAATCTGTCTCCGGATGGATGAAAGATGCGGCCTACAAAATAGTAAAACCTTGGCTTTCAAAAAATGAACCGGTTTTGGTTGAGGAAAAAAATGAAAATGAAAGCCGGGTTGTGGTGGTAAACCAAACCACTCCGGCGATCACTCAAGCCAAAACGATTTACGTGGCCGGTTCGGACAGGGAATATGTGGATTTTAAGATTGCAGAGCTAAAAGATTATTTTCTGCTTAATCCTCTGGCGCCGAATGTAAACCGCTATTACATTACCAATCAAAACGACAGTGTAGTGGATGATTTTGGCAAAAGCATAAAAGACAACATCGCAAAAATAAACGGCTCCGTGATCACCAACTCCACTTTTTCCGGCTCGGCTTCTCTTTCTTCGCTTCTCGTCTTTGGTTCCACTACGGTAACCGATCTTCTCTCGCGGAATTATTTAAGCGTCGGTTCCACCACTCCCGGCTACGCGCTCTCTGTGGTTGGTTCCGGATATTTTGACGGCGGAGATGTGATTGCTTCAAATCTGATTGCCACGTCTTCAATTTCCGCCCCATCTCTTATTCTCTCCGGAGCGGCTGTCAATTCTCTTCTTTCCACAAACGCATCCGGAATAATTGTTGCCACTTCCACTCCGACATTCGGAAACTTCAACGCGACATCAACAAATGCCACTTCCACCATCGCCGGCGGCTTAACGATTGATGGCTCCGGTTTCGTTTATGATTATTTTTCAAACAACATCGGCATCGGCACCACTTCGCCGTCCGCTTTCAGACTTCAGATTCAGGGAGATGTCGGTCCGGACAAAGATTTGACTTATGATTTGGGTTCTCTTCTCTCGCGCTGGGACAATATTTATTCAAACAGCGTAAATGCCGCCAATTTTACTCCCGACGGATTTATCAGCGGAAGCGTTGTTTTCGCTGGCAGTGGCGGCACTCTTTCTCAAAACAACGCAAACTTTTTCTGGGACAACGGCAACAAGTATTTGAATATCGGCACCAGCACCGCTCTTTCCACTTTGGCCGTACAGGGTCAGAATGATTTTGAAAACGTATTCTCGGTTGCTTCATCCACAGGTTCGTCTCTTTTCGTTGTCACCAAAGACGGCAAAGTCGGCATCGGCACCAGCACCCCATCAGCCACTCTTTCGGTGGAGGGCGACGGATATTTTACCGGCGATCTGCTTGTCATCGGCAACACCTCTTCAAGCGTATTGACAGTGAATTCTTCCATCAACTCAAACCTTATCCCTTCCATAAACAATTCTTACGACATCGGCTCGGCTTCGTATTTTTGGGGCAACGCTTACATTGACGATCTTCATGTCAATTCCATCTCCGCCGCTTCCACCACCATCGCCGGCACTGCGTCAAACAGCTTTACTATAAACAGCGACAATTCCACCGCCGACACGGAAAATATGGACTTAATTTTCTATCGCGGCACAGTCGTGCCAAACGCGGTCATCTCCTGGAGCTCAACTGCGGACCGTTTTGAATTCAACCTGCCGACATATTTTTGGAATGAAGCCAATACCGCCGCTTCCACCACTCTTGAAGTCCACGGCAACGCCGCTCAGACGGCAAATATTTTTGCGGTCTCTTCTGCCGCCGGAGATTCTCTATTTGACGTATCTCCGCTCGGCTTAACCACTTTTTTATATTCCTCCTCCACCGTTTATTCTTCCTTCAATACCGCTTCCACCACCAATCTGATTGTTAACGGCCAATCTTTTAACAATTTGCTTGGTTCTGGACTTGTAAATACCAACGGAGTCCTGACTGTTTCTTCCGGAGTCTCCAACTTAACAAATTATGACTGGACTTTCCTAAACAATTACGGAACTCTCAACCTCACCCCTACTTCTACTATGCCGATTTGGGCTCAGGGAGGTATCAATGCGAGCTCAACATCGCACTTTGTTTACGCTTCAACTACCGCTTTATCATCTACCGGTTCTGCATACTTTGCTACTTCTGGCGGTAATGTCGGCATCGGCACCACTTCACCATGGGCGCAGTTTTCTGTAAATCCAAACGATATCATCGGTCCGGCTTTTGCTATTGGTTCCACCACCAAATGCGTAACGGCTGACACTAAGCTCCGAAGAAGGAGAAAAAAGAAAAATAGCGAATATGAATATGATGAACCGGAAATTATTGATATAGAAGAAGGAGATGAAGTGCAATCTCTT
>Ga0172381_10006498_pt1 | contig 11688 bp, 12 predicted proteins | sample Leawel6488metaG_FD_119754 | JGI IMG/M metagenome (GOLD analysis project Ga0172381, IMG submission 119754) | Leachate microbial communities from a municipal landfill in Southern Ontario, Canada - Leachate well 64-88 metaG | ecosystem: Engineered > Solid waste > Landfill > Unclassified | place... | reverse complement strand
TTTTAGGTCTTTGACTTGCATTCATTTTCTCCTGGATCCCGGACGGCCACGGAATATTTTGCGTGTATCTTTGGGCAGTCGCGGCGTGTCTTTGGCCTTTTCCTCCGGCCCAGACACCTTTTCGGCAATTTCGCCGTTGATGTATTTCTTGCGCCATTCAATGATCATTTCTTTGTCGCTTTCCCAGGTTCCGCCGATCTTGCGCGCCGGAAAGCCGCATGACACAATCATGTAAATGACCGATGCCTCGGACGAAGACAAGTTGATCGATCGGCAGAAATCCCGGATTGCCGTCATGCCGGATAACGCCGTTTTTGCTTTTTCCAATAATGCCGCGTCTGTCATAGTTACCACCTCGATATTTTATTTTGTTGTTTTTTGTTTATCACTTTTTTTGCGCCGGGATGTGAATCCCTGACCGGAGGCGCAAGGATGTTGACGCCGCCGCCGATCCATTGCGGCTGAGCCAGCGACCAGGACAGCAGGTCGGCATCCAGCAGATGGTTCGACGGGCTGATCCGCACATATCGCGCGACCTTCGATTTGCCTTCCGGGCGTTTCTCTTCCGCCAGAATGTGACGCGCGTAAACTTCATCCGTTTCTGAATGCAGATACAGCGCGTTCGATTCGCTGTTTGCGGCACGCTCCAGACCGTAATGAAACATGTCCTTGACCATATCGGTATTAACCTGAACAATATGAAACCAGTCGGGCAGCTTTTTCCCGGTCGCCGTCTTCATCAGCGGTTCGCCTTTTTTAAACAGCGCGGACATCGGGCGCGAGGATCCTTTGGTCCCGTATAACTGGACGCCGCGGTAATAATTGGCGATGATCCACCAGTAGGTTTCTTCTGTCATGGACATATTGTCGTCTTTCTTGCCGCCGCCGGTATCCAATGCCGCGCGCCAGATCCGCATGGAACCGCCGTTTTCTATGGGATATTCCGTCTCGAATAACAATGATTCGACCTGGCCCCACGTCATCAAAAATCCGTAATGGATCAGCCAGCCCGTGAGGCCGTGGACATCGCGCGCCCAGGCGCGCGTGGCAAACCAGAATCCGGCTTTCTGGACGTCGATCCCGCACGTCAGCGCGATGGCCGCTTCCGGCACTGTTTGCGGCTTAAGGGCGCATTTTGATTTTAGAATTTCATCAATCTTTTTCGGGCGCGCGGCGCGTTCTTTCCACGCTTCCGAGCAATCCTGCGTCACCCAGACCTTGAGTTTAGTCGGATCTTTCTGCCCGTACAAAAAGTTCGCCGCGGCGCTGGACATGGTCTTGACATACCAGGAAGGAAGAATAAACGCGACGGCGCGCGGCCGGGCGATTTCCTCCAGCTCGACGACCTCATCACTACAGCGCGGGCATTTATTTTTGTTTTTGATGAAATCGGCGTCAGTGTCGTGTCCCGTCCATCCGCATTCTTCACTCGCGCATTTTCTGTTATCGGCAATCCAGCCGTTGTTCATCATGGACAGAACGGCGCGGTTGCGCATGTCGTCATCCCACTGCATGCCGCAGCTTTTGCAGTTATACCGCGCCTGTTTTTCGCGCATGACTTTTCGCGGATCGACGAGATCGCCCCAGGTGATGTTTTCCCAGACCAGGCGCTGGATGTCGCCGCACACCGGGCATTTTGCGTGATAGTGATAAATCACGTCGGCCCGCTCCCGGATCGTGGTTGTAATCAGTCCGTATTCTCCGGATGCCGACGAGCATAAATATAATTTATAAGTGTACGGGAATGAATTCGTGCGCTCGCGCAGCGCGTCAACGGCATTCGGTTCGTCGCCCTGCGTTTCCAGATATTCCGGCTTGTTGACTTCGTCGCCGATGGCAATCTCAAACGCGTCGGAAGATAAAGACGATATCGAACCGGCCCACGCGCCGATGATATCCATGCCGTTGATAAACGCGATAGACGTCCGCGTGACATCGCCTAGGACTGGCGACAGCATGGCGGCGGTTCGCGGCGTGTCCTTGATGGATTTCGATAACCGGCGCTTGAAAATGCGGAGCGTGAGCTTTTCAACCGGCATCGTCAGCACGGCCGAGCTGGGCGATATATCAACACGCTTCATCAGATAGTTGATGTACGGCTGCGTCTTGATCGTTTGCGGGGACGCCTGCACGTATATCTCGCGGATGAACGGCGCATCGAGCGCGTCCATGACTCCGACCGCGCAGGGCGATAGATCGTTTCGCCAGGGCGACTTCCGCCCGCCATCCACAACAATGCGGTATCGCTCGGCCCAGTCCGCCGTCGATATCCGCTCCGGGATCCGGAAGACCCGTCGTTCGCCTTCCGTGAAGCGGAAAGCGGTGGCTGGTGGATGGTTGATGGTGGCTAGTCTCATAATCGTTCTACGTTCAAAGTTCAAGGTTCAAAGTTCAAAGTTCAACGGTTCACTGTTGTCATTCCCGCGTGGGCCTGGCGGGAATCCAGTATTTGTTTTGAGCGTTTTTCATCAATACCCAGTTCCTTGTGAGTGCTGCCGCCGCATTTTAATCTTCCATACGCGGCCAGGACACTAGCGACACTGAAATTTATCGCTTCAATTTCAATTTCCTTCCCATCGATAAATACGATTTTAAATTTTCCCATCCTTTCACCTTTCACTATTAACTATTCACTGTTTCTAATACGTGACACTAATATTCAGCACGGCCGCGGCGAACCAATAACAGGCATGGCGGACATCGCCCTTGACCGCGTACACGATCCCCGCGGCAATGCTGAGTAGAATTAATATCGTCGGGAAAATCTTAGTCATTTTAATTTTATCCCCATTACGCGCGCCATATCTTCTATGTTCCCAGATAACATCGCCTCATCATATTCACAACGCAACTTACTCTGCCGTTCTCTATTTTTCTGACGTTCAATGTACGCAGCTCTCCGCGCCTTCTTTTTACTGCCTTGGAATTGTTTAGCCATCACTATTCACTATTCACCTTTCACTGTGTTTCATCCCCTCAGCGGCATAACGACGGCCGTATAGTTTTTATTGTCCGCGCCATGGATGACGCCAGGGCCGCCAGAGCCGTTATATTTACCGTCATTAGGAAATTCCCATGTTCCTGTTTTTAGGATTTCCGCAATCTTCTTAAAACTTGCGGTTCCAGTGCGCGGCTGTGTGGGCTTTACTAATCTTAGCGTCATTTATATCAACTTTGTGTCTTCATAGTCCTTGAGGCGTTTTTGAGCCATCGTGCAGTATTGATGAGAAATTTCTGCACCTATCCAATCACGATTTAATATTTCAGCGGCCAGTGCCGTTGTGCCTGATCCCATAAATGGGTCAAAAATCACACCTTCATTTGTTGCGGCTATGCATCTTTGAGCCAATTCTATTGGAAATGGTGCGGGATGTTTATTATCTCGTGCTTGAGGTATTTCCCACACATCACCCTGCGCGTTTGCTTTTGGTGATAACTTAAACTCTGGCTTCGCTATCAGATAAATAACCTCGTATGTCGGCAGAAAATACCCTGCGTTAAAATTAATTCCGCCATTTCTTTTCCATATTATAATTTGGCGGACAGGAAAGCCAGTAATAATTTCTGTTCTATCTTGAAGTAGTCCATTTTGAACACGCCATTTATGATTATAAAAGATTGCCCCATCTGGTCTTAATATCCTCATCATTGCCGTAAGACAGTTTCTTTGCCATTCGACATATTCAGGATAGGGCATATCATCACTGTGATCTGCATATCCATTTACTAATGCGGCATTAGCCCATTTTCCGCCTCGCCCATCTTTCATCCCATTACCAGTGCTGTTTTTAATGTTGTACGGCGGCGAAGTGACAACAACACTGATACTTTCTTCGGGTAGTGATTGCATTAATTTTATGCAATCCATGCAATGAATTTTACCAATCCATTTAGCCAGTGATTTATTTTCTGTTTTTTTTGGCGTTTCTTCTGGTGCCTGTAACAACACCTTTATAACATCGTCAAAAGGTGCGTTAATAGGTTCTATTAGAGCGGCATTACGCGACATTGATTAACCTCCTATAAGTTAAACGGCGTCCATTCCCATTATAAAACGCCCTTGCGAAGGTTGATTCATCGGAATCATCTTTGGTATTTTGGCGAAAACAAAATTCATTAACATACCTGTCAAGATGTGCCTCACTCATTTGATGATATATACCATAAAAACCTCTTTTTAATAAAGCCCAAAATGATTCAATTCCATTAGTTGAGGCCATTCCCCTTACATATTCACCAACTGAATGTTTAACAGCTTCATGCTTATAATCAAGCAATCCTGTATATGCACGATGCTCGTCGGTATAAACTGTTGCACCTTTATAAACAACTCTTTTTATTTCACCCTGTAAAGTGGCGGCTGTTGTATCTTTTAACGATCTTGCCTTTATCCTACCGCCTCTTTCTTTAATCCCCATGACTGCGATTTTACCAACACCACCACGGCCAGCGTTTAATTTTTTATTATTGTGTTTATTTCCTTCTTTACCGCCTATATAGGTTTCATCAACTTCAATAGTTCCGTTAAACATACCGCCCTTTTCCTTAAATGTTTCTCTGATTCGATGTGCTAAAAACCAAGCTGTTTTCTGTGTAACTCCAAGCGTTTTAGCTAATTGAATGCTTGAAAATCCTTTCTTATGGGTCGTCAATATCCATGTAGCCATTATCCATTGTTGAAGTGTAACTTTGCTTTCAGCCAATACGGAGCCGGTTCTTACTGTGAATTGTTTCCGGCAAGTAGCGCACTTAAAACGTTTTTGCTTTTCTAACCGATATAGTTTATAACCACCGCAATGAGGGCAATATATACCGCGAGGCCAGCGAGATTTAATGATAAAATCTTCGCATGATTTTTCATCGGGGAATTTTTTGAAGAAATCGAAAATGTCTAAAGTGTCTTTCATAATACCCTCCTTAATTGTGGTATTATAATAACCCGTAGCGTTGGGTTTGTCAAGTATTATTATTATTTATTTTCTGTTTATTTTATAGAACGAACGTTCTATTTTGTCAATAAGGAATTTACATAACCTAACGTAGTGGGTTAATCAAGTATATAATTCCCATTTTTTAATACTCACCATCTGGTAAAATTGCGGTTGCTTCGGCCGTTGCTATAACCGGACTGGATTGCTACGATTCCTCTTTGATATCCAAACATAGGTTTTCTCCTTTATAAAAAAATATTTCATTCAACGTTGAACGTTGAACTTTGAACGTAGAACAAATTCTTATAATTTATCTCTTCATCCGGATGGCTCAATAAATAATCATTGACTTCGCCCGGCTTCATCACCAGCTCGTTGATGCGGCCGCCGACGTAACGATCATTGCGCAGCACGGTGAAGCGGTCCGGCGTGTTGATGATTTTGACGCCGGGATTGTCGCGTAAGAGTTTGTAAAGTTCCTTTAATAGTTCCGGAGTGTCTTGCGTCGGTATGTTTTCACCCCCACCTTTATCCTCCCCCCTCGAGGGGGAGGAGTCTTTTTCACTTTTCACTTTTCCCGTTTCACTTTTGCCAAGCGTCAGCGCAGGCACCAGCCCCGCTTCGATCCAGCTTTTCAGGTCTATCCCCTGCTGGACAGCTTCACCGGGATCCTTGCCCTTCGGTACGGGCCAGCGATCACATTTGTCCGGGAAGTTTTCGAGCCACCATTCAAACGCGCGTTCCGCGGCAATCTTTCCTCCGCCCTTATCGCCATAGTCCAGGGCGTTGAGTATCTGTATGGCATCTTTCAAAACGGCGTAGGCGGCAACGTCGGGTTTCCCCTGTAGTGTTCCCAAAGCAACGGCTCCGGCCAGATCCGTTGCCGCGGCACAGGAAATGGCGTCAAGTTCGCTCTCGACAATCACAAAAGCGCGCCGCTCAATTCCAAGGATCATGATCGACATGGAAGAACCGGGTACAACATAGTAACGCGGTTCGCCTTCCGGCCGGCGGATCCTGATCCGCTGGATCATGCCATCAATAATATAGGGGATGACTAACCCTTGCGGGATCCACAACATGCGCGGCTTCCCGTTCTCTTTTTTCAATTCAGGCAATCCCCATGCCGGCCGCGGCCGGAAAATATCTTTTCCGTTTTCGCCGGGATTCCAACCCAGGCGCGCGGCGGCTGCCGCTTCCTGATTGATCCCGCGATCGGACAGCCATTGCATGACGTCCGGATTCTTCCCAAGTTCTAATTGCGCCCAGGCGATAAACTTTTCCGCCTTTTCCTGCCAGAGCTGATCCGGTCTTTGATGTTGGACTGGTTGAAATGGTTGCTTCTGGTTGGCGGCCTGTGGCTGGCGATCCATCCGGTGCTTTGTTGTAAATTCGATATCGAGATACTCGCACGCCGCTTTAAAATCCATTCCTTCGAATTCGATCAGGAATTGGATGTTGTCGCCTGATTTATCGCAGCTGCGGCACCAATAGGATCCTTTGCCCTGGTTAGCATTCGGCCAGACGCGAAATCGATCATTCCCGCCGCACGCCGGGCACGGTCCAGCCCATTCGCCACCATGCGTCGAGGCGACTTTTTTCAGGTTAACTTTTTTACTGGCCAGATCGTATGTGTTCATTAAGAAATAATTACCCTTGTATTCCAATTTTTAACGGCTTGCTTTTTACTTAAAGATAGAGGTCCAGACGCACCACAGTGCCCACAAGTAACATCATATAAATCCCCAGGCCCCTTAACGATCCTGTCGGCCAAAATAGGGCACCCGCAAAAAGGGCAATTCGAAAACTGAAATACTTCCATCATCTTTTTGGGGATGGTTTGTTTTTTATCTACCATTTTTTTTATTCCTCTTTTTTCCTTTTTAATTATTTAATTTCATTCATTATTTCTTATTATATTATATTTATTATTACCCCTTCCGGGGAGGGTTTGGAGGGTTGCCCCTTATATATATTGTTCGGCGTTTTTACGAAAAACCACTTAGAAACTTCTCTAGGGTGAACTCTCCACCCTCCCTTTTTTTGTCGATTCTATTCAAGGTATCTACGGCAATCCATTTTATAAATTCGATAGATACAAATGAATTTAAAAATCCTGCCGATTTTTCAAACCCTCCCCGAAATCCGCCATTAATGTGGAGAGTGGAGGGTTGTATTGATGTTTTTTTATTTTTCTTAATCATGTTTTTAAGCCTCTATTTCTCCCTGAGTAGTTCCCAGGGCAATGCCGTGATACATGACGCAGCCTTCGGATTTGTGCTTGTCGAATTTCTTGCTGAGTTGTTTTCCGAACCAGGTGCCGGTCGGCTCTTTTTTGCCGATGTTGGCGTGGTACCAGGCGACGAACGACGTGTATAGCTTGGCAGCTTTGTCCTTGGCGCCCGGTTCCCGGATGCAGCATTCGTCGATCCAGTCGGCCAGCATGTCTTCATCCTGGCGATATTTTTCCGTCGCTTCGGTAATGGCGGCCGGCGGCTTTAATCCGTCGCGCTGCCACATTAAGCAACCGCGGACCAGCCAGGCCAGGATCCCGGATGCTTCTTTTTTGATTTCTTTGTCCAGGTTGAGATTGGCCCGGCGCTCGTAAGACTCTTGCGGATCCCGGTTGACAAAGCTGATGTTGAAAGGGATTAAATGCAGCCGCTCCCAGAAAGCCTTGTCATCGGCCGGGGCTTGCGGCTGGGAATTGGTCATGACAAACAGTTTATGCGTGGGATTGAAGCGCGTCGGATATTTATCATGCGGATTGCGGCCGGTCAGTTCATCCTTGCCGGTTAGCCATTTGATCTTGGCCGCGCTGAATCGCTGGCCCTCATCGATCTCGGATGCGAAGGCCATGCGGATCCCTTTTAATGACATGATGTCCGGGCTCGGTCCGGATGATGACTTGCTGAATTTCTGGCTCAGCAGCATTTCCGACGGGATGGATCCGGCCAGGGCGCCCATGATGTAGCTGATTGTTTCGATGATCAGGCTGCGGCCGTTCCAACCGGTCTTCCCGTACAGGACCGGGAAAACTTTTTCGACAACCTGGCCGGTTATAGCGTAACCAAAAAGGCGCTGCTTATATTCGATAATGCTTTGATCGTCGTCGGGCCGGTCACAGTTGAAGATCTCGCGCAAGGTTTTTTCCCAGAGCGGCGCCGGGGTTTCTATGCCGGTCCATTCGATCGGGCTGCCCAGTGATAAATAATCACCCGGCCGGCCGGGCTTGAATTTCCCTGTCTCCAGATCAATGACGCCGTTCGCGCACGGGAAGAGCATCGGCTTGCTGTCAAACTCTTCGCCGGTAATGGCGATCGGGTTTTCTATGGTATGCGCGAATTTCAGACACGCGGTCCGGCGATTGTCGCCGCGGAGCTGCCGAACGCGCTCGAGGATCTTATCGCCTTTTTTGCGGAGCTTTAAGATTTCATCTTTATCGTCGCTGCCGGCCAGCTCTGTAATTTTCGCTGATATTTTTTTATACTCTTCCAGATATGTTTCGGCTATCTTCTCGACGGAAGCCAGGGCGTGATTCATAACGTCGCGCTGCCAGATATGCCCGGTCCACTCAAACCATTCCTGAGTGTTTTTAACGTAAAGAAACTGGTCACGGAATAGCTCCGCGTATAGCCGGCCGTCGCCGGTCGAATTGCCGAACAGACACTGGGCGATGAATTTACTGTCGATCTTATTTTCTTCTTCCTTCAGCTGCTGCTGTTCAGCTTCTTTTTGAACGCGCTCCTGAACCTGCTGGCGGATGTCTGCGGCTGAATCTCCCCCGCTGGCGCAAGGTCCGGAGGATGCCGGAGGGGTGTCGCCCATGGGCGCCGGGGGTGGAACAGCTGCCGCAAAGCCGACGCATTTCAAGCATAGACCGCTTTCAGTGACGCCCGGCTCTCCGCAATTCGTGCAGTTATTATCCATGTCGATTTTGATTGTGTTGTCGTTTTCTTTGGTTTTACTATCCACTATTCACCATCCACTAACTCACTATTCTCGTCATCTGTATCGCTGATCATCTCCGCCGCTGCCGGCTGCGGCACGGTGAATTCCTTGTCCGCCGCGTACCTGGCCAGCCATTTATGAAACCGCTCCAGCAGGAATTCCTGTAGGTCGGGAATCTTGTCCTTGTCTCCGCTGACCAGCTCGATGATCGCGCCGGCCTCCGACCGGCAAAACGAATCGCCGTCCATCTTAAACACCATCGCGCGATACGAAAGCTCCCGCTCAAATGATTCTTTCGGGACATATAAGCCACGCTCGCGCTGGAGCTTGAATTCCTCGCGCTCAGCCTGGGCGTTGATACGGCGCGTCTCGGCATTCTGCCGTTCGGAGTTGGACTTTTCCTGTTTCTCGCGGCGGCTCCCGTCCTTCTTTTTCAGATTCGCCTGGACAATATATTTATCGATGATGTCCTGCGTATAGATCCCGAGTTCATTCGGCCGGAGCAATCCGCGCTCGGCGTGATTATAAGCCGACTTCGCGAGCTTAAAGCCCATTTCGTTGACGCGGCGGATGACATCCTGAATCGTTTTATATTCCGGGCTTGCCGGCGCCGTCGTCTCCGGAGGGAAATATTTATTCCAAAGTTCATTGGCATATTGCTCATAAGACGATCGCGTCTTTTCCCAGGACTTCACCGCGGGCGCGGATCCGGCGTTCATTTCGTTGACGCATTTGACAACGGCGTTATATAAAACCTTCAGGGTGGTCTCTTCCTGCTTGTTCGTTTTTCCCAGAAGTGTATTAAATTTGTCCTGGTCCAAATTATATTCTCCGTAAGAGACAACGTCAGAACGCCTAAACTTGGTCTGTTTTATGCTTGCTTGCTTGCTTGCTTTTCCCATTGTCCTGAGCGTCTTTTTTTGCTAATTTATTCTCCGGCCGGTAGCGCTCGCGCCCAGTGCCATCCACTGGTTCTTCGGGAGTTGCACCTCCCTGGAATACCGGCTACTGTGATTATACCTTCCCGCTGCGGATCAGTTCGGCCTTCTGCCCTGTAAATTGTTCCCAGCGTTTAATTTCAACATCTACATATTTCGGGTCGAGCTCCATGAGGCGGCTGCAGCGATCTGTTTGCTCGGCGGCCAGCATGGTGGTACCGCTCCCGCCAAAAGAATCCAGAATGATATCTCCCGGCTTTGAACTATTCCGCAACGCCCTGGCCACCAGGCCGATCGGCTTCATGGTTGGATGTTCCTTACTGACGGTCGGCTTGGCGAATTCCCAAATGTCGCTTTCGATGCCGCATGCTTCAACACGGATCAGCGGAGTGCCGTCGTCGTCTCTTCTGATTTTGTCCTGGCCGATGACGTCGCCCATGTTCCGGACGCCGGACCAGTAATGGCTGGAACCTTCAAACCAGCCGTACAGGATCGGCTCGTACTGGCGCTGGTAATTTGCCCGGCCAATAGTGAATTGATTTTTAACCCAGATGATGAATGTGGACCAGTGGCCTCCGCAATCGGCGAAGGCTTTCTGCATGGTGTGCAGCTCGCTTGATGACATGCAGATGTAAACGTCGCCGGCCGTGTATGGCTTGAATGAAAGAATGGCGCCGCTGAGAAATTGATAAAATCCGTCGTTGTCTTTAAAATGATCATTGAGAATTTTGCGGCCGGCGTTTTCTTTCGATACCCGGGTGCGGAGTTTGTCTTTCATCGTGGCGCCGTAATTGACATTGTAAGGCGGATCGGTGAATACCATGGCCGCCTTATCGCCATGCATTAACAGATCCATTTCTTCCATGATCCCGGAATCGCCGCACATGATCCGATGCCGGCCGAGTTGGTAGATGTCCCCGCGGATGGCAACGGGCGTGATGATTTTATCGTACTCTGCCGCGGTATCGAAATTGTCTTCCTTGATTTCGGTGTCCAGGAGCGCTTCGATCTCAACGTCATCGAATCCGGAAAGCGTGACATCGACCGGGTACGTCTGCAGCTCCGCGATGAGTTCGCGCAGTTTTATTTTATCCCATTCCCCGGAGATCTTATTGAGCGCCAGGTTAAGAAGTGTTTCCTTCTCGATAGGCAGGACCACAACGGAGACTTCCGTCTCTTCGACGCCGAGATCCCTTAGAACTTTAAGGCGCTGGTTCCCTCCGATGACGTGGCCGGTCTGTTCGTTCCATACGATCGGATCGACGTTGCCGAATTCACAGATCGACCGCTTAATATCTTCATATTCTTTATCTCCAGGCCGGAGATCCTTCCGCGGATTATATGGCGCCAGCTGTAGATCGGATAATTTCATTGTCCGGATAATCATTGTTTTGCCTTCTCCAGCTCCCTGAACTTCAACCGCCAAAGACGAACGCTCTCCGCACTGATTTTTATAATCAAGGCGATAACTTTGTCCGGTACGCCCAGGCCGATAAGCATGGACATCAAAACGATCTGCTGAAAATTTAAATGGCATCCCGAAAGAAAAGTGTTTGTCAGCGCAGTAAAATACTTTCCGCAATACCAGCATTTAATCCGCTTACCATCCCAAAAACTCTGCAATAGAGAGTTTAAAATTTCTTCTCCGCACTCCGGACATTTTTTATTTTCGGGATGAAGTATCTCAATGATCCACTGCCGGCATTTTTCATCATCCAAAAATTCCGCATTGAACTCCGCAAAAACCTCCCTTGGCGTAAAAATTCCGGGGTTGATGTCGTTATCTTGCGATGTGATATTTTTGGCAGTTTCCATTATTCCAATCCCCCAAAATTAGAAAACCTCACGATCTTTGCGGTCTCAGCGCC
>Ga0172381_10006497_pt1 | contig 11690 bp, 14 predicted proteins | sample Leawel6488metaG_FD_119754 | JGI IMG/M metagenome (GOLD analysis project Ga0172381, IMG submission 119754) | Leachate microbial communities from a municipal landfill in Southern Ontario, Canada - Leachate well 64-88 metaG | ecosystem: Engineered > Solid waste > Landfill > Unclassified | place... | reverse complement strand
ATCCACATAATTCAAATGTTTTTGTTTTACATCCACAACATTACTACAAAATTTCTTTTTCCGACTTATTATATTTTAACATAAATAAATACAAAATGTCTCTGCGGGCCTTGTGGGTTCAGTACCAGAGCAATGAGACACTGTAAGGGTATTTCAGGATGGTTTTAGAGATTGAAATGAGGTATGTGGGTCGTGGTCAGTTTTCTGAAATAATAAGATTTTTGTCCATATCGACATACCCCTCAGTCACTTCAATAAATAATGACCCTTTGAACATCTCGAGCGAGCCGTCATTCATCGCTTTCTCAAGCAATTCATTTGAGTACACAGGAGCAGTACCTTCTGAACAAGAAATAGTGATGTGAGGAAACTTATTCTTTGACTTGGTGTTTTCAACAAGCACTGCAAAGCCCTTTTGGTCGTATGCTTGTCCAATGATTTTCAGAGTGCTTTTCTTACCAATCTCCAGGCCTTCCAGTGAACTCGGCATATACCAATTCGTAGAATGATGAGCAAATATTTTTGGATGCCTTGCTGGAAACATTTGTAAAAGTTTTTCTGGACTATCTACAAATAGTGCTGTGTATTCTATCTCTTCTGGTTTTAGGTTTATTTTCATATGTATTCGGGTCACTTTTGGGTGCCCCACTTGGCGGGCAGTTTGGTACGCAGTTGGAACTAAGATTATTGAATAAAATGATTAAATTCTTCTTTTAACTTGCTAAAGCTAGTTCAGTTAGTATAAATACTATCCAAAAAATAAACAAAATGAAGCTCTCGTTCTTTGTAAGAGTCTTGCCTGATTTCATAAAATAAAATAGCAAAAATGATGATATAACCATAAAAACCCCTGTAACATATACAATTTTAATTGGAAAATTAAATGGACTAATAAGAGCAAGAATACCCACCACTATTGTGGCATCAGCGAGCACTGTACCTAGTAAGTCTCCAATAGCTAATGAGTCATCATCTTTTTTAACTGATTTAATTGAAAATAATAATTCTGGAATAGTAGAACCCAATCCTAAAATAAATATTCCTATGATAATTGGAGAAATTCCTATATTACCAGCTAAATGAGCTGTTGATGTTACCGCAAAATGTGAGCCAACCAATAGAACAGCCATACTAGCCAAAAGCAAAAAAATGTATTTCTTCCTATCATCCTTAGGGACGTTTTCAATTCTTGGTTCGTCATTATTTCTAAAAGCAAAATAGTAAAATATTAACCCTATTATCAATAAAGATACTCCTTCTATTCTTGAGTAGTATCCATCCAATCCTAAGATAATTGGAACAAGTAATATAAATGGATATATTATATTATTTTTTAATATTTTACTTTCTACTTTGATATTTTTCTTTGTTACAAAGATTATTATTGCAAATACGAGAGTTAAATCCGCCACATTTGAACCAAATAAAGTCCCTAATCCTAAAGATGGAACTCCCGCAATTGCTGAGTTTATTGATATTAGTGTTTCGGGAAGTATTGATATAACAGCAACAATAATAAACCCGACAACATATTTGGAAAGTTTAAAACTTTCAGCAACTTTAACTGCAAATCTTGTAGATAGGGTTGCTCCTTTGATTAATAGAAATAAAGAAATTATCAGAACAAATAAATTTAATAACATATATACCATTTTTACAAAAATTTATCTTTTATGCAATATAAATCTACTTATCATATAATCATTTTATTTTATTAGATATTTCTTCAATATTGTAATTTTTTGATACTTTAATGTGAACAATCTTAATACCTACTCTATTTAGAATACTATCAACAAAACCATCCCTTTCTTCTCTTTCAGGGAGCATGTGGGAGCTATCATCTAATTCAATTACCACATAAGGGGTAAAGTATTCTTTGTTAAAAAGAACAAAATCAACAGACTTACGGTCAATTTTATTACGATAAACTCTTTTATTTTTTTCATATTTATTTACCTCTATAATCTTTGAAAGTTGAACTTGGGGAACTATATAATACCTGTCTTTAACTGCTTCTTGTAAAACTTTAAAAAATTCATGTTCAGCTTTAGACATTAGATAGTTTTTCTTTACATAATGTTTATAATCATCTGATTGTTCTTTTTCTTCTTTTAAAAAATCTAAATTAATCTTTCCCTTTAAAAAATACAAAACCCCTAATAAAATAGCAAACAATATAATCAATATAAGTATATTCATATGCTAACTATAGTATGTAGAATCAAAGTTAGCAAGTCGTTAAACTTAAGGGTAGTTATGAATAAAACTATCCTTAATCAATTTGGTAAAAAAGTAAGAGATGAAAGACTTAAACAGGGTATTTCCCAAGAACGTCTAGGTCAACTTGCAAAAGTACACCGAACATATATCGGGATGATTGAACGTGCAGAAAAGAATATTACTCTCACTAATATGGAAAAAATAGCAAAAGCTCTTGGAAAGAAAGTAAATGAATTAATAAATTTCTAGTGTGTATTTATGGATGAACTTATAGATATTCTTAAGGCTCGTTATCAGACAGCCATAAATAGTGAATATGATTCTTTGTTTTACCATAATGTTTATTCTTATGTTGATTGGATATTAAAGAACCCCCAACTTAATTCAATACTAAAAAATATGGGGAGTGAATATTATAGTAAGCATTCTAAAATTTGGGAAGGTAAAATTAACACAAAAGAAGACAGCGAAGAAAGAACTAGAAAAACTAGCAAACTGGAAAGATTTGATAGTTATTGTTTTTTTATTAGTTTAGAAGTAAGAATTTATTGGATGCTTCATGAATACTATAATACTAACGAACCAGATTATGCTCAAAACCCTAATGCTCTATTAATGTTAAAAGGAATAGAAAATATTCCTAGAAAAGAGTGGAGTAAACTTAAAAACGAATTACCAGACAGGTGGAGTTTATCCAATTTAAAAAAATACAACAAATGGTATAAAGGCGAACGTAAAAATTATGAAATAGAATTGAGGCAGTTTCATACAGGATTTCTTGCAGAGCTTACAAAAACAAAAGGTAAGAATTTACCAGAAATAAAAGAACAGTTAACAGGATTTAGTTTTAACCCAAGTACTGGAGATTTCAGTTATTTTAAAACTAAAGGGACGATAGCACTAGGAACGAACGAATTCAAGATTTTCTCTCTCCTTTATAGTCGTATTGGTAATTTTGTTGACCACTTAACTTTAAGTCGCGAGATGAACACCGACATTATTGAGGTCAGAAAATCACATAAGGATTCTCTTTCTCAAGTGATAAGAAACATTAAACGTAAATTTGGGATACTTCCTAAAACAAAAATTAGTAATCCCGATATCTTTAATAGTACACCAAAAGCTGGTTATAGGCTCATAAATAAAGATAAATAATCTATACCAGAACAAAACCATTTTGATTCCATGTGCTAATAATTAAATAAAAGTTATAAAAGACCCGCAACCTAGCGGGATTTTTTATGTCATTTACTTTCAGTAAAAATTTAATAGAAAGAACGATTATATATTTCAAAGAGAAATATAATCAAGATATTTCTGAAGAAGTAGCTAATGAATACCTACGTTCATTTTCGGGGTTGTTTCTTGCTTTCGTTCGCCCGTCCGTTTCGGACGGCGAACGAATCAAGAATCTCGTTTCTGCTACGGGTGATAGTAACACCCGTAGAACATTGTAATTTGCAATATGATAGATACTATAAAACTTTTAATTCCAATAGAAAATAGAGAATTCCTTAATAAAATTAAGGGCAAGCTTACTCGTACCCGCCGAGAGAATCTCAATACGAGAGAACTTAAATTTGAGTATTTTACTGGTGAGGTTGTTGTTGGTAGTTATGAAAGAATTGTAAATATTTATCTAACAGAGAGTGAACCTAAGGGATTCTTTGTTGAGTTTTCTTTACCAAAACAATATCTTAATAATAATGTGGAAATGATAAATGCTTTTGATATTACTTTTATTCTAAATAATTTTAGAACTGATTTATGTAAACACCTTAAGGAATGTTTACCCCCTCTTTCTGAATGGATTGTCTATCGTTTAGACGTTTGTTATAACTGGACATTTGAATCTGAACAAAAGTGTCAGTCTTTAATGAATTTTATTCAACGAATAGATTTTCCACGAAAGAAAAAATATTTATATGATACTTCTGTAATGTATAAAGGTTCTGCTTATACTATTAAGTTTTATTTAAAAGGTGCTGAATTCCAAAAACATGATTTAAAGATACTTAGGGAAATAAATGAAGAAAAAGCTGATAAGCTTTATATGTGGTCTAAGAAGATACTTCGTTTTGAGGTGGAATTTAAGAAAGTATATTTAAAAACTTTATTCGGGAAAGATAAAGTAAAAGTTTCTGATATTGCTGATAATGCTATTATTGAGAATTTATTACAAGAATATTTAGCTTTGGTTTTTCGTTATGTTAATAAAGAAAATATGAAACATGAAAATGTAAGACAAGTTATTAATGAGAATTTCAAACCCGCTAAGGCATTACGACTATATCAGTTTTTTAAAGGATTCTATTTTGAACCAGATGAGAAATTTCAAATTAAAAAAGGATTAAATTCGTCCACTATATGGCGATATAAAAAAGATTTAAAGAAAATTGGTGTTTCGTTTGAGGAAAATTTAGGCGATTCCAATTTCGTGGCGGTTGAGGAATTAATAATACCTTCCGAAAAAGGACTTTTTGGTCTACTTGATTATCAATTAAATACAGACTATAGTTAGCATATGAAATATGTCATTTATTGCCGAAAATCATCAGAATCCGAAGATAGACAAGCATTATCTATTGAATCTCAAGAATCTGAAATGTTACAGATAGCTCAAAGGCTCAATTTACCGATTGTTGCTTTATTAAAAGAGAGTAAGTCAGCTAAGAAAGAAGGACGTCCAGTATTTAACCAGATGATGAAAATGATTAGTTCTGGGAAAGCTGACGCTATTCTTTGTTGGAAAATGGACAGACTTGCTCGTAATTTTATTGACGGTGGAAAGATTATTGATTTACTACAAAGAGGAATAATAAAAGAAATTCATACATATGAAGGCGTTCATTTACCAAGCGACAATGTTTTAATGTTAGCTATGCACTTCGGAATGGCTAATCAGTATATTCGTGATTTAAGTACAAATGTAAAACGTGGTAATCGTACAAAGTTAGAAAAAGGTGAATACCCTAATAGACCACCTGTCGGATATTTGAATGACCAAATAAATAAAAAGATTATTGTTGATGCCGAACGTAGTAAATATATTATTCGTGCTTTTGAATTGTATTCAACTGGTGGTTATGGCTTTGAAGATATCTCAACAATTCTTTTTAATGAGGGCTTTCTCTCTCGTACTGGAAAATTGTTTCGTAAAGCAAACATACAATATATTTTAAGAGAACCTTTTTATTATGGTGTTATGGAGTGGATGGGAAAGTTATATCAAGGAAATCATACACCACTCATCTCAAAAGCTTTGTTTGATAAAGTTCAAGAAGTTACAGAAAAGAGAAAACACCCTCATTCTAATAAATTATTCTTCCCCCTCCGTGGCTTTGTTACATGTGAATATTGTGGTTGTATGTATACAGCTAGTCTTAAAAAAGGTAACGATTATTACTACTGCACCAATGGAAAAGGGGCTTGTTTAGCTCATAAGAAATATATGCGAGAAAAAGAGTTGTATAAAAAGATTATTCCTATTTTAGAAACTTTAAAGTTTGACCCTGAAATTATTGAGATTATCTATGAATCAGCTAAAGAACAAAGTCTAGTAGATAACTCATATTTTAATGAAACGCTAACTAACCTTAATACCACCCTTAAATCTCTACAGGAGCGAGAATCAAAGCTTTTAGATGCCTTCCTTGATTCATCTATCAATAAAGATGTACATGATAAAAAATCACTTGAAATATCAAATGCAATTTTTCAAATAAAACAATCTATCACCGAGATTGAAGAGAAAAAAGAAAAGATATTTTCTACTTTGGAACCGACCAAAAAACTATTTTTAGATTGTATTCATTGGGCTAATGAGTTTTTAGAATTAGAACCAGAAAAAAAGCACGATGTTGTAAAAAAGGTACTTTGGAACTTTTCTATGAAAGACGAAATAGTCTTTAATTATAATCTTAAAAGTCCTTATGACACTATAGCTAAAGCACCCAAAAATGGTGATTTAGAAACTCTGCGGAGGGTAGGAGATTCGAACTCCTGGTGGATTACTCCACACACGCTTTCCAAGCGTGCGCACTAGACCGCTATGCGAACCCTCCTTCTCCAACAATCTACATTAAATTTTTGTTCCGAGCAAGAGGGAGTTATCTTTCAGAACAAAAAAATTAGCAGATTTTACCCATTTATTTATCAACGGGCTTAATGTAATAGCAAAGCCGATATTTCCCGCTAGGTGAAGCGCAGTGAAAGGAATTTGCATAATAAAAGCGTTCCACATATTTTGCCCCCACATTGGAGCGAATAAAATTCCAGTTATAAAATCAAAAACAATAGTTGCAAAAAATGAAAATATTGCAAAGTTAAATGTTGTCGTTTTAAACTTTTTAAAATAGAAAAAAGAAGCCATTCCAATAAGCCCATAAGTAATGCCTGTGGTCCAACTCCATGCCCCAAAATGAGTTAAAGCGTCATATACCATAATACTTAGGAAACCAAACAAAAAGCCCAAGAAAGCGCCAAATCTACGTCCTAGTGGCATAATAGAAGCCATTATTGGTTCCACATTAGGTGCTCTAAAAGGTAAAAGTCTGAATAACAAACAACCTAAAAAAATTGTAAAAATTTTAAATTTATTCATAATGGCTTTTCTATTTTATCATATTCAAAAATTCTTTCTCGTTTAAAATTTTTACCCCCAATTTTTTAGCATTTGTCAATTTGGAACCTGCCTCTTCCCCTGCCACAACATAAGAAGTATTTTTTGAAACAGAACTGGATACTTTCCCACCTAAAGAAATTATTTTTTCTTTAGCTAATTCGCGAGACATCTGCGAAAGCGTACCTGTTAAAACAAAAATCAATCTGGATAGTTTTTTGTTTATAGTTTTTTGTTTATAGTTTTCTACCACTACTCCATTTTTTAATAATTTTTCTATAAACAATAAATTATTTTTGTCTTTAAAATAATTGGACACGCTTTCAAAAACAGCCGGACCAATATTTTCTATATTATTTATCTCTTCCAAACCATTTTTTGCAGAAGCTATTAATTTTTCCAGAGTACCAAAATGTTCAGCCAAGTCTCTAGCCGTTTCTTCCCCGATATGCAATATGCCCAATGCCCAAAGAAATTTTGAAAATGAAATTTTTTTCTTTAAATTTATTTCTTTAATAATATTTTCGGCGCTTTTTTCTCCAAAACGTTCTAACGGAGCAATATCTTCTTTCTCCAAAGTAAAAATATCTGCTGCGTCGGTAATTAATCCTTCGTCCTTAAATCTTCTTAAAATTTTTGGACCCAATTCATAAATACCAAAAGCGGTAACAAAATGTTCCAAAAATCTTTCATTTTTAGCTGGGCATTTTGGATTGATGCAATAATATGCGACAGATTCGATTGCTGGCGAGGCCTTACTTTTTCCCTTCTGGAAAAGGCAAGGCCTCGCTAACTTAGGTCTCGCCAACTTTTTTTCCACTTTCTCACCACAAACAGGACATTTTTCAATCATTTTAAACTTTTTTTCTTTACCAGTACGCATTCTAGTCAAAACTTCAACCACCTTGGGAATAACATCGCCAGCTTTTTCTATAACAACAGTATCTCCTATCCTCAAATCAAGTCTTTCTATTTGATCTGCATTATGTAAAGTCGCTTTTGAAACAACAGATCCAGCTACAGAAGTTGGTTCAAAAATTGCTAAAGGCGTAAGCACACCTGTTCGTCCTACATTTATTTTTATATCTTTTATTATAGTAGTTGCTTTTTCAGCTGGATATTTATAAGCGATAATCCCTCTCGGATCCTTACCTACTACACCCAAACTTTTAAAAATTTCAGTGTCATCAATATTGATAACCACACCATCAATACCAAAAGAAAGTTTTTCTCTAATTTTTGAAATTTCGTCTATAAAATTTGGAATTTCTTTAGTGGAAGAAAATAATTTTGAATGTTCGTCAATAATGAAACCAAGTTTATTTAAAAGTTGATGTTTCAAAGAATGTTTTTCTAAATATTTTTGCCAATCTTTCCCCTCAATTTGTGCGATTTCATAAGGAAAAAAATCGAGATGCCTTTCTTTGGCAAGTTTCGGATCAAGTTGACGCAAGGAACCAGCCGCCGCATTTCTGGAATTGGCAAACAGGAACTTCCCTTCTTTTTCATTTTTTTCATTTAATCTCTTTAAAATATTCTTCTTCATTATTGCTTCCCCTCTCACTTCAATTCTTTCTGGGTATGGAGAACATAAAACAAGAGGCACACTATTAATCATCCTTAAATTTGAAGTTATATCTTCACCTATTTCTCCATCTCCCCTTGTGACACCTCTTACTAATTTTCCATTTTCATAGATAAGAGAGACAGCGAGACCATCTAGTTTTAATTCACAAAAATATTCTAATTTAGGATTAGCTGAAAGTAATTTCAAATTTCTTTTTTCCCAAGCAAAAAATTCTTCATCCGAAAAAACATTTCCAATAGAAAACATTTTTATTTCATGTTTTACTTTTTGAAATTTATCTAAAGGCTTACCACCAACTCTATTTTCCGGAGCATTTGGGTCATCAAATTCGGGAAACTGTTCCAAAAGATTTTTTAATTCTTTAGTTAAAGAATCATAAACATCATCCGTAGTAATAGGAGAATCTTTCGTATGATATGCGTCTCGCAATCTTGCGATTTCACTTCGCAATTTTTGTATTCTTTTTTGAGCTTCAATTTTATTCATACTAAAAAACTTCTCAATAAAAACTAGTAGTTTAATTCAAGCACTCTTTCTACACTATTTGAATCTTGTTCACAATCGCTCCCTCCGTTATTATAACCTTTAGAGGTTATAGTAGTGACAATTGAGTCTGATTTATCAACATTTACCTTAGCGCAACCTTTTTCTTCATTTCCCAACCCAGAGATGACAAAATTCCAAACTGGATATTCTCCGTTTAAATCTATTGTTTCTCCCAAACATTCAATTGTCCCAGAAGCAGTTATTTCTTCGGTAGTTTCTACAAAAGAAAGACTTGAAGCTTTGTCGTTATATAAAGCACATTCAGCTCCAGTGTCTGCAGCAAAAAAAGCATCATTAGTATCCTTACCAGAAGTACTAAATTTTATTTCTCTAAATGAAATATTTGCGATACCTAAAGTTATAGCTAAAATAATACTAGAAAGCATAACCGAAAAAAGGAGAGCAAAACCTTTATTCTTTTTTATTTTTTTTATAAACATTATTCTGACCAATCAAATAAATTTTCTGTTAATGTAACACTGTAATCTTCATCATTATGACTCCACGAAACTGTTGAAAAAACTTTTATTTCACCTGAACTTACCACAGCCATCTTTATTGAACGGGCAAAACCAGAATCAACCCCTTCTAAATTTGTATTATAATTCCCATTTTCTATATATAACTCACACAAACCAACATGGTCAGAACACAGAAAAATTGATTCATCGTCAGTTTGAGCAACAGAAAGATCAAAACCACAATCTTCGTCACAAGAAGAAATTTTAGAAATAAAAGAGTTCCAAGTTAAACTATTATAATCAGTATAAAAAATATAATTGTCTCTCATATTTCTCAAATATTCAATTCCTTCTTGTGCTAAAAAATTAGCTACAATTTTTTTCTTGGTAAAACCAATATCAGACACTCCACTTGATAGAAACATTATCAATGTCAAAATAGATGTGGAAAAAATTGAAATAGCCACCAATGTTTCAATCAAAGTAAACCCAGACACTTTTCTATTTTTCTTTTGTTTAAAAAATTTATCCATTTTAAAAAATTATTATAATTTCACGTCTGCCGAACGTTGAGACACTGAAGTTTGTAATGAAAATGGGGTAATTACTCCATTTTGAGAAATTATATTTCCCATCAATCTAATAGTAACAAAAGGTTGCTCCGTATCTGACAATAACGGTTCAGCTCCTATTACAGAAAAACTAGAAATAGAATCTATTGTAATTTCCGGAACAGAAAGTGTAAAAAAACTGTTATTTTCTCCTCCAGAAACTGATTTTCTTAAACTGTCATCTTCATATATCACGTATACCCATTGTTCTCCTGAACTAGCCTTAAAAGAGACCCCTTTGCCTTCAGAGCAACTATATGGGTCAGTTGCGGTAGTATCACTGTCGTCTATACAATGAAAATCATACCCTGTTCTTAAATTTTTTGATATATCATCCATTATAAAACTTAGATTGTCCATAATGGAACGCATGTCTTGAGATTTTTTATGAATTGTGGAAGCATTTAATAAAGAAGTCATTCCTAAAACAACCACTACCAAAAAAAGAGAGGTAGCAACCATCGTTTCCAAAATTGTGTATCCATTATTATTTTTGTATAAATTCTTTTTTTTCATTTCACTAATTTTATCAATTAATCTATTTGAATCCTGCCTGAAGGATATATTTTTATGCTTGCGGTAACTGAATTTTGGGAAGAAAGTGTAATTTGAGCATAAGTAATATCGCAAGTTAAAATAGAGTCCGAGGAAATTATAGCATTGGAATCTGGACGTTTAAAAACAATGTTCAAATTAGTAGTGGTAGATGGACATTCCGAACCCACAATTGATAATTCTGAAATATAATTATTTTTTGTAATTAAAGTACTCTCCAAACATTCTCCACTGCAATCAGTATCCTCAAAAAGATAATTATTGTCTAAATCTGCAAAATAAATAAAATTTTTGTTATCAGTAGAATCAAAGAAAACTCCATAAGACGGTTTCCAATCTTCGCTAGGAGTCATTGTCTCTAATGGTAACTTGCCAGCTACTGAAGATTTTTGTGCCTCTACAATTTTTAAAGCAATATCATTCGCCAAAACTTTCATATCAACTTTATCTTGGAAGGTGCTATAGTTAAAAAGAATCACGGAAGTGATAGTGGAAAAAATTGATAGAACTATGATTAATTCTATATAAGTCATCCCTTTTTGGTAGTTACAAATTTTAAAATTGTGATTTTTTTTTGTCATTTTAAAAAATTAAAAATTGATTGGAAAAAATTGAAGGCCAAAAACAAAAGCAATAAATACCCCGAAGGCCAAAAACGGAGTAAATGGAATTTCACTTTTCATTTTGTATTTTTTAGAGAAAACAAGAAGAATGATTCCAATTAATGCTCCTGTCCAAAAAGATAAAGTCATTCCTAAAAGCAAATTTGAAAAACCCAGCAACCAGCCCAATCCTAAGGCTAATTTGGCGTCACCCAAGCCCATCCAACGTCCTTTTGAAAAAAGCCATAAAAGAGCAAAAGGTAAAGCCAATAACAATCCTGATAAAAATTCAGACAAGGATGGAAAGTGAATAAAAAACAAATGGTTAGAAAAAAAGAATAATCCAATAAATGCCAAAGACCCAAAAATTATAGAGAACACATCTGGAATTATTTTATGTTTGAAATCATAAACTGCAATTACTAAAAGAAAAGAAAACATTGCAGTGTAATAAGCATAAGAGATAGAAAAAACAAAAGTATT
>Ga0172381_10006496_pt1 | contig 11690 bp, 16 predicted proteins | sample Leawel6488metaG_FD_119754 | JGI IMG/M metagenome (GOLD analysis project Ga0172381, IMG submission 119754) | Leachate microbial communities from a municipal landfill in Southern Ontario, Canada - Leachate well 64-88 metaG | ecosystem: Engineered > Solid waste > Landfill > Unclassified | place... | reverse complement strand
GTCAATATGTCAATATGTCAATATGTCAATATGTCAATATGTCAATATGTCAATATGTCAATATGTCAATATGTCAATATGTCAATATGTCAATATGTCAATATGTCAATATGTCAATATGTCGGAGTAATCTCCCTGAACAAAGATTGCGTCATGCAATTGGTCGATAGACCGATGATAAATGTTTTCATCTATCAGACTAGACAGCATCACATTATTATGAATCTGAATTTCGATACCCATTGTTTTCATCTATCAATGGGTATCGAAATTGGAATATCAATTTTTGTCTTTCAACAGCTTGTTTATTTTTTGTAGGTGTTGGGATCTCCCATGGTTTTCCGATTGCTCTCGATCAATTTCAACAAATCGGTTTTACTGTATTTGATATATTTATCATATAAATGCACGTTTTCCTGATTGAGTGAGTAATCCAACGTGATGGGATGCCACAAGTGAACGGCTTCCAGGGGGGAGCAAATCGGGTTGCATTGACAGATAAAAGATAATTTATGAGTGATGAAATCATCAAAACGTCCCCATCCCCGGAAAATTTCATCCCACCCACCGATTTTCCCATAAGTTTCTTTGTTTATAAAAATCATATTGGATGCAAATGAGAGACCTCCATGTTTGGTCAGTTTACTGCGCATTTCCGGGATTTTATTTACCACATCCTGGTAATTGTTGAGAGTTGATGCATCAACCATGGATGTATCCAAACGATCCGCAAATGGACGGAAGGCTTTTTTAGGATTGATGACAGTGTGTTCCACTATTTGGTCACACAAAGCCTCCATTTGAGGAATCAAAATGTCCGCATCACAGAAACCGTAATAATCGTAGTTGGGTTGCTGAGCTACCACGACATTATAACTCCATCCTTTATTAAACATGCCATTATTGATCAGGAAGAGATGTGATAATTTTTCTTTCGGCATTTGATCAAACGGTTCTCTGTCCTGTTCAACTACTAAAAGGTCCAATTGAACATCATAATTCTCCTTGAGAAACTCTTTCGCAGTCAAGATCCATTGAATCGTGATTTTTAAATTTTTCTTGCGATACAAATTTTTACCACGGAATGGGATAATGTATAAGATTTTAGTTTTCTTCAGAACTGGTGGTTCAATGACGAGAGTTTCACTACCTGTCCCATTTACGTCATTGGAGGGAACTTGTGTGTCCATATGTATCTGTATGATATGTTCATCATCAAATGATTTTAAATCCTTTTAGAATGATGTTTGCGGTGTGATTTTAGCAATTCAATCGCAGTTTCTTTCAATTTACGGACTCTGTCGACATTATTCTGAATCCATTGTGTGTGTTCGGTATCAACTGTGCCAATAAAGAGTTGGCACACATCAGATCCACAACCCTCTTCATCATTGTAAATTCCGTAGACTGTATGGATTCCTGGGTCCAGATGTGAGATTCGGAGAAGTGCGATACCATTTTTTATGGATGCTTTTCCCAAGCAAGTCAAACGGTCATAGAATTTCACAGTCCCACAGAGATCCTTATTTTCTTTTTCATTAGAATGGTGAATTTGATGGAATTTTGCGATCAACGTAATATCCATGTCATCAGCTGTGGACGCCACCACATATTCGGTCGAATATAGTTTGAAATCCACACCATGGTTCTGGGGAGGTAGAGTGATTTCGCACATATTTCCGACTTCTTGCTGATTTTTTCGTCCATTCATTATCACCATGAGTCTTGAGAGCTTGGAAGAAATTGTGTCGGTTGGTATAGTGATGTGTCCTTCGGCCACCCCCCATGGATCCAACCGAAATTGGTCAAGGGTCACGAGAACAGATGGGATGTGAGGCGTGACTTGTAATTGTTGAACTTGGTGTCCCGTGGAATTGACAATGATAAAGTGGCCGGCGAGTTTCCCATGGATTGTTTCCCAGCGGATCATTTTGAGGTGAAATAATTGTTTTTCGTGTCCTCGAATGGGGGTTTCACAGATCACGGGTGCTGTGGCAATTTTGATTCCGGTGGAAGTCTGACCCACAGCTGTTGTGCAGATGGAGATTTGATTTGTTTCTAGATCAGTTGTAGACAATTTGTAAACACGTTTAAATTGTAATTGATCTTGTGCACCCAGTGGGACAAGAGATTCAATTGGTCCCAGTTTAGATTCTTTGATTCCAACATGGATCAGGGGGACATTACCTGTGTTTTTGAGTGTTAATGTGTATGTTATGGTGTCGCCAGCTTGGTGAAAATGATGTGTAGTATCACTAACTGTTTCGACAACATCAGCTTGCAAAACTAATGCAGGATTGGCAATCCCATCGATATCTAAAATAAATTTATCCAAACGGATATCCCCATATAAATTTGTCGATTGAATGGTTGTGCGATACTCACCGGGAGTGTCCGGCAATCCAGTAATCTGTTCAGTGAACGGATCATAGGTTACACCGCTGGGGAGACCAGATACGATAATGGTCAGTGTGGGATCATTGGAATGCAAATTAATGGCTCGAATCGGTTGTCCCAGGGGAACGGTTTGATCATTGACGCGTGGTAAACTGATGGGTACTGGTGAGCATTCGATCACCCGAATATTGAAAGTGAGATATCGAATCAGATCGTCTTGTGTCAAGAGAGCCACCACACCGTAATATCCAGGAATTGTTGGATAACCTTTGATTATTCGGAGTTTCTCATCATAGAGAAGCCCGGGTGGCAATCCAACCAACTGGACGCGGACGTGTTTTTTGGTTCGTATGGGATAGGGTAACATGGTGATTCGACATGGAATGATAATGTCACCAATCACTTCTTTTTCTTTTTCAGTGATCATAAAAAGTTCAATCTGGTTTTAATGTTAATCTTGCCATCATTCTAAACTAGATGACATAGTGGTAAATTCCATAGATTCCCAGGAGAGCTCCAATGACCGAAGGAATGGGAATTCGTCCAATGTTGAACGGAACTTTAAAGGGTCGTGGGGTTTCAGGGTGGCGAATTCTCAGGATGATAGTCACTATGTTGACAACCACAAAAATGGCTAGAATGAGCAAATCACCGAAAACAGCTATGGTTCCAATTTGTTGGAATAGAATAATTACGACTACCGTTAGGAAAGTGAGTAGAATAATGGTCCAATAGGGTGTCCGCGTTTGCGGATCCATATCTTGTTGTCCGTACCACGGGGATAATTTGGATAAAAATGAATGCATATATCGAGATTCTGAGACACTGGAGACCAACAATGTATCCAATAGTGAGATAATGGCCAACCCTATCAAGAAAACGTATCCATAAGACCCGAATAATTGTCCGAAAATAGTTGCCATGGGAGTAGTCGATCGACTTAATTGAATGGTCGTCATGATGCATAACGCGGAAATTGCAAGTAATGTATAAATGACAGTCACACTGGCCACTGTGGTGGTGATGGCACGACCCATTGTGACTTCCGGTTTTTGCGTTTCTTCCGTGAAATTAGTCATGTTATTAAATCCAATATATGCGAAAAGACCAATAATCGAGGCCGCTGAGAAACTGGATGCAGTCACATTATTCGTTGAGAGCAGGGACTCTTGAGGATGATGATTGATCAAACCGCAGATGATAATGAGCAAGATGGCACCCAACTTGAGAAACAGGGCGCATTGGCTGATATTGGCGGACAGACGAAGACCCCGATAGTTGAGATAATTGAGAACAATGACACTGATAATTGCCGATATGACTGGTGAGATTTGAGTGGGAACCGACAAGTAGTGTCCCAAGCCTAGCGAAATTGTAGCCAGAATAAAAATGTCTGAAATTAAAATACAGATCCCAGACACATTGGCCCATAAATCGTTGGTTACTGAGCGAATATAATCGGCTTCTCCCATGTTATTTTGAAACATACCGGCCAATTCTCCATAACTGAATGAGGTCATAAGGCTGACCACTCCCGCAGCTAAAACCGATAGCCACATTAATTGATGACTGTGGGATGCCATGACATCAATCAGGACAAAAATGCCAGAACCGATAGTCATACTCAACCCTAACATCAATAGGTCTTTGAATTTTAAAATGCGGTGATAGCGGGACTCCGGTGGTTCTGAAGATAGAGACACCGACACTGATTGCGATATCGGTGGTGATGGCAATGATAGAGATGAAGATGAGGAAGAAAACGATTGCATCGTTTCTATATAACCCATGAAGAGATTTCAAATCTCAGTCATACATATACCAAGATGAACAAAAACGATCATCAGTTAACCCGTTTTCGTTCGCGATCTGTCGAATTGTATCAGCCTTCGATGTATAACGGTTATTTTGTGCATCAATTTCAAGTTCCACTGGCATACACTCGAACTCACACCACGTTTCCTTTGATGAATCAATTGAGCATTCAATCCCATTATATTACTCGTGGGCACCCCAGTGAATTGAAAATGTGCAATGCGATCGCCCCATGGTGGAATATTCCAACCGTTTACCCCCTGCAAGATCGTCGCCTGGGATTATTTTAAAAAACTCTCTTAGGTATAAATATACGTACATTCACGAAATGAAATACTACTTGGTCTTGGTTGCCATTTTCAAAAACGAAACAGCGATTCTACAAGAGTGGTTGGAACATTATTTTATGGAGGGTGTTGACCATATTTATTTAATTGATAATGGGAGCGAGGATCAGCCACAAAGGATTTTGGCCCCATATGTGCGAGAAGGAACTGTGGAATATCATGTTGATCCTCGCCCTCATATGCAGACAGGCCATTATAATTCCTATTTGGATCAGGTTAAACGCGATGCGGAATGGGTCATCGTGGTTGATTTGGATGAATTTATTTATAGTCGTTTACAATTTACAACAATTGCCGATTATCTGAAATCAGTTGAATCAACTGTTTCACAAATTTACATTCCTTGGAAACTATTTGGATCATCAGGTTGGTTAGAGCAACCGGCTAATTGTTTAGATCATTTCATTCATCGGACTTTGTACAATCATGTTAAAACCAATGGCATGCGAGATGCGGATCATATGTTTATTAAAACCATTGTTCGAACCAAATATTTAACTCGTATGGAGATTCATTGCTCCGGAATTCAGGCACCGAGTGTCAATGTTCAACAAATCACCAGTGATGGACAACCAGCGGATCTTGTGGATCCCAGTTTTCAAAGCATTAGTGAAGAAATTTTAAAGAAGTCCGCATTGCATTTGAATCACTATCCTATCCAGTCATATGAATGGTTCCGTCGGGTTAAGATGCCACGAGGATCCGCGGCTATGGCGGTCAATGATAAGGTACGGACCATTGGTTATTATAATTCGTTCGATTCACATTCCAATCAAATCATCGATGAAGAACTGTGTCGCAAACACAATCAAATCAAAGTATACTACGGCGCTGGAGTATATTTTGATGTGACACGAAAAGTATTGAATCATTTTCGACAGGTAGATCCTGTGACACGTGTGGTTAGAATCGTTATTGATGATCAAGTCAAGTTTAATGAATTTTTTGGGGATCCGTGTCCTGGGAAAGTAAAAAATCTGGTTGTTCGACAGAAATCACGTTTAACTATTTATCCAGAGACCAAGCATGGACCGATTACCATTATTGTTCAGCCTTGAAAGACTGATGTCACTTCATTTTCACTTCCATTTCCATCCGCATTCCAAATGCATGGGACTGATAATTTTAGATGACTCGATTAGACCAGTGTCCTCGGGTGCAATTCGGGCCTTGATTCGCATGCCCGGATCTTGGAGAATGAGATCATTGTCAGTGAAATCCGTGTGAATAGGACGAACAGTAAACGGATTAGGAGTAGTGAAATTAATTTGTTGGTAGTTCGCATTAGGTACTGAAACCCAAGTTTTGGTCGCCATGGTTGTATATATATATATATATATATACATTCTTTTAGTTTCCATCCCAGTCTTCAATTTAAATTGAAATATCTAATATGGTGGTGCTGTTGTTATTTACTATGACAGTAAACGGTTCACTATTTTGGGAGTGATTTGATATTGGTGATCGACAATCGGAACACTGATTTGGTCATGGTGATGTGAATAACAGTTGATCAATTCTGATGAGCCATGATCGGTTAATTGAATCCAATTAATCTTGAGGATAATTTCGTCGATTTTCCGGCCCATTTCACGAACTCCTGCTTCCTGTCGAGTATATCGAGTAATGATGGTTTTCAATGCATCTTCGTTAAAATGAAACAAGGATGATTCCAACCCAATTTTTTGGCACGACGCGGGAATGAAGAATTGTTGAGCCATTCGGATTTTGTCAGTCAGCGAATATGGTTCAATTTCGATCTCATGGATTCGACTTTTCAGTGTTTCTTGGAGATGATCCGAGGAATTGTAAGCAAAAACGAAAATGGCATGCGATAAATCCAGTGGAACACCCAAATATTGATCTGTGATGGCATGATTGCGTGTTGTGTCCGTCAGATCATTGAGTGCATCGATTAACTCTTGACCATAGTCACTCATACTGACTTTATCTAGCTCATCGAAGAAAATAATTGGATTCATACAATGTGTGTCGGTTACAATCTTGACTAAATCACCGACATCAGAGCGATCAAAAACTTTGCGTGATCCGAACAAACAGTCAGAATGTTTGGCTCCACCCAAATCAATGCGGTAAAATGGACGATTGAGCAAATGAGCCAAACCCTTAGAAATCAATGTGGTTTTTCCCGATCCTGGTGGTCCTTTAATTCCAAGAATAAAACCTTGGCCAGAAGGGTTGACCAAATAACGGCTCAATTCCAACAACAGTTGAGATTTAGCATGTGCTTGCCCATAGGTGACAGAATTGAGAAATTGCATGGCTTGCGAGAGATATGTTTGGATTTCTGACTGACAATTGTTCTTATTGATCGGTAGTTCCGCATAGATCCCCCATGGAATCTGCAATAATTGTTGTAGTGTGGAGAGTTCGAAAGTATAATCATTGGTACTTTTATCGTAAGTTAATAATTTGTTTAATTTACCCATCATGATCATTTTAATTGAGAGTGGAGCCTGTGTGGTCAAGATCTGATATTTAAGGGGTTTTAATGTTTCGCGCATACATTGTGTTAATTCCTGTTCTAATTCACACAAATGTTGTTGTTCTTCGGGAGCAAGAGTACGACAAAAATCGCGGTACTCATCTTCAAGTTCAGGGTTTTTCCATTTGCTCTCGGGATGTTCATCCGTTTCGATTTTATCATGATCGCTTTCGTTATCGTCGTCATACGTAACGAAATCTTTTAAATTGCCCATGGAGTCCTCATCCTCATCCATTTTCCTTTTTTTCTTGGGAGTATCTTGTTCCAATGAAATATGTCGCAAACGTTTGAGTGTTGGTGACGCAGATGTCGTTGATGGTGTCTCAATATGATATGTTGTTTTTTGATAATTGCCGAGATTCTCATGAATCCAAGAGGTCGACAGTGCAGGCATCTAAACAAGTATACATGTATACTTGTTTAATTCTTTATGCTAAAAATTGATTGAAATGATTGACCAAAAACCATATCAAACCATATCATTGAAGATTTAATGGATTGGTTAACAATCGGATTGATCATAACAAATCTAGGTTGTTTGATTTATTTTATTTATCATCGACGTCATCCACCCCCAGAGTGGAAACAAATTGGTCACTATCTCAACCAAATCGAAACACTTCTACAAGTGTACATGAATACACATAATGTTCCAATTGTTGTCACTCCTCAACCATCACCACCTCTAACGCCCGATCGTTTTGATGGGTTGTCAATTAGTTCGGAGGAATCGATAGCTGACCACATGGAATCCATTAAAACAGCTATTCATGGGGTTTCCGCCACATTACGGTCTATTCTTCCGCCTCGGGTTCAAACAATGGAAATGGGTATCCAAACGGAACCATATTCTGATCCAGTGATTAAAGTCGTTCCAGTGATGTCAGAGGATCCGTGGTCCTCCTCCAAATTGGAGGAGAGATGTTACATCATGTCACGCCTTCACTCGCATATATAAATCCACAATTTTGCTGTATGGGTGTCGGTACGTTGATTCATACATATAAAGTTCTTCTCCATTAAAATATATCATGCGGTCACGCAAACAGATTTCGAGTGATCTGATCAAGGTATTGATTCAGTTATTGAAATTGTTGATGTCTCCGAGGGTGAATGGTGTAATCATTATTCAATACATGGAACAACATCAGATCGACCCAAATGTGTATTTACCTAGCATTGATGGCACCACACAGATGCCGGTCTTGTACTATTGTTGTAGTCTTTCTGGAAGGGAAGACGTTCTGGAATATTTGCTTCGAAAAGGGGCCAATATTCACCACAGCATGATGGTTGAACCTCCTCAACAACCGATTGAATTGTTGTATTATAGTCAAGTGCAATACATTCCCAGATTGATTCAACAAGGAGCCAAATTAAACCCTGATCGGATCCAGGATAATTTACAAAAATTAGTGATTCGTGGGAACATTACCAAGCTGATTACTTTGTATCAATCGAAGGCCATAACAAAGGAACAAGTAGTTCCGGTTATCCAACAACCTGGCCTTCTGTTCCGTATTCTGGATCAATTATATGAGAAAGTTTTCCAATTATCCCAACAAGTCCAAAATGAGACGCAATTTACGCCGGTGTACCAGGAAATCCTGAAAAATTTTATTAAAACATTTAAATTTTTTGCCAAAAATGGCGCTAGTTTTAATCAAATCGAGAATGGAGAATCATTTATTCAAAAAGTTCTCAATACTTATTTCGTTCCACTGATTCAGGTTATCCTCGATACTCAGACTCAGCTAGACACCGAGGAGCTTCTTCACTACTCTAATTTTGAGCTTTTGAATCGACAGGTCATGTGTTTCATTTACAATGAAAACAATTATCGACAAATTAATGACCTGTTGAAAAATAAGATTAAACCCAAAAAAATTATCCTGAAAAAAACGTTGATCAAAAAAGTCATTAGGATGGGCGCAGATACAACCGTTGACGTGCTCACTGAGGAATCCCATGGTTCATATGTTCCTGTGAGCGTGGGGGACGAGACGACAGCTGCGACGGAGACGACGGAATAAAGGACTCGACTGGAATTTCTAACCGATCAGCATTAGTTTTTTTCCGATGGCAAATGGGGTCCAATGCCATTAAATTCTTGATGTCGTTCGACCCACCCTTATATAGGGGTGTCACGTGATCTACTTCGTAAGTTTCATCCAGTAATCGACCACATAGACCACATTTCCACTCTTGTTGAGCAGCGACGATTTTTTTGGTGGTATCCGAAACCAAGCGTTCGTTCGTTGATGTTCCGTTTGCCTGTGTTACCATAGGTGCTAATGCAGGTACATGTGTCAATGTGGACGTGACAGCTCTTCCGGTCAATTGTTTGGCAGTTTTAAACAATTGGTGAAAATCTAATAAATCAGATAATCCAACTAATGATAAAATGCTTGCGACGATGATCACAACTTTTGGTAAACGGGTCAGAGTTCGATAGATATGATTGAGGGCATAAAAATATCGCGGATGACTAGCGATTTGATAAATAATCACAACTACGATGATCGCCCCGACTAACAAGACGTATCGGTGCATGGATAACAGTCTATATAATTAAATGATAAAAGAATTTCATATTTATCATTTATTTTTAGAACAAATTAATATAAAAACATGATGAAATGTGTGCGAACAACCCAAAAAGGATCTCGATGCGCACGAGAAGCTCTACCCGGGACAAAAAGTATGTCGCCAGCATACACAGTGTGCACAAAGTGGGGGTAGTAAAGATCCTCCCATCATTTCAGGTATTACTTTGTTCCTATTGCATCAATATCCTGGGATTCCGATTGAACAAGTTAATGATGCTTGGGAGTATATGCAATTTTTAACATCACTTTCACTTGGAATCCGCAAGTTGTTGCGCATCTCAGAAATGATGTGAACATAGTTACCCATGGTAGCCCCCAGAAATTTTTGGAGTTTTATGAGGCACTCATGGGTTATAAATATAAATTCCCAATTACGAATCATGCAGATATCGAGCGTACCATAGAAAATATTATACGTCTATCAGGCGTATATAAACCCAATTTTCAGACCGTTGTACTGGTTTCTAAATGGTTTCAACTAGAAAGACCAGAACACTCTAAATGGGATAAGAAAGTGCAATTAATGCTTCAATCTCATTTGTTTGAAAATTCAAAGTAGAAAACCAAATTGATTTCTCAAAAATACCCATTGATTTTTTGAGAAATTTCATATTTTATCATCTAGTTAATATAAGATGACTATGTGGCTTCAATTGGCAGTCTTAGTCGGTGTTTTAGGAATCATATGGTACGCGATTTTGCTACGTCGTTCGGAGACTCATGAAGATTTTATGGCCGGACCGTGTCCTAATTGTGGCAAACGGACACAGTGGCAATGTTCTGAGTGTGGTAGTTGCGGTTGGTGTGTTACTCCCGATGGATATGGGGAGTGCGTCCCCGGAGATCAACGGGGACCCTATTTTCGTCAGGATTGTTTAAGTTGGCAATATCACCCACGAACAACACCCACTTCATGGTCTTGGGAGTCGTGGAGACCACGTATGTCTTTTGGATTTCCACATCATCGTTCATGGCCATGGACTTGGTGGCGTCGTTGAAAGATGTTATATCCAATTAAAAGTACATAGATTGATTATGCATCTAAAATGCATAATCACACCATGTCCAAAAACGAATTCTCTTTCCATAATCGTCGTGTGCCCCCAGTTAACCCATCTCTCCACATTCATGTCCCCAAAGTAGTAACAGAGGCTGGAATCAAAGAGACCATTTTGGAACAATATGATCGTTTTGCGCAACTCAAAAGTTCCAATCAGCAGTTAAAACATCTGAGTGAATCACAAGAGAAAATTAGTCAGGAAATTACCGCAACTGTCAGTACTCTTCAAAAATCCGCTGATCCGTTGGTTACCAAACAGTTGAGTGAAAAACTCAATCATTTGACTGATATGCATCACCAAATGCGTGATCAATATGATCACATCTGTCGACAAGAATTAAATGTTTTGGCCCAAAAGTGGCCACCAATTTACGAAAAAATTATTCATGAGGGAATTGATCGTGAGACCTTAGAGAATGTGTTGACTGCTTACGAGAATGTCCAAAGTGGAAGAATGAACTCTGATCAGGCAGTCATGAGTGGAATGGATTATATGACACACAAATATCATCTACCAACCGACTTTTTCAATCGATCGGCGGTAGGACAGTTTAACAAGGATCTCACGAAACTCACTTAATTTTGTTCGCACAATCCTTATGAATGGCACAGTATAATGCTCCCGTCATTGCTGGTCGGGAGCACTGAACTTTTTTAGCAGTGAGACATTGGCATCTAGGCTTCTTTCCGGTGGTGGTTTGTTGAAGGACAGTAACTGGAACTGGAACTGGAACTACAATTGTCGGTAGTGGAGCGGGAATGGGTTGTGGTGGAATAGTGATCATCGTTGGTGGGGGGAGAGGAACGGTTGGTGCAGGTGCTGGAATAGTTTTCCTTAAAATTTTAATAACTTTGGTTGGAGCAGGAGTGACTTGTTGCGGTGGAAGTGGTTGAGCTGGAACTGGAAGTGGTTGAACTGGAAGTGGTTGAACTGGAAGTGGTTGAACTGGAAGTGG
>Ga0172381_10006495_pt1 | contig 11691 bp, 20 predicted proteins | sample Leawel6488metaG_FD_119754 | JGI IMG/M metagenome (GOLD analysis project Ga0172381, IMG submission 119754) | Leachate microbial communities from a municipal landfill in Southern Ontario, Canada - Leachate well 64-88 metaG | ecosystem: Engineered > Solid waste > Landfill > Unclassified | place... | reverse complement strand
TGCGACAATTTTGACTATCAGACGGGGTGTAAGGGGCACGTAAAGGAGGATGTGGAATGATATTAGCAATAGATCCGGGATGCAATGAATCAGCATATGTCTTACTTAACGCACAACTTAAACCTGTCGAATTCGGCAAAATTTATAACGTTGACATGCTCGATGTTATAGAGAATAAAGACTTTGACAGCATAGCAATAGAGATGGTTGCAAGCTATGGTATGGCAGTAGGCAAAGAGGTATTTGACACAGTATTTTGGATAGGGCGGTTTTGGGAGATAGCAAGGAATACAGATTGCAAGTATATGCAACTCATTTACCGCAAAGATGAAAAAATGAATTTGTGCCATAGTATGAAAGCAAATGACAGCAATATTAGACAAGCTTTGATAGATCGGTTTGGCGTGGTAGGTACTAAAAAGGCTCAAGGTTGGTTTTACGGTGTGAGTAAAGATGTATGGGCGGCAATCGCTGTTGGAGTAACTTACCATGATATGTGTATGACGGAGATAGGAGTGTAAGGGGATGCGAAAATATATTTATCACATTGTATTTATATGTAATACAGGCTGGGGAACTTGCTATGTAAGCCGGGCGAAACCTATATGCACATTGGCAGACATGAAAGAATTAAATGAGTCAATAGCCAAAGATAGCAACGTTAAAAAGGTTGGAATAATTAACTTTATACGATTGAAGCAGTGAAGGAGCGTGAGGCAATGGATTTTTGCAAATGCGGCAGCATCATCCAAGACGGAATATGCACAAATATACACTGCATGACTCGCAATGAGGCGGTGTCAAGCTGGATTATAAATGGCAAGCTGGAAAGATTTAAGAAGCCTGTAATGCTTGCAGAAGCGCAAGAGGCGGTAAGAAATAAAAGTGAAATAATTATAAACATAAAGCCTCCGAAAAAACAGATTTATAAAAATGCCTACATGGTGAGGTGATAAGGTGAGTAAAGACGAGTTGACACAAATCAAAGACATGCTAAAAGAGATAGAGAGACTCAAGATGCAGCTTAAAACACTGGAGGTAAAAACAGTAACAGACTCCGTACGCGGATCATCGCCATTTTACCCATACATACAACATACAATAACGATAACAGGACTGGATAACGCGGATTTTAACAGGCAGGTAAGGCATATCAAGACCAGCCTAAAAGACAAAATTGATACAGTTATGGGGATGGTGGCGCAAGCTCAAGAGTACATCTCTACGGTGCCGGATGCAGATACAAGGACAATACTGCAATGCCGATTTATAAACGGGCTAACATGGGAACAGATTGAAAAGGACACGGGCATAACCTGGACTACTGCACACCGCAAATATCGCAGGTGGGCCAGCGGACAATAAAAAAACCGCCTACTTAGGGCGGCTTTTTTCTATTTCCTGCTTTAATAAAAACTCGATCAGATTTCCTATTGTGCGGCTCTGCGATTCTGCAACTGCTGTGGCTTGCTTCTTCAAATCCGAATTAATTCGGATTGTCAATTGAGTGTCTTTCATACCCTTCCTCCATTTCTGCCCTCTACCGACTGGCGGCGGTGTGACGGGTTAGATTGCTATTTGTGCGGATGCTGGCTTATGATCCTGTATTTCACTGTAAGGGTATTTCATCCAGTCCCAACCTAGATCATTCAATATTCTTACTGTAGTAGGGTTTGCGCTTAATACTTTGCCCCAACTGCCCCGAATTTTAACAAAGTCACCCTTTTTAACGTTGGCTTTGCTGTAGCTTATACCACCTAATTCAGATAAGCACTTTTCAAAAAATTCAAGTTTGTCCTGCTCCCATTCGTATTTTTCCAGCATTTCTGCTATTTTCTGCTCGATATACTCCTCTGTCAAGATTTCACCGGAACGGTTCTTTAATTCCTCGCCTTGCTGGATTTTATAGAGGGCTTCTTCATATTTGACAACAATGTCCTGATATACTTTAATTTGCTTGTTTTGCTCCTTTATTTTGGTATCAAGATATACTTTATCGCCCAATTTTGCATTACTTGCTGTCCCCCTTGCCGTAGCTGCACGATCTTGATAATATTCACTTTTGCGGTATTCCTCGTAACCTTTTTCAACTCGCTTATACAGCCTATCGCGGTAATTTGCAAATGCGCGACTTCCTGCATGACCTGCGATTATTGGCTGTGTAAAAAACGCTGTATCACCGCGGTATTTATCTAATGCTGATGCAAGCAATTTCCCACGTTTTTCGGCATTGTCGCTGTACTGTTCATAGCGCTCTGCCCGTGTTTCTGCTTTTTCCGCTTTAACATCAAGCTGTTCGGCATAACTGAGGCGTTCCCCAACCTTGCCGCCGTTTTCAAGGCCTAATTTTTGCGCTACCTGTTCGGCCCTGTAATGATTATTTGTTGTTCTACTTACCCATGCCCCAGATTTGCCGGAGAATAAAAACGCTGATTTGATTTCTTTCTTTTGTGTTTCAGGCAATGCCTGATATTCTGATTTGCTAAAATGCAGTTCTAATTTGCTGGTTTCGAGATTCAATACATACTTACCCATGTTTTCCCTCCAATCTGCCCGTCAAGCCGATAGCGCAGCGCGTGTGGTTTATGCAGCTTTGTTCGCTGCCTTCTCTGCCTTAATATTGATTCTGTGATGTATCCAACTAAAATTCTCACTGCCATAATTTGTTTCCGGTTGTGTGAGCCATTTGAGGATTTGCTTCGCGCTATCTTGGACAGGAAAACACAATTGCCATTTCCGTTTCTGTTCCCATTTACGCGCTAACCGTGCCAATGTATAGAGCTTGTTGCAGTCAATACCAAGTATTCCGCACAGATCATATATTTCGTTACTGCTGCCATGCTGGTTGCGTTCACACCAATTTGCATGTGTTCTCTCTTTTTCATCCATCTCATACCACTTTTTGGTTACAAAGCAGAGTCTGTATGATTGTTCGTTATCAAATGCTTCTTGCACTGCGCCGATAAGCCGTTCCATGTTGATTTTTACATCTGCGTTTGACTCTTCCTTCCCGCATATCCAACATTCCATTTCAAATACCTCCCTCTTGATTCTGGAGGGCATATCGCATATAATATTTACGATAGCCCTTGTGCTGTTATAGTCCCCGGATGCTTGAGAGTGCGAATGGGGGCTATTTTATTGCCAAGATTTCATTACGTACTTTATTTTTACAAGCTGTGCAAACGTGCTGATGTTTTATGATTTCGCGTGATTCGTGGGAAAGCTTGTTTTTAATATTCTGCCAATCAACCTTCCAACCGTGCCAAACTGGATTTATTGTGCCACTGTGTCCGCACCTGCAAACCTCTTGATTTAATGTCATTTCCTCTACCTCCTTCAAATTTTGCCTTATCGGCCGGGATAGGGTTTTTCGGCGGATACCCTGCAAAACCGCTTGACATATATTAAACTTTTTAGTATACTCGTGTTGTCGGGAATGCCTTATGGCGTGTAACGTTGGGTTGAAACATTGTTATTGATGATTAAGTTTATGGGGGGAAACCTCATGTCGGGAACGCTGCAAGGCGCATAACGGGGATTGAAATTTTAACATTATTATTTGCGTAAAAGCAAAGGAGAAAAGGCCGATTAATCGGCCTTTTATCATGCTAAAAAGTAAGTGCCGTAATCATTTTGTACTAATACGCCATCAGATTCTAACTTTCCCCGTGCAATGTGAATAAATCTACTGAGGTTTTCTCCCCAAGATCCTGCGAGCAAAAACGAATGAATAATTGTTATATCACCTAAAAGTTCAGAACCGTTATACCTCACCAATTCCAATGCCTTATCCTCTGCGACAACATCCACATCCTCTGCGCCTAAACATCCTTTAGCAATATACAATGTTGTCCTTTCGCTGTCGTCTTGACCTGTGGCTGTACGCTGCGTTACTGTGATATCCCCATAGTGTTTTAAACCTTCCAATATTGACTTATCCATAAAAACAACCCCCTACTGCTCACCAACTTTGGATGGTGCCGATACTTTGTACCGGGCGCATTACTCCGGCGTACCGGAGCCATCTGCTAAAACTTTTGCAAAAAACCTGTTGACTATTTCCAAGGTTTAGGATACAATGTAAACATACCTACAAGGGATTGAAACTATTTGTCAGCGGTATAGCCTACCTGCAAGGGATTGAAACTATGCCATAGCAATATGTTTCATGGTTAACCAAACAGTCTACCTATAAGGGGAGAGAGCCGTCAGAAATGACGGTTTTTCTCATGCAATAGCATCCAATTCAACCCCGAATTCTTCACAAAAGATACTCCATGTAGCCTCTTCCCAATTTTCAAAACCCTTCTTCCTGACTTCGCAAAAGTCCCCGAAAGTGTTTCTTATTTCCCAAACCGTGCCGCTTGCGTCTGTAACTTCACAAAGGTCTTCCCAAGCCTCGTCAATGTTGCCAACAGCATCACAGATTATTACTTTTGCATATTCGCCTGGAATAAGTATCATGCAATCCTCGTCAATGTGCTCTAGTGTACAATTCTCGAAATGTACCGGACAACTCTCCGACATTGTATCACTCTGTTCGTTATACCGCTGCAGGTAGTTGCCAGCAATAGTTATCATACCATTTTCGACCGTAATTTTACCCATATTTTTATCCTCCTTATGCTCTGGACTTGTGACCAGTCCCCACTTTGCAGGGAGCGCATTACCGGGACGATGCCCGGACACTCTGCTATGCCATGTATACGCCAGATTCAACGACCTTTTGACCGGAAAAGTAATTGCCATCCCTATGCTCCTGCATAGTGCGCTCAAGCCATTTTGCAGCAGCTTGCTTAGTATCCATGCCAATAATGCCCCTGTCTACTGGTACTGTGTATCCTTCGCAAGTATCCTGCCCTAGTACAAACTTTACACACCATTTATACGGAGAAGAACCACGTTCATCCGGAAAATAGCAACTCCTTGATTCTAACATATCGTTTGCCTCCTATTGTTCGGGGGTGTTTGCCCTGCCGACATTTAAATCATACATCAAAGCAAGTGCATTGTCAAGCGTAAATTAAAAAATAGGACTTTAGACCTATAAGCATAGGACTATTTGCAATAAAGTGGCATTGTTTGGCATGTTTTTACGTGGGATAATAGTAATGTGGGGCTGCCTGAGATGGGAGCTTATTTTTATTTGTGGAGTGTAAACCTGATATATATAAAATAGCTACCTTAGTATATGCAAATAGATATACTTTAAGATATATAATGGCTGAAACATAGCGAAGAAAGGGGTTATAAGATTTTGAGTGAAATAATGCATGGAGTAATGACAGATGCTAACAAATACTATCCAACACCAGCTGAAATCAAGCTTTTGGAGGTATTATTGCTACCAGACAATGCGAAATTAAACGTTACTGAAAAATGTAATCAGGCTGGCATAAGCCGGACAACTTACTACGAATTAATGAAAAAGCCTGAATTTATGCAACTTTGCAAGGACACCGCGCTTGATCTGGTAAAATCTGAGATCATGTCACTCATGCAAATAGGCATAAAGGAGGCAAAAGGCGGAAGTTTCCAGCACTGGAAAATACTATTAGAAATGATAGGTATGCACACTGACAAACAAGATCACAATGTTAATGTCACCTTTGAACAGCTTCTCAAAAAAGCTCTAAATTCCGGTGACGATCCACAAGAGTAACCACTACATATTGTGGTTAGGGCTGAAATCCACTTAACATCACAATTTAATAATTTTGCATAATGTCCTGTAATGCAGTTATATCAAATGTTTTGCGAGATATGCAACCAGTGCGCGAAATAAATATTATGTGTAATTAAGAAATATTTTTGAAAGGGAGTGATCTATTAACTATCGCCTCAAATCTGCGGTGCTGTTGTTGGGGTAAAAGCTACAAAGTGTAGAACGTTAAGTGTACTACTAATTGAACATTTTACACTTTTAGCCTTGAAAGCCTTTAAAATGGCTGAAACGTCATGTCGTTTAGGCGACAAAAACAAGGCAAAAAATGCTACTCAAGCGACATCCTAAAAAGAGGTGATTTAAATGATTGAAAAACAAGTAACATTAACCGACACAGAATCGGGAAAAGAACTCAGCAACAAAAGAAAGCGCATCGATGTATTCAATGAAGAGGGGTTTTTGTTTTGGGCTAATAAGTACTTTAGAAAGCAATTTGCTGATGTAAATTTATCTGATTACATAGGCACTGGGGAAGACTTTAGAAGGGTTCATATATTGGCCGAAAAAATATATAAAAACACTAACACTATATCGATAAGAGAAAGCGCTAGAAAGGTAAGACCAGCCGATATAGACGATGTTTCAGCGCTCATTGGATTAAACATAAGGCGATCAAAAGAGTTTATTGCCCGGATGGTCAAGGCCCATGTTATAGCTTTAAGAACTGACAGGGTAGGTGATACGATTTCTGAAAAGTACGTCATCAATCCAATTTTTTTCTTTTCAGCAAAAAGGCTATCGCCTGATTTATATTTTCTTTTTCAGGAAAGCCTGGATACTTACTTGCATCCAAACACTATACAAGAATTTCACACAAGAGGTAACATAATAGATGATGTTAAAAAACCAGTTAAAAATGAAAGGATTGTTAACCCTTTAATTGAAAAAATAAATAAGTTAAAACAACTTTAAGGTTCATAAGCAGCCCGGCCAGACTGTAGGGCAGGTAACATTATACCTGTCCTTTTCCTATGCCTTTGTGGCAGAGTTTATTTTAATTTTAGGAGGTAAGTATATGTACGATGCAATATACGGCTTAAAAGTCAGTGCGCTGGAAAATGTGAATATCAAATATTCGGATAGTGTCACCGTGAGCAACAATGATTCATTGGTATACGTAAAGGCTCCTGAATTTATCGAGCCTGTCATGATGAATACTCCAAGGTATCAAGTACCTGTTGATTCAATGTACGATTCAATAGACGGCAAACAAGCCGGCATACTAAAAAATGTTAATACAACGGATTCTAACAGCATTCCTGTTACAATTGATGTCGCCCAATCGTGGCCATATTTAAATGCTCCAGAATACAAAGAACCTGTTGTAGTGGATACTTCCATCAACCCCGACTACCTGAAACTAGCTCAAATTGCTTTTGATACAGTATTGCAGACGATGCTGGAGGGCGAGAAGGAACACGGCCCGGATGAATGGAAGAGTATACCTTCTCTTGAACACAAGCTACATACCGCAGACCATTTTCTTAAACGCACTCAAAGCGATATCGCAGAAGACCACATAGCCCACGCCATGACCCGCTGCGCAATGATAAAGTATCTGGAGGGATCAAAATGAGATTGTATATATACCTTGCGATCTATCTTATTCTGCTTATTTTAGCTCTACTGTTCAACTATGCCTGCCACAAAAACGACCCGAAAGATTGAAAGGAGGCTTTATGTCAAACAAGGTTAAATTTACAACTACGCTCGATAAAAATCTATTAGAAGCAGTCAAGACAGAGGCAATAAAAAACAACATCCACGTTAATGACATTTTGGAGGTTCTTATTGCCGAATATTTAAAAAATACCGACTATATTACTCAATAAACATGTCAAAATGATGAGAAAGGAGGTGAGATATTGCTTGATTATGACAAAAAAAGAGCTGGCTGTATTCCTAAAGGTTACCGAACGTACCGTTGATAAAATTAGAAAAAGAGGTTTGCCATGTTTCAAAATAGGTAAATGCATCAGATTTGAAAAAGAAAAGGTTTTAAGATGGCTAAACGAAAAACAATAACTTTGAAATGAAAGGAGTATAAAAATGATAGTCTATAATCAATCAGAATATGAAAAATATTTAAATGAGGTAGTGAAAATTGAAAACGAAGATGGCTTTGGCACATACATCAAGAAAAATTTCGAGACTGTATTTACATCTATGTGGGGTAATCTAGTTCAGTTTGCACCGTCTATAAACAAATGTTTTATACAAGAAAAAATAAAAGAAATCGAATTAAACGAAGAGCTTAAAAAGCTTAAAAAGTACTTGTCAGAATTCTCAAAAGTCGAGTGTCCAATTGAAAAAGCTGAAAGTGTTGAAATAGCAACACGCTATAATTTGCTTAAAGAACCGGAAAAATGTAATGAACTTGTAAATTCACATACATCAGATGTTAAATGCGCAATAAAAACAAGATTCGAAAAACAATGTTTTGTTAGGGTTATGCTTGAAATAACTAATAACGATGATTTTACAATTGGGTTATACACAAGATTGCTGTTTTTATAATTGGTGGGTTAAACTATTTTAATTTTATTTAAAGGAGATAGTTATGAGAATAATTAAAGAAAACAATCCACGTGAACGCGGATACATGTACAACATTTTTGTATCACAAGAAGAATGTGTTGCACTTGAAACCTCTATAAGAACCGAAATAGTTCAGAAAGTGGCGATACAAATTGCAACCAATATTATAGCCAACAACTACAACGAAATTATGTCAAAGATTTCTCCGGAGGCTATAGCAAATATGGCAATAGCTGAAGCAGGAGCAGCAGTAAATGAAACGCTTAAAAAGAAATTGCCTGACAAAATAATGGAAATCCATAAAACTGATACACAGGTATATCAGCGAGGCATATTTGGAGGTGTAGAACGAATTGTATAAAATTCCATTAAGCAAGCCTTCCTACCTGCCCTACATAGACGAGGTACTATCTGCCACCGAAAAAGTATTGCGATCTGGCTTTATAGCTCAAGGCGAACAGGTCGAACAATTTGAGCAAATGATATCAGACTATACGGGATGTAAGTATGCCGTAGCAGTATCATCTGGCACAGCAGGACTATTCTTGTGCCTTAAAGCTGTCGGCATAGGACCGGGTGATGAGGTTATAACTTCGCCTTATTCGTTTATAGCTTCAAGTAATGTCATAGTCCATACCGGAGCAACGCCTTTGTTCGTAGACATTGACAGAGATACATACAATATTGACTTATCAAAGCTTGATTTAACACTTGAAAAGCTTAAGACAGTCAAGGCATACATGCCTGTGGATTGTTTCGGAAATCCCAAAGATACATCAAATTATAATTTAGCTACACCCATTATAATTGACAGTTGCGAATCATTCGGCAGCAAGCTTGACCGTCCATTTGATGCTGCTGTGTATGCGTTCTATGGCAATAAACAAATTACTACAGCGGAAGGTGGCTGTATCGTAACCGACAATAAACGTATTGCTGAATATTGTAGAGCTGTAAGAAATCAAGGCAGAGCCCCAGGTGACCAATGGTTAGATTCTACCTTGCTTGGTTGGAATTTTCGCATGTCAGACATTCACGCCGCAATAGGGCTAGTTCAATTGAAACATTTGGATGATATTTTAGAACGGCGAAAACGAGTAATAGAACAATATAAAGAAAATGAAATAATCTTAAGTCAAAGGATTGATTACAAAAAATTCAATCCTTTTGTTTTTGTTGTGGAAGTAAATGACCGCGACAGTGTTATGAAATTCATGTTAAACAAAGGCATTGAGGTAAAGCCTTATTTTCCAACCATTCACAAACAAAAGTGTATGAATGAATACAACCACTTAAGTTTCCCTGTAGCAGAGAAAGTCGCAAGTAAAACATTGGCCTTACCTTACTATTCCAGTATCGCAAATCAAGATGTTAATTATGTATGTAAAACCTTAAAGGAGGCTATTAAATATGGGGTATAACCAATACACAGGCCCTAAGCCAATAACATTCGAGACTAATGTCAACGGATGTCATATATGTACTAGTCATTGCATCAGCCCTAAGGGGTATCCTTGCATATCAAGAAATGGCCATTATACTCACTTAAGCCGTTTTATATGGGAACAAAAGAATGGCGAAATACCAGAAAGTATGCAGGTACTACACAAATGTGATAACCCGTCTTGCATAAATCCGGAACATTTTTTCTTAGGAACAAATACCGATAATGTGCGAGATAAAATGTTCAAACATAGGCACAGAAACAACACACCTAAAGGAGAAAGACATTGGTGGGCAAAACTTACTAGACAACAAGCAATAGAAATATACAACGAAGTAGGCAACCAATATAAAATTGCTCAAAAATATGGAATAACGCAATCGACTGTAAGCGGAATTAAAAGAGGTGTAACTTGGAAGGGGCTGATCGCAAAGTGAAACGAATCTGCGTTATAACAACATGCCGTTCTGATTACGGATATCTTTACTTCTTGATGAAAGACATAGAATTAAGTCCAAAGTTGCAATTACAAATAATCTTACCTATCAATCACCATAACCTTGATAGCATTTTAAGCGAATTTGACTGTACATACATTACAACAGAAGTAAAATCAATACGCGATTACGGTCATTTTTATTCAGAATGTCTTAAAACTATTTCAGACATAAAACCTGATATGGTCATATGCCTTGGAGATCGATGGGAAATGTTAGCAGCAGCCACAGCAGCATTGTTATTGAACATTTCGATAGCACATTTGCATGGTGGAGAGACAACTACGGGTGCTTTTGACGATGAAATCCGCAATAGTATAACTCAAATGGCATCGTACCACTTTACGGCAACGGAACAATACGGGCTTCATGTAATGGATATGATGTCGGATAAAAGTCTTTACTATCAAAACGTGAAAAAATCAAAGATATACAATGTAGGTTCTACAGGTCTTGATTGGCTTACTCGCACAAGGCTACTTTCTAAGCATGAATTACAGAAACGTGTTGCAGTTGACTTGAACGAACCGTTTATTGTTGCTTGTTTTAATCCAGTGACAAAAGAATTGCCAAAAACAGAATATCAAATCGGACAATTTTACGATGCGCTTGATAAGCTTGGAGGGCAAATTGTTTATATCAAGCCAAATTCAGATCCATGCAGCAATATTATTTACAAAACAGTAGAAAACAATACAAAGTGGTGGATGGTTGACAACCTCGACCACTTAACCTACTTATCTCTGCTTCAATATACTGAATTAATGGTCGGTAATTCATCCTCCGGTATCATAGAATCACCATCGTTTAATATACCGTCTATAAACGCAGGAAACCGACAAAACGGACGAATTAAAGCTGACAATACATTTACATGTCCGTGTGAAACTGAGGCTATTTTGAGCACCATAGACCGTGCCAGAGAATGGAATGGGTTGATAGGAAAGTGTGATAACCCGTATGGTGATGGGAAAAGTACAGAAAGGATAATAAAAATATTGGAGGAAATATGAACATAACTATTTTTCTTACAACAAGAATAGGCAGCGGACGCCTAAAAAGCAAAGCGTTGCTTAACGTAAACGGCGAAACAGTAACAGACATACTCATAGGACGCTTAAAGAAAACTAAAATACCAATCATTATGACAGTGCCGGATACTCCAGAAGACCATAAACATATGCAGCCTATTGCAGATAGAAACGCAGTAGGCATTTTTTATGGGGATGAAAACAGTCCATTAAAGCGGCATATTCAAGCGGCAGAAGCTTATGGAGTAGAATATATCATAAACGTTGACGGTGATGATATTCTTTGCGGTCCTGAAACCGTACAGTCTGTTTACTATCATGCAACACACCTGAAAAATCTGGTTCCGGTTAAGACTGTAGGTCTTCCACTTGGGCTAAATGTGATTGCCTATCCTGTCGAATGCTTAAAAAGTATAAACTTTGCCAAAGACACTAATTGGGGAGCGCAAATAT
>Ga0172381_10006494_pt1 | contig 11692 bp, 11 predicted proteins | sample Leawel6488metaG_FD_119754 | JGI IMG/M metagenome (GOLD analysis project Ga0172381, IMG submission 119754) | Leachate microbial communities from a municipal landfill in Southern Ontario, Canada - Leachate well 64-88 metaG | ecosystem: Engineered > Solid waste > Landfill > Unclassified | place... | reverse complement strand
CTGATCTATTCTATAATGTAATACTTACATTAGAGAAAGAAAGTTCTAATCAAGTAGTTATGGAAAAACAACTTGCTATTAAGAACTGTTTATCTTCTGTTCAAGGATTTGTTTTCACTCATCCTTATGCTAAATTTCACATAGAAGTTCTGTCATCACCAAAACGTGATATTACAGATCCAATATTATCTATTTCTTTTAAAAACTATGTGGAAGAAATCAATGGAAGAACTCCTCTTGAGTATCATATAATTCTTGATGAAACTTATACTATGTATGAAGTTTATCAAAGTTCAATCGACGGAATACACATTCGGTTGCAATTATGAGAAAAAGAATATTATTGGCAATAAAGAATGGTTGGTACTTGCCAATATTTGAAGGAATGAAAGGCGAACAAGTGTTCAGACGAATAATAACCGTTTATAACATCTTAGAAATCTTTGAATGTGACAAAAATTGTACAATTGCTTTATATGGAAGAAATTCTATGAACTGGATTGCAATTTACATAGCTTGTTTGTTGAAAGGTGTGAGATTACTAATTTTACATCCTAATATAAATAAGTTAGAATTAGCTCACATTTTAATTATAACTAATACCAACCACATCTTTGCAGATGAAGATTTAATAAGTGAAGAAATAGGATCAAGTTTAATTACTAAAACTATAATTGACATAGAAAGTATGTTAGTTGTATTTGAAAGAAATGATAGATCTTACTTTAAGCTTCTTGCTGAAACTTTAGTAAGTTCTGAACTAACTTGTCCTGTTAGCTTAGCTTCATTAGATAGTTTATTTGAGGAAGATGAAATCAGTAGTTCTGTAATTACTGCTACTTCTGGTACTGAAGGATATCATCCAAAATGGGTTGAATCAAGTACTGATAGTATTTCCAATTTAGTCAAAAAGGCTTTACCAATGTTACCTTTTAGTGCAGGAGATATAGTTTATTCTAAGGTTGAATTTGCTGAATCTCATTATCTAACGGTATTAATACCTTTTATAAGCCAATGTGAATTTACTGGACACACAGAACAAGCCGTAATTATCATTGAGAATACAATCTCAATGGAAGATGTTTGGAAACAAAACGTTGCTACTATATATAGCAAACCTTTTCTTTCTTTCCTGTTTACTTTACCTTTAACAAGATGGTTATTTAAGATACTTGCGTTGCGAGCTATTAAAAACTATTATGGACAAGAACTTAAATCTTTGATTATTTACAACAGTGTTGTAAACGAAGATATATTGTCTATTCTTGTTGGTAAATTACCTCTCTACACTACTTATGGGTCTCAAGAGACTAATCAGTTAGTTGCTGTAAATGACTTTTCTTCGAAAGATAAAAGACTCCCTTGTGCGGTTGGAAGTGTCCTTCCCGGAATCTCAATAAATTCTTTTGAAGATGAGTTGGAAATATCAAGTCCTACACTATTTGATAAATATGTGGCGGATATAAGTTACACACGTGAAGTTCGTTTCAGAGACAATTACGTGACAGGGGATATTGGGATCGTTGATACCAATACGAATGTTATGTTTGTCTATGGTAGAAAATCTGCCATTTATCACAACGAATTTAAACTTCCCATTCAGCTTGATAAGCTTGAAAGGACAATCAAGGCGATTCCTTATATTGGCGAAGTTATTTTTCTTAAAGTGGATCAAGCTAGTAGCTTACCATCTGGAAAAACACCAAAACTTATTTTACTTGTGTATCCTGATATTAATTTTTCAGAAGCTAAAAGAATTGGTTTATTAAGACTTGGTGAACTTATGAAAGTTTATCATTCCAAAATCAATGTAGAATTAGGTAATTCTTTAAGTATAGATGACATTGTAATAGTACCAAGTTCATTTATCAAAACACAAGATGGAAAGATCTGTCGCTATTTCTATAGCTGACGTTTTGTACATTGCTGGGAATTGCAATTAGATCTCATAAGATCAAATCTTTAAGAAATTTGCTAACAAATACTAATTGTGTATCAATTGGTAAATGCGTAAATAACTGATTGACAAACTCAGCTTAATAGTGATTCCGTGGTATTGCACCACAAGTTATTCATTCTCTCTTTGTCAATAGCCACTTAATGAACTTTACGGGTTGTCACAATGGGTGTGATCAATGTCGGTTCAGGTTAGAATGTCGGCAGACCGTAGATTGTAGTCAATACTCAACACCATTATGATTTGAAACATGCATGGAGAACATATATGGTAGAGCAAACTAGGTACACTGTGCTTAAAAAGGGATAGTCTCCTGCGATGAGCTAAGCAATAGTCATATTCTACGTTCAACAAAATGAGTAGCGTAAAGGGTGAAATTCCCTGGCTTAAAAAATAAGAAACTTGTAATTGGTGTAACTGTATTTACCATTCTAATGCTAGTCAGGGTAATGGACAAATAATATAGTTGTAGGTTACATTTATTCTTGTCTGCTAAGGCTACCGAAGAAATGCTAAGTATCTAGTACAATGCTATGTGGGAGGCAGATATCTAAGCGTCGTACCTTTGGAAAGTATGGCAACGAACGAGGTGGCTTACAGTAATGCTGTAAGATAGAGAGGAATACAAGGATACTTAGAACCCCTATGCACGGCCAAGGTTAACCAACTGTAAGAGAAGGTTATGAACAAAGAAAGCCGAGCTAATACAAACAGAATGAAAGTGGGGTGACGTGTAATTACGGGAACATAAAAATTAAAGCTACTGTCACTTTGCGGAAAGTGATGTATAAAATGGGATTTAACCCCTAGCTACGTTAATTGACGTAAAAACAGCTGTTAAACACAGACTGGAGCACATGTTAGAATAGCACTAGAGCTTTGGAACAACTCCAATAAATAAAACACTCATGTATACTAGCTAACAATAGGAATTAACCATGATTAGTAGAAAAGACTCTTAAGTTGTTGTTTTTGTTAGGTCTTTAAATAAATAAAAGTAAGTCGTAGTCTCAAGAGAATCAACGTCTGCACTAACATCAGATTAACGAATTAGTGAAACTTATCAGTTTCTTAGACTAATTCAGTTGAGAAGTACAAAGAGAGCCCACCGTAACTGGGATGCCATAAGGCTTCGTAGGTTAAAATCCTACCGCTTATGAAGGTGAAAAAAGTAGATTAATTTCGAAGTTTAAAGTAACTATTTATTAAAAGATTTTCTTACTGAACCTAGTCTAGTAATTCAATTTACATCGTAGGATTCATCTCAGTATAGAAAGTGTATGGACAACAATGTGTCAATCCCCGCAAAAAAAAAGACCGTAAAGTCTTCAAAGAACTAACATATCAGCTTTTATTGCATTCTGTGTAAAGGCCATTTGATGGTCTAACCATGTGAATGGTGTCAGGATGTGTATAAACAAGTTCAGACGATATTGAACTGATATATATATCGTAGTAGGAAGTATATCAATCGGAAAATCCATGTGTGAAAGCTTGAAAAGACGCTGTAGAGTGTCGCATCAGCCTCGACGCCCGCCCTCTCTAAGTTATCGAGAATGTCAAACATAGCAGATATGAGGGAAGGGAGTAAACACCAATGTGAAAGTTGGAAATAGCACGATATATGAAAGGTATAAACAGTACTTTAAAATTATTTACATAATAATGATTTAAGGCACATGCCCAAATTGCAATCGGATATAGGAATTGCACAAAATTGAGAAGTTATTCAGCAGGTTATACTGATATAACCGCAAAAAAACGAAGCTATCGAGACCCAACTACCAAGTTTCTATAAAACTAGCGTGTACTTTACCGTTGCGAATAGAGTATAGACATGAGCTGTGCAAGGTTCATGTAAACTAAAAGCATTAAGAGTTATCAAATTTCCCCAATTTAAGAGGTTTACGGTCCATCAATTGGATTATGCACTCAAAGTTGGGTCTACGCTTCAATTATCAAATATTCTCACCAATACAAAAAGCATTATGTTAATAAAAGAAGTTTATACATTAATCAAAAAAGATGTGCCTGATATAAAAGGCAAAACTATTATTACTGATGCAAGAGTAGGTGGTGAAAAACTGGTTTACAAACGAGTTTCTTATCCAGTAAATAAAATTATCCTATTCAACAAATATACAATAATGGTTCCCCTATTGTTGTATCGTAAAATTATGGGAGGGTTTGGTTTAGATATAATAACAAAAGAAATTGTTTGTTTTAGACCATACAAAAAAATCTGGACTTCAAGAAATAAAAGGAGTAAAAAAGAACCATTTAATTTGTGGGGCAAAAAGGATCATCCTTTAACAAATATGTGGTTAGAACTAGAGTATGATTATGAGGATATTTACAAAAAATCACCACTCATCAAAACTCGTATTGAAAATCAATCTTTAATCAACTTCTTGCGTCAGCACGAAGAGAATTTTTATTTAATCAAAACAATAAAATAACACGAAAATGAAAAACAAAGAAGAAAAAGACGGTATCATAATTGATGTTAAAGTTAATATAGATGCCATCAGGGCTGCAGCTAAAAATGCAGCAAAAGTACAGGACGTTGCATTGGAAGTTCCTGTCGTTAATCCAAGAGACCTTTCAGTTGATGATGAGGTGTTTGGAATAATTCTTCAGCCAATACTTGCCACAGAAAAGAAAAATCCGGATACAACTCTGTATACAGCAGTAAGACCTATTATTGTTGATACTTTAAGTGGTCGTGTAAAACCAGGTTTCATTGTTGTAAATGGAACTATCGACATTCCAAGAGAAACAGGTAAAATCACCACAATTGAGAATTGCTATTTCTCAGATAAAAATTATGCCAAAGCAGTTTGCCGGGCAATAACTGAAGTTCAGCTTGAAAGATCTCTTGAAAAACAAGCCATTGAAAAGAGAAATTCTGAGTTCCTTCAGGAGCAATTAAATGCTGACCGTTTCTAATAGTTATCTTACGATACTATGAAGAGACTATTAACGTGTTTTTTAGCACCACTGTTAGTGTTAATGCTTAATGCATTCACTCCGGACTATGTCACTACACGACAACAGGATACCGGTAAAGACAGTTCTATTGTAAACATTGTATTCTCTCCTGCACATCTAATAGTAAAAGATAGTAGAACAGCGATAGATGCAACGTCTATAATAAATAGTAATACAGAGTCTAACCTTAAAGTCGCAGATGCTATTGATAAAGTAGCAAATGTTCTTGATAAGAACTTGCGAGAAAGGAGGTTTCCGTCCATTAAGGACAGGATAGCGCAACAAACAGGACTCTCCATTAATGAAATTGAACGTATAATACATAAGAAAAGAGTGTATGATATGATATTCTACACTTTATTTCTGATATGTTTATTATATATGATTTTCATCTTTTTGGAAGGAACTTCAAATGCAAATGCAGTATCAGAAAGAGAAATTAAGATAAAAGTTGGTCTAATAATACTTACTTTTATTACTTTATATACTCTTTATTACTTCCTTAGCCAAATTATTAATGGAGATAATTATTCTATCATTAAATCCATTATTAATTCAGCATCTGGATGAAACTCATCAAAGTAACCAGTCTCGTAAAGAGAAGAACAAAAAAACTTATAGCTGACTTAATGCCTGAATATAAATACATTCGTGTAAAAAATTCAGGCATTGTCAAGCTAAAAAAGAAATGGTGGTCATTCAAAAAGATTATCATTCCCATAACAGATCTATACATTCATGAATTTCCAAAAAGACTTGCAGCAAGTTGTAAAAATAAAGGGTATGGGGATACCTATGAAAAATTGTTTAACAACGACATTTATGTAATGTTGCAATTAAAATCTTATAAGAAAGAAATAAATATTGTAGACTATATATGGAACAAATACAATGTACTACATAGAGAAGTACCAATTATAACAGTTACAACTAATCTTGTAATGATGGAAAAACCATCTAATTTGTATCTTCCAGTCCTCTCACCGGTATCTAGAAAATACATTCCAGGATTTGAAAAATTCTTGAGAAATGTAAGAAAGAAAGATTCCGTCGAAAGTTTGATCGAGAAAATATCAAAAATTCAATTAAAGAGACCATTGTTCCTGGTAAGAACTTTGAGTCTTAATATCGCATAACAATGCGACAATTCGGTACAGTTTAATATGGATGGCTTAGTAAGTCTCAGACGGCAGAGCTCCTGCAGAGTTAATTCTCAAAGTGGGGTGTATGGGTTCGAATCCCATCTAAGCTACAATCAGCAATCAAAAATAATCAAGGTTTGGCGTAACATTTTACTGTTACATTCGTATAAATGATTTATGAGGTAAGGTGTGATTCCTTACATTGTTGAACCAAATCTTAATTTATGAAGAGAATGCTACTAACGCTTTTTCTTCTTTTTTGTCTAAATGCATATAACGGAGGTGTGAAAAGTGCAGGAGAGATTATAGCAAATAAAGACAACACAGTAGTACTACAAATTATCGAACATAAAAGAGTAGCAGATAGTATATTACTAAATTTAGAAGAAAAAGATTCATTAGCATACCTGAATAGGGATAGTATACCAATATTAGCCCCTATAAAGCCAATAGAAATACAATTGATATCAAGTGATTATGGTTGGAGAATACATCCTATTTATAAGGATACCAGACATCATCATGGAATTGATATTGCAGCTCCAATAGGCACACATGTGTTTAGTACAGCTGAGGGTATAGTCATTAAAGCAGAAATGTCAAAATGTGGTTATGGTAATGAAATTATCATACAACATGGAAATGATTATAAAACACGGTATGCACATTTAGACACTATTAATGTAGTAGTTGGACAATCAGTAACAAATGGCACTGTCATAGGTGCAGTAGGAGTTACTGGATTAACTACAGGTCCACACTTACATTATGAGGTTCTAAAAAATAACAAAGACATTGATCCAATGTTCTTTACATATAATGATAAGAAAGAAAGATCAATCTCAAAATACAACTCAACGTTGATTGCATTAGAAACAATTTAGAAATGCTTGGTATGTATCACAAATCAAGAACTGTTAGATGACAGGATTCTAATTAGTTCCTAAAATCAAACATTGAGTATGAAGAAAAAACTACTGTTAGAGACAGTATTAAAATTAAAATCAGACATAGAAAGATCAATTGAAAATTCATACATTGACATATTGAAATACAACTTTACTGAAAAGAAAGTTGACCTCTTATTAGAGAGAATAGAAAAGTTAGAAATTCAGTTGGTTCATTTCAAAGAAGTAATTCAGGAAGCAAATAAAGGGAAAATTGGTGGTGTAACCAACAATTGGAACATATATACGCTTTCTAATCTTAAAGCTAAGAAACTTTTCTATGAGAAGTTATTAAAGAAATTTGAACGTAAAACATCACGTTTGGACAAAGCTCAGATTAAAGAAAATACTGCTCAGTCTGAATTTAAGAAACTCAGCGTAAAAATTATCGAATTTGAAGACAAACTATCAACCTTTAACGCTAAGAAAAAGGTAACAGTAAGTATAGATGAAAGTCTAAACTTATTATAAATTCATTAAAAGGGCTCAATATACCAGCGAGTAATAAACCTATGTAAATAGTATACCGAAGCGTTGAGAGCCCTTTTTATATTTTATATATATGGAATTTAAATTAAAAGATAGTTTTATTGACAAATACAAATCAATTGTACCAGATTTTGGTTTTAATGGTTTAGGGGAAATTGTATATCTCCGAACTTATTCAAGACTAAAGGAAGATGGTACTAATGAAAAATGGTATGAAACAATTCGCAGAGTAGTTGAAGGTACATACTCAATACAAAAAAAGCATATAACTAATGCTGATTTAGGTTGGTCTGAAGAGGCTGGTCAAAAATCAGCTGAAGAAATGTATGATAGAATGTTCACCATGAAATTTCTGCCACCTGGTAGAGGTTTGTGGGCTATGGGTACAGACTTAATTAATAAGAGAGGCAGATTTGAAGCTCTTAATAATTGTGCATTTGTATCCACTAAAAATATTGATACAGAATTTAGCAAACCATTTGAATTTATGATGGATATGTCAATGCTAGGTGTAGGTGTAGGATTTGATGTTAAGGGAGCTGGTAAATTAACCATTTTAAAGCCCTTAGAAGACAACTTCTTCTTTCAAGTACCTGACACTAGGGAAGGTTGGGTAGAGTCGCTTAAACACGCTCTAAATGCCTTTCTGAAGGGTTTTTCAATACCTAAGTTTGACTACTCATTATTAAGACCTAATGGTGCACCAATTAAAACATTTGGTGGTAAATCAGCAGGTGCTGCTCCACTCATTAAATTACATACTGAAATAGAAGAATTATTCTCAAGTAAGATAGGTAAAGAAATAACAATTACTGATATAGTAGATGTTATGAATATGATAGGAGTATGTGTTGTTGCTGGTAATGCTAGACGATCCTCACAAATAGTATTTGGACAAGGTGATGAATTTTTAAAACTTAAAGATTATCATTGGTCTGAAACAGAATATAAATACTATGGTGCAAATACAAGAAGAGCATCTTGGGGATGGTTATCAAATAATAGTATGTTTTCAGAAATAGGTCAGGATTATACTAAACATGCAGAACAAACTGCAATGAATGGTGAACCTGGTTATGCTTGGTTAGAAAATATGAGACATTATGGTCGCATGAAAGATGGTTATAATAATAAAGATATTCGAGTAGAAGGTGGTAATCCTTGTTTAGAACAATCTCTTGAACCATATGAAATGTGTTGCTTAGTTGAAGTATTTCCTACAAGACATAAAAACATAACTGATTTTTTAAGAACATTGAAATTTGCATACATGTATGCTAAAACTGTAACATTAGGTACTACTGGTTGGGTAGAAACTAATAGAGTACAGTTAAGAAATAGACGTATAGGAACGTCCTTAAGTGGTATCGCACAATTTATTGATACTAAAGGAATAGAAGAGCTAAGAGAATGGCTTGAACAAGGTTACCAAACGATACAATACTATGACAATATATACAGCGATTGGCTCGCTGTCCCAAGAAGTATCAAAACTACTTCTGTTAAACCATCTGGTACAGTTTCATTACTACCAGGTGTAACACCAGGAATGCATTATCCTGAAAGTAACTATTATATAAGAAGAGTTAGAATGTCTGTAAATTCAGATCTAATTCCTTATTTAAAAGAAGCAGGATATAAAATTGAACCAGATGTAAATGCTCCTTTAGATACAGTAGTGGTAGAAGTACCAGTTTCTGTTGAAGGAGTACGTACGGTTAATGAAGTAAGTATGTGGGAACAACTTTCATTAGCTGCATTTCTACAAGAACATTGGTCTGACAATCAAGTTTCTTGTACTATTACATTTGGTAAAAAAGAAAAGGATCAAATCAAACATGCTTTGAATTATTTTCAGTATAAATTAAAAGGTATTAGTTTTCTACCAAAAGCTGAAAAAGCTGCATTTCCACAAATGCCATATCAGGAGATAACTAAAGAAGAATACTTATCATTAAAGAAAGGAATTAAAAAACTTGCTTTTAATGGTATACAAGCAGATTCTAAACCTGAAATGTACTGTAATAATGATACATGTGAAATAATATAAAAAAAATGGCAACAATAACAGATAAAGAATTTATAGAACCTGAAGAAATTTGGACTTCTATTTTTAAATGTCCAAATTGTAAGGAAGAATGTATACAACAATTAGATGAATATTGTAGTTGTTGTGGTGTAAAACTTACATGGGATGAATCTGCAAAAGAATACTTTACTTAAAACATAACCTAAGTAGGAGGCTCTGGATCACCCTAGCAGCGCTACATCAGTATTCAACCATACTATTTAGGTTATCTTCTAAATGTAAATAAACCAGCTTCCGTAGTCGCTTTAGCAAGTCGGAATAATTAAGGCAATGTAGCTAGCGTATCATTGATCTAACTGGAATTTACATTTATTTCTTAAGTTTAACAAATAATCAAAAAAATGTTAAGAATTTTCAAAAAGAAGTATACCAACAAACGAGAACTTGAAATTAAAATTATTTCCAAGTACATTAATTGGTATAAATTACTTGTTCAACAATGGAACTTATTCCCAAATTACACTGTTGCAAGTGATACAATAAAAAATTTAAAAGAGTATAAAGATTATATAAAGAATGTATGGAAAAAGAATCCAGAACTTTCTTTAGGAGAAATATTATCTTTACTCGGATTTTTACCAAAAAATATTATATCTTCTTCTAAAACTTCAACTTGGTATTATGAAGATTATGAAGATATAATGTGTAGAATGAATGTTCCAGAAAGAGATTATTTAATTTGGAGATCTTCTTACAATATTTTTGGTAAAAGAAGGAAACATGCCGTTTATCAGTTGGTAAAAGACATGTCCTCATATCACATTAAAAAAATATTAAACAGTTCGATGCTTATAATGTCGGACCGTTATGCTCAGGTACTAAAAGATGAATTGACATTAAGAGGAACAAAACCATGGGCAACTAAGTTATAATGAATATCTTGGGGAAGAGATTTCATTAGGTATCAAAACAAATTATCAAAATTTTTAAAACTTATCAAATGAATTTAATACAAAAAATATTACGTAGGCAAATTATTGAGGTAGAAAATGCCATTGAAGACGTTGCTATTGAACTTATTGAGTTACAAGGTGCAAAGAGTGAACTCGAAAGAGCTTTTCCGTACTTGGTTGGTACTCATTATTACAACCGTAAAATACAAATCGAAACTCGCATTGATGAATTAACAGCTATTTTGAAAAAAGCTGAAACAAAAGAAATCATTGATGCACCGGAACAACAATTTATTCTTACTAAAAGGAGATAAATGATTGATCACGAAGATATACTGAGGAGTGCACGTATTACTGACTATAATCGGTTCTATACTCCAAGTATAGGTCAATTAAACGATCTTACTTTTGAGTACGAATACGTGCAATCTTCATGTATAATCCCTATCAAAGAAGGCACTTGTATAACAAATATACGCTGGAGAAAGGGTAAAAATCGTGATTATTCGAATTATCCAAATGAATTACAACGTATGATACAAAACAATGAAGTACGTGCTAGAAAAGAAATGTTCACTGCCGAATTGAGAAGACTTCTTGAGGAAGAAAAATCACCATTACGATTTGTCTTTCCAGATGGTACAGATGCCATAATTCTCCCTAAACTCGACAACACTCCAAATAAAGTTTATGTTAAATGGAATTACAGTGACAATTTCTACGTAGAACAATACTCTCTTTTACCTAAATCAGATTTACATAGAAAATGGTTTTCAGATGAATGGAATGGTTCTATGGTTGGAGAAGACTGGAGATATTTATTAAGTCTGAATAATCCAGAAATATCAGATATAGCAAGAAACGTCCTCTACAAATACTTTGAAGGAATATACACTGGAGATTTAGTAGAGTTAAAAAAAGGTACAGAATTATACAAAAAGGAATTTTATCCATTAAGTAAAGCAGAGAGAAAACGTCTCTTTAATGAAGCTTTTCAAAAGAAAGTTAAACAAAAAGTAAAACTTAATGTTGATCAACAAGAACAAGTTTGTATAAAAGATCCTAAAAATGACAATATAATTCGTGTACAGCGATATTTTATTGGACCTTTTATTAAAGCCGGTTGGACTTATGCTACCAAAGAAGAATATAAGAAACAACAAAAACTTAAATTCGAAAAGCGT
>Ga0172381_10006493_pt1 | contig 11692 bp, 10 predicted proteins | sample Leawel6488metaG_FD_119754 | JGI IMG/M metagenome (GOLD analysis project Ga0172381, IMG submission 119754) | Leachate microbial communities from a municipal landfill in Southern Ontario, Canada - Leachate well 64-88 metaG | ecosystem: Engineered > Solid waste > Landfill > Unclassified | place... | reverse complement strand
TTATAAAGGTGGAATTAGTGCATTATATCAAGAATTAAGAAGGAATATTAATAGTTGGAAATTAGATAGTATGGAATTTTGCAATTATAAATGTATGATAACTAATGATAAATTTAATGTAATTCATCATTTATATAGTTTTGATTTAATAACTCAAGAAACATTAAGTGAATTATCTTTACCTTTATATAGTAATATTAGTATGTATACACAAAATGAATTACAAATGATAATTAATAAATGCTTAGAAATACATTATAGATATGGTTTTGGGGTATGTCTCAGATATGATATTCATAAATTATTCCATGATAATTTTGGATATGGAAATAATACACCAGAGCAATTTAGTATTTTTAAAGAAAATTATAATAAAGGGATTTATAATAACAATATAATAAGTCAGGTGGTTTCATGACAAATAATTTAACAAAAAAATGTATTCAATGTAATAAAACATTGTTAAATTCTAAATTTTCTAAAAACTCATATACTGACGATGGTTTAGATTTATATTGTAAGAATTGCAGAAAATTAATATGTATTGATGAAAAATCAATGAAAGTTTATTTATTTGAAAATCAAAGACCTTATGATGAAGTATTATTTAAGAATTGTATTATTGAAAGTGAGAAAAAAAATAAATCTAAAAATATTGATGACTTTAATATTATATTAAAAAATGCAATTAATATGTATTTTTCGAAGATGATGCTAATTAATAGTTGTGATGGGGGTAAAAAACTAACAAAGAATGATCTAAAAGAAAATAAACCTATTCCTAAGAAAACAACTAATAATAAACAAACTAAATCCAAGAAGAATATTGAACCCCCTAGTGAAGAAATGATTGAGAAATGGGGAGAAGGATATAAACTTGAAGAGTATAATCTTTTTGAAATAAAATATCAACGATTAAGTAATACATATCAATTACCTACTGAGTCACATAAGGAATTTTTAATGAAAGCTTGTGTATGTAGTGTAAAAGCAGATTTAGCTATGGCTCAAGATAATGTTAAAGAAGCAAAAGAATGGATGACTATGTTTAAAGAAACTACATCTGCTGGAAAACTTCAACCTAGTCAAATGAGTAAAGCAGATTTATCTCAAGGAATGGATACTTTTGGACAACTTTCTAGGATGGTTGAAGAAGCAGTAGATATTATTCCTATCCTTCCTCAATTTAAAAAGAAACCAAAAGATATGCCAGATTTTAATATTTGGTGTTGGGTAAATTATGAAAGAGATTTACATGGTTTACCTTTATGTAAATACGAAGATATTTATAAATTTTATGAAGATAGAAAAAAAGATTATTTAGAAAGTGGATTTATAGAAGAAGAATTATAAAGGATGTTTTTAAATGAGTTCTAAGAATTTTCAAAATGATAATTTTAAATATACTAAAAATCGTACTGATATTTATAATTCTGCTTTTAATAATTTTATAAAAGTAGATGATAATAAAGTAAATTCATTTACTGCTAATTTAGATAAATGGGTTGAATTCATTAGTTGGAGTAGGTGGTTTCCTTGACCTTTGGTATGATTTGATTACTCCCCATACGGGCGGTATTCGCCTCGATATTGATCAAAGGGTATTTTTACGTAGCATTTCTCGTTTCACAAGTACATATGGAGTATTTCCTAGAGGATTTGGGAAGACGATGATACAGGTAATGTCTATGTACCATACAGCGATATTTTTTCCAGATATCGATATTGCAATGTCTGCTCAAACAAAAGAGAATGCGAGTTTTCTATTAGAAGAAAAACATAAAGAAATACTTAAATTTTATCCTCTTTTAAGTAATGAAATTACAAAAGCAAGTTTTCCAAAAGATAATGCAGAAGTAATATTTACATCTGGCGGGAGCGTTGGGATTCTTGCAAATCACCCAAATACCAAAGGAGCAAGAAAAAAAAGATTAAACATTGAAGAAGCTGCACTACTAAACAATGCTTTATTTAAAGAAGTTTTAGAACCAATTCCTAATGTTCCAAGGCGTACAATAGGAGAAAAGTGTTTAATATCACCAGAAGAAATGAATGGTCAGATAAATTTTTTTACAACTAGTGGGTTTAGAGGGACAGACGAATGGTTAAGAAGTATTTCTATGGTTAAAGAAATGGTTGAATTAAAAGGTAAAATGGTTTTGGGTTCTGATTGGCAATTAGCTGTACATTATGGTAGAGGTGAAACTAAATCGCAAATACTTGCAAAACGTGATGATCCCACCACTTCCCAAGTTTCGTGGGATCAAAATTATTGTTCAAAATGGGTTGGGGCTGTAGACGGAGCATTGGTTAATATTAATAAAGTAATGGATTTAAGAAATTTACCTAAACCAAAATTCAAAAATGACAAAAATTCAGAAATTATTATTTCAATGGATGTTGCTCGTAGTGAAAATAAATCAAATAATCAATCATCTATTGCAGTATTGGAAATTAAAAGAAATACAAAAGGTAATATAGTTAAAGTATTATTAATAAATTTAATAAATTTACAAACAGGATTAACTTTTACTGCTCAAACAGTAGAATTAAAAAGAATTAAAATTAAATATAATGCTAAAATTGCAGTTATTGATGAAAATGGAATTGGAAAGGGTATTTGTGATGAAGCATTAAAAGATACTATAGACCCATTAACTAATGAGTCTTTAGGATGTTGGAATACTATAAATAATGAACAAGAACCAGAGTGTCAAAATTCAGAGAGTTGTTTATATGCATTACATTCACAAGGGATAAATAGTGATATTATTATTAATTTTATAGACATGATTGAAAGTCAAAAATTACAATTATTAGAAAAAAAACAGATTAATAATAGTGAATCTGATTTAGATAATTTATTACCTCATATTCAAACGGATTTATTAGTTGAAGAAATAGCAAATTTAAAATTAAAAAAGTTAAATAGTGGTAAATATACCGTGGAGCAAGTTACAAAAAGAATTGATAAGGATAGATATAGTGCTTTAGCATATGGTTTATATTATATAAAACAATATGAAAATCAAGTTGAAGATTCTGACTATGATTTTGTATTTACATATTCATAAAATAATTAATATATTTTTAAGAAAGGAGGATTTATTTGGAAGAAGATATTCAAAATATTCAATCCTCTCCCCCATTACAAGAAGTTGAAACATCTCATAATATTGAATTAAATTCTCTTAATACTTCAACTTATTTTTTTCAAGAAGCATTAACATCAGGAATAGATATTGAGAGACTACGTTTATATATAAAATATCCAATGAAATATAATACACAAATTCGTCAACTATCTAGAGAAGCTTATAATAATAATGGGCAATATAATAACGTAATTTCATATATGACAGCTATTCCTTCTCTTGATTTTATTACAGTATGTAGGGATAATACTTCTGCTAATCAAAAGAAAAGAAAATTATTTAATAATATTTTTAAAAAAATTAATCATAAAGCAGTTACTAGAGATATATGTCTAAGTTCTTATATTAATGGAATGTTTATAGGAATATTAAGGAATACGAAAGTTAATAATCCGAATCCTCAATTACAACAGGGATTTGTTGATTCTTTAGATAGACTTGAAGGTTTATCAATGGATGATAATTTACAAATTCAACCTCTTGATCTTGATTATTGTAAAATTATTGGAGTACAAAATGGAGTTCAAGTTGCAGCATTTAATTTAATGTATTTTAATCAATTTAAACATGGTGGATTACTTAATGAAATAAAGAATTTTCCACCAGAATTTGTTAAAGCATATCTTGCATATCAAAAAGATTCTTCAAAACAATGGTTTGCTTTAGATACAAAATCTACTATAGTTATTAAATTTAATGCTAATATATTAGAACCTTATGGTAGACCAATTGGATTAGCAGCATTATTTGATATAAGATTTGCAGATGATTATCGTATGTCTCAAATAAATACTATTAATGACTTAGCAAGTAGTATTTATTCTCTTACTTTACCAGAAGGAGAAAAACAAGGTTCTTGCTCTCTCAATAAAGAGCAACAAAAAAATCTTGTTTTAGCATTCGAAAATGCTGTAAGTTCAAATACTTCTAATAATTATGGTAAATCTAAAATAAGTAAAATAACTTTAGCTCCTGGGTCAAAAATAGAACGTATGACAAAAGATTCTGCTTTATTAAAAGATACTTTAAGTGATGAGAATATTAAGAAAATTTCTACTTCATTAGGATTTGCGTCTTCTGCTTTAAATGCTAGTAGTGAAGGAGGAGCATCATATTCAACTTTGCAGGTTAATGTGGATTTAATTTTAGTTCAGATTTTTGCATTAATTGAGACTATTGCTTATGAATATACTAGAGTTTTAAATAATTTAATTGATTCTAAAGGTAGAGTAATTGTAGATATTAGTTATTTAAAAACTACAATACTTAATCAAGAAAAGAATGTTGCTAACGCAAAAGAATTATATACTCTTGGTGGGGGGTCTAGATTATATTGGATTGCTTGTGCTGGTGCAGATATAGATATGTATATGAGTTTAATGGAATATGAGAAAGAACAAAATTTTGATGAAAAATATCCTCCTCATATGACATCATTTACTGCTAATAATGATACTAGTAATCCTGGCAGGACACCAGAAAATAATCCCACTAATCAAAATACTATAAAGAGTAAATCAAATGGTAGCAATAAGCAACCAAAACCTAATAATAAATAATATTTAATTAATTATACTTAAAATAAAAAGATAGATAATAATTAAGGTTCGAAACTTAATTATTATTGATAAGAGGTGTTCCTTTCACACCTCTTCTTTATTTTCTATTTTTGAAAGGATTCATTAGAAAGGAATGATAAAATGCCTAAAAGAAAAACTCATGAAGAATATATTAAAGAATTAAAAATTATTAATTCTAATATAGAAGTTGTGGGAGAATATAAATATGCTAGAGATAATATTAAAGTAAAATGTTTGAATTGTACAGGGGAATGGGAACCAATGGCATATAGTTTACTAAGTGGTAATGGGTGTCCTTATTGCAGTTCTTCTCCTAAAGATATTTTAATAGGTTTTAATGATATATGGACAATAAATCCAGAACTTGCGAAATTGCTTTCGAATTCAAGTGATGGATATAAATATACTCAACATAGTAATAAAAAGGTGGATTGGAAATGTCCTAATTGTAAAGAGATTATAAAAAATAAAAGTATTAATGATGTTTCTAGAAGGGGTTTATCATGTTCTAAATGTGGAGATGGTGTTTCATATCCTGAAAAATTTATATTTAATATATTAGAACAATTAAATATAAATTTTCAAACTCAGTTATCAAAAACAACATTTAAATGGTGTGATAAATATAAATATGATTTTTATGTTCCTTATTTAAATTGTATTATTGAGACTCATGGTATGCAACACTATGAAAATATAAGTGGAAATTGGAATTTATCATTACAAAAAATACAAGATATTGATAAGAGAAAAGAAATATTAGCAATAAATAATGAAATTAATCATTATATTATATTAGACTGTAGAAAATCGGAATTAGGATGGATTAAGAATAGTATTTTAAATAGTAAATTAAATGATATATTTGATTTATCAATAATTGATTGGAATAATTGTCATAAATTTGCTTGTTCTAATTTAATTAAAACAGTTTGTAATTATTGGAATAATGGGATTAATAATATTAGAGAAATTGCAGATATAACTAATATGTGTAGTAGTACTATTAGAAAATATCTTAAACAAGGAGCAATATTAAAATGGTGTAATTACAATGCAAAAGAAGAAATAATTAGAAATAATATTATTTCAAAACAAAGAATTGGCGAGAAAAATGTCGTATCGAAAAAAGTAATTTGTTTAGAAACAGGAATAATTTTTGAATCTATTTCTAAAGCGGCTAAAAATGTGATAAATGGCTCTATTTCACATATAGCATCATGTTGTAAAGGTAAAAGAAAAACATGTGGGAAATTAGAAGATGGAACTAAATTACATTGGGCATTTATTTAAGGAGGTGATAAATTAATGTGACTAAATTTAATACATTTATAGAGATTTGTGAAATGCCAGAAGGAGAAGTAGCGGGTCGTACTTTTATTAAAATGTCAGCTTTAGAAATATATCCTGATAATTCTCAGTACAACCTTAATGGAATTACATGGTTAAAAGAATATATAGAAATAAATATAGATTCTGCTATTGGTTGCCCTTTTGTAGTTTCTTGGTTAGATGAAGAAGCAGGTATTCCTTCTGATCATGGAACAATGACAGTAAATGATGATGGTTCTATTGCATTTGATGGAGATACTGTAGGGTCTGTTCAGGATGCCTATATTGGACAGGTTGAAATTGATGGAGAAATGAAAGATGCTCTCATTTTTAAAGGATATTTATATAACCAGCGATATCCTACTTTTGTTCAGTGGCTTAAAGATAGTATAGCAAATGGTGAAAACATTAAAGGGTCTATTGAGATTAATGGTAAAGGTGGTAATACTAGTATTGTTTATTTTGATGGAGCTACTAATGAAGATGGTACTCCTAAAATGGGACGTATTCCTACTGAGTTTGATTTTAGTGGATTAGCTATATTATATATTGTTCAACCTTCTGATAATACAAGTCAAGTAATAGAAATCAATTCAGAAATGAATGAGGTGAATAATGATTTGAATAAACCTGAAGATAAAGATAAAATAATTGTTCAAAAGAAAACCTATGAATTAAATGAATTATCGTATGATGATATTGCTACTATTATATCTAGAGCTTTTAATGCTTTAATGACCACAAAAGAACCTAATGAATATCATTATTATTATATTTGTAAATTTTATCCTCAAAGTCAAACTGTAATTTTTACAGATTGGGATACTCCTTCTGAGTATTATAAAACTATTTATACTATTACTAATAATGATGTTACTCTTGGAGATGTAGTTGAAGTAGAACAAACATGGACACCTATAAACAAAGAAACAGCAGTAGAAATTAATGTTTCTTTGATTAAGGATATATTACACAATAATATTAAACAAGAAAAATTTAATACAAAAGGAGGAAATGATCAAATGGATGAAAAAGATAAAAAAATAGAAGAGTTAAATTCTAAAATTGAAGATTTAATTGCTAAAAATGCAGAATTAAATACTAAAATGGAAGAATTTACTTCTAAAATAACAGAGTTAAATACTGCTGTTGTTGAAGCAAACAAGGTATTAGAAGGTAAAACTACTGAGATTAATACAATGACTGAAGAACTTAATGTTTTGAAAACATTTAAAGAAGAAAAAGATGTTGAAGTTAAGAAATTAGAAATTAATTCTTATTTTGAAAATGAAATTAAGAAAAATGGTTTTACTGAAGCTGAATTAAATTTTCTTAAAACTGAATATGTTGATAAAATGAATTTAGATGGATTGAAAGTTAAAGAAGCTGAATTATGTGTAAAGAAAGTTAAAGAACTTAATTCTATCCAGAATCAACAGACTGAATTAAATTCTAAGACTGATGATGCTCTATTTATGAGTATTCATAATACTGAAAAATCTGATGAAGATTATTCAGATTTATTTTAATCTTAATATAATAAAGGAGGTAAATAATTAATGAGTTTATTTAAATTTGGAACCATAGGTATGTATCTACATGCTAAAAATAATCCCCGTGTTCAAGCTACTGCCGCTATTAAAAATGGTTATGTTTTTACAATAGAAAATAAACATGCTGGTACTGGTACTAAATCAACTGCTGATGTTGTCGTAGGGGGTACTCCTGCTTCTGGTACTTTAAAAATTAGTGTAGGTGGATATAAGGCGGATATTACTACTACTGCAACTACTACTGCCGCTACTGCTACTGTAATTTATAATGCTTTAACTACTATATTGACACCTTATGGATATGTAGTAGCTAATGGTACTGCTTCTCATGTAAGTATTACTGCTCCTATTAATGGTACTAGTATATCTACACTTGAAGTTATTATTATTGATGCTGGAACTAGTGGTGTAACTCTTACTCCTACTTATACTGCTGGTACTTTAAGTGGTGCTTATGCTGAAGCTACTGATGATATTAGTTCTCTTACTGCAACTGATAAATATTGGGTTGCATTAAATATTGTTGATGAAGCTGAATTATGGAACAGAGATGATTTTGAAGTTGCTACAGGTGGATATATTAGAGCTTTTGAACTTAATAGTATAATTGGATATCCTGTAGAGATTTCAAGTGATTTGGTTACTACTACTTATTCTGCTGTAGATGCTGATGGAACTGATTATCTTGTACCTGATACTTCTAATGCCTTTAAGTGGGTTAAAGTTGATGCAAGAGGAAATGCTGCTGTAGCTATTCAGGTTCTTGAGAAAACTACTTTTGGTGGAACTGGATTTTACGGAAAGCTTTGCTAATTAAAATAATATAAAAAGGAGGAATATAATAAATGAAGAACGTATTAGGATTAGAAAATTTTCAACCTAGTGTTGAATTAAATAGTATTACCCCTGCACATACATACACTGAAAAATCACCTATTGTAGAGATATTTAGTGCTATGGTTAATGGCAATGATACTAGTAAATATGGTGAGAAAGCTAATAAAACTTATAATTACATAAAGAAATTGGGTGCTGATGCTGATGCTGGTGATGGTAGAGCAAAAGTTGAGTTGAATACTATAACTGCGGTAATGATTCAAGCTCCATTACTGAAGAGATTACAGTTGTTTAATTTTATGGGTAATGTAACTAGTGTTGGGTATAATGAAAGATTGCTTTATAAAGTATATAAATTACAAGGTAAAATGTCTAATTTACAGGCTAATCAAGGTGATGTAACTTTTCCGATTAGCACTTGGAGTTATCGGGAAATGACTACTCAGACTATCTCAGGAGGCACTAGCTTAAATTATAGGGAGTTAGCTACAGGAAATTTGGACGGTCATGCGAATATGCAAGAGCAAGTTCTTACTGATATGACTAATAAAATATTTTATTATGTAATGAATGCTCTTTATAATGGAGTGAAGAATAGCACTGGTATTAAACATTTTGTTGAAGCTGCTGGTATTACAAAATCATCTGTTGATGATATGGTAAAGAAACTTCGTAGATGGGGAAAAGTAGGGATATTTGGTGATTTTAGTTGCACTAGTCAACTTAATGGGATGGTTGGCTTTAATACTGATACTGCTGGTTCTTTAGCTAAATTACTATCTCAAGCAGTTATGGATGAAATTATGAAAACTGGTTTAATTTCTACATTTTATGGAAATATAGTGACTGAAATCCCTAATAGTTACAATTTGTTAAAATTAAATTCTGCTGGTGACAACTATGATGTTTATTTACCTGAAGGTTTGCTTTTCTTCTTAGTTGCTGGAGAAACCAGTTGTTTACAAGTGGGATATCGTGGTGGATTACAAAGTGCGACAGGATTCGACGTTATTACGGGACAAAATATGACACGTTTCGACCTTGAATTTGGTAGTATTATTGTTCCTGAATATGTTCCTATGATTGGTATTGTATCAGATTCCAATTATACTGTGGATAAATTATAATATTAATATAATAGCTTATTGATATAATATTAATAATTGTATTATAATATATTAGAGGATAAGTAAGGAGTCGAGAACCTTACTGAACGGCAAAGTATCCGAGCTTTGCCTCCTCTATTATTCATTATTCGGAAAATTTACTTTCGGAGGTAATAAATGTTAATTGATACAGAAATAGATATTTCATTAAGACAAAATAATATAGGTTATTATAGAAAAATGGGCTATGATGATATTATGCCAAAATATAAGGATAATCATTATAGATGGAAAGTTAAAGTTGGCACAATAATAAAAGTGAAAGTAGATGATTTGCCTAGATATAGTGAATTATTAATTAGATTTTTATGTGATTATTGTGGAAAAGAATTTAATAAAACAGCTCATAATTATTTTAATACTAAGGTAAAGGATTTACCTATTAAAACAGATTGTTGTGATGAATGTAGACAAATTAAATTACATGAATGTAATATGTTAACAAAAGGATGTAAAACACCATTTTGTGACAGTAATTTTCAACAAGAAAACGAAGAAAGATTATTAAATAAATATGGTTTTATTAATGCTTTTCAAGTTCCAGAATTTCAAGAAAAAATGAGAAAAACTTTAATGGAAAAATATGGTGTTCCTTATATTATGCAAAACAAGGAGATATTAGAAAGAGCACGATTAACTCTTTTGAAAAATGGTAATATTCCTTGCTCTACTCAGCAAAAATATTTGTATAAATTATTTGGAGGAGAATTAAATTATTTATTAAAAAATATTAATTTAGACATAGCATATCCTGAAGAAAAATTATATATAGAATATGATGGTAGTGGTCATAATTTAAATGTTAAGTGCAATAATATTACTCAAGATGAATTTAATAAAAAAGAACGTAATCGAAGATATGCTCTTTATCGTTCTGGATGGAAAGAAATTCGTATTGTTTCTAAAAAAGATAATTTTCCATCTGATAAAGTACTTCTTCAAATGATTCAATATGCAAGAGAATACCTTAATACAGGACATTCTTATATAAGATTTGATTTAGATGAAGGTACGGTTACATCTTCACAATTTATTAAACCATACGATTACGGGAAACTTAAAAGAATGAGAAGTGATTCAAAATCCCAAGAAGCTATTTAATAGCTTCTTTTTATTGCTCAAATTTAACAAAATTAAATAACACAAAAATTAAAGGTATTATAATGGAGGTATTTATAATGGCAAATATTAAAAATGATAAAACTCAAGTAGAATCAAAAGAATCTCAAAATCAACCAGTACAACCAGAAACCAAAACCTACACTCCTCCGAATATGGATAGTTATTCGACTTGTCACAATCTCTGTGATAACACAATATATTATTCATTAATAGAAGGTGGAGATCGTAAAATTGCCGCCAATGGCTACCTTGACATGCTAAATCGTGACATAGTATCCCTCTGTAACAATTCCAACATCTTCTTTGTAGGAACAGATGGTAGAGGGTCTAATGCAAGAATATATATTCAAAATCCTGATCTTAGAGTATATGTAGGCTTTGATTCTCAAGATGGTAAATATACTCAGCAAGTATTATCAGATGAATTATGTCAAGAGATTCTTGATTCAAAAACTCAAAAACAGTTTGAAAAAACTGTTAATGATAAAATAATATCTTATCACGAAAAAATACATATTATGAATTATGCTAGAAAAGTCAAACTCAACGATTTTGATCGAATCTCTTTTCTTGAAGAATATTGCGGTAAAAAATTTAAAGAATAATTTAATTTAGGAGAAATGAAGTGGGATTATTAAGTAAAATAATTACTATAAGGTGGAATTCTAAAAATATAAAACATTATAAGGAAAAGGGCTATATCTTTACAAAAAAAGGTGACAACTTAAATGTATCAGTTGAAGATTTATCTAATAGTAGTCATGAAAAAGTAGAATGTAAATGTGATGGTTGTGGAAAAATATTAAAAAATATAGTTTGGCAAAATTATAAATCTTATGTTCAATCAGATGGTTCGTATTATTGTAATTTATGTTCAAGGTCTGGAAATCAAAAATGGAAATCATTTGAACAATGGTGTAGAGAAAATAACAGACAAGATGTTCTGG
>Ga0172381_10006492_pt1 | contig 11695 bp, 3 predicted proteins | sample Leawel6488metaG_FD_119754 | JGI IMG/M metagenome (GOLD analysis project Ga0172381, IMG submission 119754) | Leachate microbial communities from a municipal landfill in Southern Ontario, Canada - Leachate well 64-88 metaG | ecosystem: Engineered > Solid waste > Landfill > Unclassified | place... | reverse complement strand
CTTCCGTAAATATGCCGCCCAGACCGAACATGACGCAAGGGCCGAAACTGGGATCACGCGAAAGACCAATCACAAATTCGCGAGAACCACGCACCATTTTTTCCACAAGTATTCCATCGAGATTTTTTGCTTTGGACGTGAGTTCGTCAAAGACCTGTGCGACCTGATCAGAATCGGTTATGTTTAACGCAACCATACCTGCTTCTGTTTTGTGGGAAAGTTCGGCAGAGCATCCCTTCATAACCACAGGATAACCCATTGCTTCAGCTTCCTGAATTGCCTCTTCCTTGGTTTTGGTCAGAGCCGCAGCCGCAGTAAAAACGCCAGCCGATTCTATTACCAGCCTCGATTCATATTCTGACAGCGTCTTTCGTCCTTTCTTTACAGCTTTTTTAATTACATCCAACATAGTTTCTCCTCATAAGTGAACTTGAAATAACTAGTTTATTTTACCGAAGCTTGTCAAGGAATATTGGGATAATACATATCCCAATATTCTATTGACATACAAGAATTATTTTCCTATAGTCCTTCTTTCAAAAAGAAAATCCTTATCAAAAAAATGTGATTGGTTGTAAACAGGCTGGTGTACCGGTTTGCTGTTGTTCTCACTAGAGGAACGATAATATTTTTTTAAAAGGATGACGTGAAAATAATTAATTAATTTTTTTAAGATTATATATTTTTTCCAGGTCATTGCTTCAAGAATTAAAAGTTTCAGACAAAAAAAGGATGCAATATGCGATTAATACCCACCACCATAGATGTAAAGAACCGTAAACACGTTGCCCGCGTTCAGGAAGTATTGCTTTTTCTGGAGAGCGGCATTCCGAAAGATTCGGATGAGATTACAAAAAAGACTTTTGGAACTCATACGTCCCGGGCGCTCCTTCGCGTCAAAAAAGAACTGAAGCTTCCGGCTAACGACCGGCTGAACAAAGCAGTGATCGACGCATTGAATCAGAAAGCGATCGATAAATATTATTCCACAAGGACGCAGACGGCCAGGCTGCAGAAGACGCTGGTCAAGGTGATGCGGATTGCTAAAGTGGAAAGCAACCTGGCGGATGATCTTAAAACCCGGACACTGGGACAGCAGACCGCCCAAACGATTAAAGCCTTTCAGAAAAAATATCAGCTCAGGGAAACGGGCCTGCTGAATCCGGAAACCCTGGAAAAACTGCAATCGGTCGCCGCAAGCCAGGTTGCTCCGATTCGGAACCTCAAAGTGCAGGCGACCGAGCGGTTGACCAAGGTGCGCAATCCCCTGCGGCTCAACATGAGCTCCCCGCGGATTGCCGACCTGCAGAAGGCGCTGTCCTGGAGTGGCTTTGCCATTGATGTCAAAGAATTTAATGCCCGCACCTACGGAAAAACAACGCGCAATGCGGTGATCGAATTTCAAAAGAAAAACGCTTTGCCGGTAACCGGCAATGTCGGCTGGAAAACAGCCCAGAAGCTCAACAGCGTGATTGCCGGAAACGCACAGATGGTCTCCTGCAAGGATAAATACCGTGTCCGGGGTTCGGTGCGCGACGAGATATGGCAGGGCGTCGCGTATGCCAAGGTCCGGATATTTGAAAAAAAGATGCGGCAGGAAGTGCTTTTGGGAGAACGAAAAACACTGGCCAACGGATTTTATGACCTACAGTACCTGCCGCCCGTCAATCCTTTTACGGGCAAGCCCAAAGATAATTATCAACTGATCGTCAGACTTTATGCTGCCGAAGACAAGGTCCTTCAGGAAAGGATCTATCAGGTCAAAGGGAAGGTGTTGTGGGCCAATTTTACGGCCGGTGGGGAAGCTTACAGGGGCGATTCCAGCTTTGCGGCACTGGAAAAAATTCTGAAAAAAGTGTTGGGCAATGAAACGGGCATTGAGTTCATTGAAGAAAGCGCGGCCCATTGTGATGTTTCCCATTTACGCAAAGAGGCGGCTCTGGCGGCGGAAGATATCATGAAAATGACGCTGGCCTTCCGTGTGGCGGCTCACGTCAATGACCCGGCTCTTTCACCGGAAGTTTTTTACGCGTTCATTCGCCAGAATCAGCCCGATAATCTGCCGGGCGATCTTCTGCCGGACAAGCCGGAAGAATGGGATGGATGGATTGCCGGACTGGTGGACAGTATTGCCGACGGCATCGTGTTTACCGATAGTGAAATTCAACGGGATGTTATCAACAGTGCGCTGAAACAAAACTATATTTCCCGGAGCGTTGCCCGAAATCTTCCTTTGGTGCTGGCGGCGCTGAAGCAGGTTCGCGTCAAGTTCGTGCTGGAAAAACCACTACTTGCAGGGTCAGCTAATCTGCAATCTATTCTGGCGATGTCTTCCGTTCAGACGGGCAAACATACGGCAATAGCCGGGGCGCTGGAGCAGGCCCAGGGTTTCACGGACGACTTCTGGCAATTGGTTGCGGAAATTCCCGGTCTGAACCCCGCCGCAGTCTGTGATCTTCAGGCGACAGTTGATCTGGGATATATCGCATCGAACCACGACAAGACGGCTGCGTTCCTCAAATCGAAATTAACCGCAAAGAAAGCAGGCCCACTGACCAAAGTAAGCGATTTTGCCAAGTTGTCCCAAAAAGAATGGGTGCAGTTAATCACTGATAACGGCAATCAGATTCCGGCGTGGGTGGAAGGCGCCAATCTCAATGAGCGACGGCAGGCCTATGCGGCGTCGCTTAGCGATAGGGCCGGAGAGCTCTATCCGGCGGTATCGCTTATTGCGGACGTGTCCCGCAGCAGCCTGCATGGCCTGGGCAGCATGACAAAAATTCTGAAGGCTGTTGAAGATAATCTGGATTTTGAATTAAAGAGCGACAATCTTGATGTGCTTCTTAAAACCACGGGTTCCAAACTCAACAAGAACGAAGTGGCGGCATTAAAAGCCCTGCAGCGCGTGCAGCGCATTGCGCCGTCAACCAGGGTCGGCGTAACGCTTCTGGATTCCGGATATTACAGCGCGGCGCAGGTCTTACGGCAGGGCAAGGCCAATCTGGCCGAAACATTTGCTAAAAAAGGGCTTCCTAAAGAAATGGCGCAATCGGTATTTGACGCCGCCGAACATCAGTATGCGGCGTCCCTGGCGGCCCTGTCCAAATACCGCATGAATCTTCAGCGCATCAACCCCGGCTGCATTGTATCGTCGGTGTATTCACCGGAAGAAATTGCCGAACTGAAAAAGGACATTCCGGATATCGAGACGCTTTTCGGTTCGCTCGATACATTTGAAGTCCGGCATTGTGAATCAGTACTGGGGCCATCGGCCTATCTGACGGATCTGTTCCGCTTCCTGGATGAAAAGCAATCCGCACTTTCCGGTCAGACGGTTCAGGACGTTCTCTTTGCGCGGCGGCCTGATCTGGGCACCATCAAACTCAATTGTCAAAACACGGATACCGCGCTGCCCTATATTGATCTGGTCTGCGAAATACTGGAAAACCGGGCGGTGGACGGGACCGGCGCGCTAAATTTCCAGTCCACCTGGTGCGCGCCGGAGCTTTTGTCCGAACCGGAACATGTTGTGCCGGAGGCTTATGATACGCTGAAAAATGCCGACTTTCCGATGTGCGGATCGTTAAACCTCTGGCAGGAGGAAACACGATCTTATCTGGCGCACCTGGGGATTCCCAGGCATCACCTGATGAAAACGTTTCTGTTTCCGAGCACGGCGCCAGCCGTCAAACTCAAAAACGAGCTGGCCACCGCCGCCGAATATTTCGGCATTTCCCCGCAGGAGCAGGCGGTCATTGTCACCGCCAGAGCCACCGCTGCCTGGCAGAAAAAGTACTGGAGCAACCAGGCCTATGTCAGTTCCCTGCCGGTTTCCGTTTTTCTCCATAAAACCGGTTTGGAATACCGCGATCTGATCAGTTTGCTGGAATGCGGCTTTGTCAATAAGGCCCTGCCGGTCAGCATCATTCTCTGCCCGCTGGATAATTGTGATCTCGATAAACAGAAGGTCACTAATCTCACTACAGCCCGGATGGATAAAATAAACCGATTCCTGCGGCTCTGGAGAAAAACCTCCCTCCGAATGGACGAACTGGATGAGCTGATCATGCATCCGCAAATCGGCAAAGAAAAGATCGATAGCCGCCTGCTGATCGTTCTGAAGCAATTCGAGGAACTGCGGAAATTACTGAAACTGGGTGTTGAGGAACTGGCTGCTTTCTACGGGCCGATCAATACCGCAAAGAAGTTTTCGCCTGCCGAACCGGCGCGGAAAGAAAAGAATTTATTTGAGCGGCTTTTCCTGAGCGGCTCCATGGATGAGACGGTTTATACTGATTTTGCCAAGTTAATGACCACGCCCGTGTCCACAAAAAATCTGGATGCCTATACCCAGCACCTCCTTTCATCGTTTTCGCTGAACAGTGATGATCTGAATCTGTTGCTGCCGAAAACCGATGCGAAGCTGACGCAAGACTCGCTGGGATTGCTTTTCCGCTATACGGTTTTGGCCCGGCAGTTGCAAATGCCGCTCAAAGACCTGCTTTTATTTTTGAACCTTACCGGTATTGCCGATCCTTTTGCTTCGATGACAAAGACAAACGAGCTGATCGAGAAGAAGAAGTTCTGGCAGGAATCCGGCGTTTCACTGGTGCAGCTTTCCTATATCTTAACCGGCAATCCGGATTCTCCGGTGGGTTTGCGAAGTGAAATCCTGATCCAAAAAATACAGATTCTCCGTGAAGCCCTGGCCGGTCTTCAGACCAAAATACTCGAATGTGAAAAGACGGGCGACGATAAACTGAAAATGCTGCTCGCCATGCTCAAGACGTTTGCGGACCCCGTTGTGCTCCAGACGGCGCTTGATCTCATCGCCGGTGTCTGGACGGCAACACAGGCGCAGATGACAACATTTATTACGGATCAGATGGGTGTTTTTGTTCTGGATGTCGCTCACGCGATCGACCGGCTGAAATATGTTGCTCCCATAACCGGTGCGGAACTCAATGATCGCCGCGCCTATGTCTTTGACGAACTGTTGAATTATCTCAATCGCACCATGGTCAAGGAATTTGTGGCCGTGACGTTCGCGCTGGACAGCTCCGGCGCGGCTGTGCTGCTCAATCGTCTGCATCTCCAGGGGAAGACGGCCTGTCTGCTCGGCGTGCTCCAGGATGCCAAGCTGTATGAAAAAGACGGGAAGAATGAATATGTTTATGAAATATCCGCCTTGAATTTCCCGGATATGTTTGCGGCGCTCATGCTTCTGCATAAAGCCGCCCTGACGGTCAATACCTTGAAAATGAACGCTGTCGAAACGGCCTGGTTTGTTGAAAATTCCTCGGCAACCCAAACCATCGACTTCAATCAACTGCCCATTTTGGCCGCCCAGCCTGCGCTGGCCTTTGAGACCTGGCTCACGCTGGCACGTTTCATTAAATTCAAACGGAATTTTCCGGAACCGGAAGGCGCGTCCTTCCTGAATGTGCTGGCCATTGCGTCAAGCCCTTCCGGGACGCATCCGCTGATATGTGCCGAGTTGTGCAAATTAACCACGTGGGATTTGACCGCCCTTTTACAACTGGATTACGTCTTGTTGAATTACCGTTCACCTCAAACGTATGAATGGTTTCTGGAATGTTTCCGCCAGCGCCGTGTGACCGGCGCGGAGTTTTCATCTCTGTTGGCCTGGTCGCGCCGCGATCAGCCGGATCAGGAGCGCATCATCGCTCGCAATGTCCGGGAAGCTGTACAGGCGAAATATGATCATGAGCAGTGGCTCAAGATTCTTAAGTCCATTTTGGATCCTTTACGGGAAAAGAAGCGGCAGGCGCTGGCGGGCTATCTGATGGAAAAGTCCCAGCGGGAAAAGCCCGCCGAAATCACGGTGTCCGGGAAGAGCATTAAAAATCCTGAATTCTGGGTAAGTCCCGACGATTTGTACGGCTGGTTTTTGATCGATGTCGAGATGTGTTCGGAGCAACTGACCTCGCGTATCAAACAGGCCATCAGTTCCACGCAGCTTTTTGTGCAGCGTTGTTTTCTGAATCTGGAAAGCAATCATGTCCAGGTCGCGCATCCGGATCCCGATATGGAAAATAACTGGCTGCAATGGAAATGGATGAAAAATTTCCGGATATGGGAAGCCAACCGCAAAGTCTTTCTCTTCCCGGAAAACTGGGTGGAACCGGAACTGCGGGACAATAAATCCCCCTTCTTTGAAGACCTGGAAAGCGACATCCTGTCCAAGGAAATAAATGCGTCCAATGTGGAAGAGTCGCTGCAACGCTATATTCTTAAACTGGAAGAAGTGAGCAAACTGGAAGTATGCAGCGTATTTCATGAGGTCAATGCCGCCACTAATTTGTATCACGTTCTGGCCCGTACGCGCAGTATGCCTCCGGCCTACTACTATCGCTCTTATGATCTGATGTATTCGCGGTGGTCGGCGTGGGAGAAAATAGAAACGGATGTTAACTCCGATCATGTGGTTCCCTTTGTCTATAACCGGAAACTGCATCTGTTCTGGCTTATTTTCCACGAAAAGCCCATTAAGCTGAAAAAACTTCCGCCGATGCAAGCGGCAACGGAACCGCAGATCAATCCCGAGCCGGCAAAATATCTGGAAATAGAATTGGCCTGGACCGTGCGTCAAACCGATGGATGGCAGGTCAAGAAACTTTCCCGGCGCAAATTAATCCATCCCTGGGAGCGGCCCGCGTTTTCCTACAATATCAAGCCGCGCTATAAATCCCAGGATAATACCTTGTGGATCGACCTTTACATCTCCACATCCAAAGCATTCAATGACGGCACTTTTTATGACCAGTTCCTGCACCAGCCGGTGAGATTGACTAGGGTTAGTTATGATGAGACCTTACGGCCATGGCACTCTTCCTCCTTTGTGTTCAACGGAGATGTCAAAGAGATCATGCTGCGCGGCATTCCGGGAAATTATTTCAGCCCGGAACAAGGCAAAGAAACCATCATGTCTTCCTACGACTTCGTGAAGCAGAATTTTGGCGATGAAGGCGAGCAACTCTCCCGGCTGACCATCATTTCCGAGCAACTGGCCCTGCCGGCCGGCATGCATTACTCCTATACGCGCCTGACCAATAATCTGGTCAAGTCGGTCAATGCCAGCAAGGTTAACGTATTTGATGCCCAAAAGAATACACTAAGCCTGCTGCAAGGGGGGCAGAGTCCTTTTGAAGTGGTCATGTGCGAGCAGGGGCTCATGCCGGTGAACGGGAAAATCAGGCCTCTGTTCTACCAGGACCGGCACCGTGCGTTTTTTGTGCGTCAGGATTATCCGGACAATAAATGGGGATATGGTTACGGGAAAAAGAAACTCAAAAAGATCTATTCTTTTTATCCTTTTTATCATCCGTTCGCGGAGGTCTTCCAGCAGGAAATCAACCGCAGCGGGCAGGATGGCCTGTATCAGAGAAATTTGCAGCTTCATCCTGGGCAATTTACGGCGAAAGCTCCATTTAGTTTCCTGGCCACTTATCAGCCGCTTTCAACCATCCGGTATGAGACCGCCGAATCCGAGCATCTGGATTTCACGCGCAGCGGGCCCTATTCGCTGTATAACTGGGAGTTGTTTTTCCACGCGCCGCTGATGATCGCCTGCCGTCTGAGTCAGAATCAACGTTTTGAAGAGGCCATGCAATGGTTTCATTATATTTTCGATCCCACCAATACACAGACGGCCGACACCCCGCAGCGGTTCTGGATCACCAAGCCTTTTTACGAGACTAACAGCGATACCTACCGTATGGAACGCATTTCGTACATCATCGACCATATCGATGAATTCAAGGAACAACTGGTGGAATGGAAAAATCACCCCTTCAAACCGCATCTGATTGCCGAGTATCGGACAGTGGCCTACCAAAAGGCAGTGGTGATGAAGTATCTCGACAACCTGATTGCCTGGGGCGATCAACTGTTCCGGCGGGAGACGCTGGAATCCATTAACGAAGCCACCCTGCTGTATGTTCTGGCCGGGCAGCTTCTGGGGCCGCGCCCTGTTGTGGTTCCCGCGTTAAACCGCGAGGATAAAACCTTTAACGAACTCACAAGCGCAGGACCCATTGACGACTTCGGAAACAGCAAAGTGGAAGTGTCGCTGGAAAATGCTCTGGGGTTGCCGATCAGTTATGCCGCCACGAGTGTGTCTTCAAGTGAGCCGATGCCGCTGCTGGAAACTTCTTATTTTGGCCTGCCCCTCAATGACAAGCTGCTGCAATACTGGGATACCGTCAGAGATCGATTGTTTAAAATCCGGCACGGCATGAACATTGAAGGGTTGAAGCGCCAACTGCCGCTGTTTGAACCGCCCATTGATCCGGCATTGCTGGTCAAGGCCGCGGCCGCCGGACTGGATCTTGCCGCCGTGCTCAACGATCTCAATGCGCCGACCCAGCCTTACCGTTTCCGGGTTCTGGCGCATCAGGCGGTCGAGTTCTGCCGGGAAGTCAGGGTATTGGGTCAGCAATTGCTTGCCGCCATAGAGCACAGGGAGGCTGAAGAACTGGCCACGCTGCGTGCGGTCAACGAAGTAACGATGATTAAGACCATGAAAAGGATAAGGGAACTGAGGATCGAAGAGATAAAACAGGCGATCTATTCTCTGGAGCGGCGCAGAGATGCCTGCCAGATTCGCATCGATCACATCAAGAGCCTCAGTGAGCAACTGGATGCGGAGAAAAAGGCCGGAGATTGGGGAACCGCCGCGAGTGTCTCTAAAATAGTAAGCCAGGTCTGCAATGGCCTGGCCGCCATCATTTCTCCAACGCCTGCTCCCACCGTGGGGGTCAACGGTCCCGGGGGCACGCCCCATGCAACACTTCGCACCAAATTTCACAAGGCCTTTGAGTATTCGGCCAAGGTGGCCGACGGCATTGCGCAATTTTGTAAGTGGCGTCAGGACGACTTGAAATCCGAAGCCGCCGGTGAACGCACGAAAGCGGAACGCCAGTCCCAAATCGATGCTGAAGAAAAAGAAAAGAGCGCACTGGAAATGCGGCAAATAGGCTGTGAGATCCGGATGCAAATGGCTGAAGTAGAACTGGAGAATTTTGAAAAAGAAGTGGAAGTCCGGGAAAGTGAGCAGGAATATCTGTATGACAAATACACCAACAGTCAGCTGTATTACTGGATGCAGGCTCAGATATCCAACGTTTATTTCCAGGCCTACCAGTTGGCTTACGATATGGCCAAACGGGCGGAAAAGAGCTATCGCCGCGAATTAGGGCTGATCGATTCCAGCTTTATTCAGTTTGGCTACTGGGACAGCCTGAAGAAGGGATTGCTTTCCGCCGACCGCCTGATGCAGGACATCCACGGTATGGAATCTTCCTATCTGGAACAGCATAAGCGGGAGTTGGAGATCACCAAGCATGTGTCCCTGGCGCGGCTTGCCCCGCATAAGCTTCTGGAGCTGAAGGCCACCGGCCGCTGCACACTGGACGTCGAGGAATGGATGTATAATCTCGATTATCCGGGCCATTACCGGCGCCGGATTAAGTCCGTTTCCATAACGGTGCCTTGCGGCGCGGATGAATACACCAATGTGAATTGTCAGTTGACACTGTTAGACAACAAAGTGCGGGTCAGCAATCTGGCGGGAGCAGACGACTACAATGCGGACGAACATTTTATTGAACAGACCGGCACAGGAGAATCTATTGCCACCACAAACTGCCGCTTCGACCACGGCGTCTTCCATTTGCAGTTTGACGACGAACGTTTTCTGCCTTTTGAAGCGGCCGGTGCAATCAGCTGTTGGGATATTCACATGCCCGGTTCACAAAATCAATTCGACTTCTCGACCCTGGCGGATTTCATTCTCCACATCAGTTACACCGCGCAGGATGGCGGCGAACCGCTGGCCCAGGCCGCTCAGACCGACCTGGATGATATTCTTTCCGGTAATGGCGCCATGGTGGTCGGCCTCAAACAGGCTTTCCCCGCAGCGTGGGAAACATTCTTGAATCCGCCCGCTGCCGGATCAGAGCAGAAACTGGTTTTTAATATAGCCAAAAATGATTACCCCTTCCTTTTCCGCATTCGCGATATTGAGATGATTCGGGCGGGTCTTGCGGTCATGGGAAAACATGAGGGCAATTACGAAGTCGAACTGCAAGTGCCCGGACAACCTTTGAGTGCCTGTGCTTTATCCAAAGATCCGAGTCTGAATAATATCCATTATAAAGCAGATATCTTTGAGGGGACGGCCGGCGCGACAGGAACTTTTGAGGTTAAAATCAGGCAAGACAGCGCGGGAAGCGATGATTTTACATCGTTGCCTGCGGATGATCTTCAGGACATGTACCTCGTGCTGGAATTCACACAATAAAATGAAAGAAGAAGTAAATAATTGTTGACATAAAGAGAAAAATTTAATATAAAGGAACCTCGGGATAACTTAGTGAAATAATATTAGTCTGAAGCCGGGAAAAACCCATATCAGGTTAAAAAGCAAAAGAATCTCGATTTTGAAAGGGGCACTCATTCTGCATGTCTGGGGCCTTTTTCTTTTTTAGGGACAAATGGGTAAAGCTGACTTTGCCGTCCCTGAAAAAGTTCTATGATCCGTATTCCCTGAACAAGATTACCTTGACATACAAAACCGGACTTCTTATAGTTCTGCTATTCAGAAGCAATGTCTTATCAAGTAAGGAGGAAGGACAATGAAAAATAAAAGTTTCCTTTTGGGACTTGTAGTAACGCTATTATTGATTGTATCGCTATCCGGTGCCGTAAATGCAGCGCCACCGGCGAAAATCAAGAGCGGGTGAAATTAAATCCGCACAGCCGGCTAACCTCGCAGTAAAGCCTCTCCAACAGCCGCTCCAGATGCAGCAGGGAATGATTTCTCCCACGTGTACCGCCTTGATTCCGCTTGTGACGCAATCGAATGAGTTGGTTGATACAACACTGAAAAATGATTTTAAGATCGGCCAGACCTGGGACGTTAGTGTTTCATTCATCGGCGTTCCGGACATGTATAAAGGCTATCCGCACAATGCCATGAAATGCTGCTCATCACAGCAAAGCTTTACGGCACATGACCAGCAGACCGCAGGCTGTACAAATACCGATACTGTCCCGCAATGCATGGAAAAACTTGTCCGCCAGTGCCTTAAACCTGTCTCTTTCCTCAACAAAGATCGGCTTAAGCAGAGTAAACAGAAAGCTGATGCAATCGCCGCAGATGCCAAAAAGCTTTCGGATAATTTAAATAAGATGATAAATATTCTGCCCTGATCGGCCATTGCTAAGTCTTTACTTAGCTCATGCCAGCGGCTTGTGAAGGAACAAAGGAATTCCAAATCAGGGGATTCAGTATACTGTCCCCCTAATTTCTTCATGCTGGTTTTTCCATCACCCAGGCAGAAACTTCAGCGCCTGTCAAATGAGTCTGGCAACTGGACGAATAACAAATTGACATAAACAATACATCTTTATATATTCCTTCAAATAAAAAAATCATTAGAAAAAAAGGAAATATTATTTTTTCACCCTCCTTTTGATTTCCTCCCCTCGAGGGAGGAAAGATAGAATTTGTTAAGAAAAAAAGGCCTATGAGTGAAAAATTCCACATAAAGTCCAAAGGCTCTTTGAGCGTTTTGCGTCCGATAAATAACATAGCTGTGTTTGTACACGCGGCTTGTGAATATGGGATTAATCCCAGGGATATTCTTGCTGGCAGCGGCATAAAAATGAG